>VFQO010000938.1_pt1 | contig 26441 bp, 22 predicted proteins | sample 3512331 | NCBI WGS metagenome assembly VFQO01 (sample SAMN10412371, study PRJNA504923) | tailings metagenome | isolation source: Replicate 3 from Balatoc abandoned mine | place: Philippines: Itogon, Benguet | collected 2017-08-28 | reverse complement strand
AAAATTCAACGCGCATAACTGCGCTTATCTGGTCAATTTTAAATGCGCGTCAACAATTCTTGGCATATTTATTACCCATGTAGGCTCATTAGAATCAGGCGTCAAATTAACAAGATCCTTTTCTTTAAGGTATGTTAAATTCGCAGGATTTCTGCCTAAAGCAATTGATAGTGCAAGAATTGCTCGCTGTTGCAAATGAGCAAACTTTTTACTTTTATCCATACGCAATGCTTTTAAAAGTAATGGCAACTCAAGAGTTCTATGGAGTGGTCCTCGCTCTATATCTTCTGTTCTTACTGCTTCCCCTTTGGGTCCCCCTGGAATAGTCATACAGTCCAATTCCAATGCATAAACGGGACAGAACCCTATCTCCGGGTAATTTTCAGCACACCATACATACCATTGAATTGGTTGATACATTTCCCATAAAGTATGCTTTTTACGAGATTCGGATAAAGCGCACTCAAAAAGACTGATTAAACGTTCAGCGACTTCATTGTTGTCTATTTCTTTGACAATAAAAAAATCATTTTGAAGATGGAGTAATTTTCTCCACACATGGAAAAATATTCCATATGCATTTTGGCTTGATGTAAGTTCGATTCTGTCTTGTATGAACCTTTTTGTTGCCCAACGTACACCTTCATTCACTATCTTTGAAAAATCAATACTTGCATCTTTTAGTATGGGAATTGGAAGGTGCCAGATATCTCCTGTAACAATCACATAGTGACCTTCTCGTGAAATTAATCTATCAGGAACATCATGCCAGTTATTAAATTCAATCAGTTTTGCCAATGAATTTATATTCATAACATTATTCCTAACCCAATAACTTGCGATGATAATTACGCATAGCAGCATTTGCTTGCTCTTGGATTTCCTGAGCGATATAGGTTTCCTGTGATGACAAACTCGAATCACCTCGCAAATCAGCAAGCGCTTCCATACGCCGCTGCTCATCCAATCCAATTTCCCGCAATACTTTTTCCATGTTGCTTGAAAAAGTATGCCGAAGTGACTTAGCAGTAAGGTTAGGTGGCAAGTCATCAGGGAATCTGCTTCTAATAATTTGAAAGAACTGCACGATACTAGGCTGAGAAAGAGGGCGCCCTTCATCACTAAGAATCAAGTAATCTGACTCCTGCCCTGAATTAGCCTCTAATACATCACGCCAGTGCACAATATATTCATCTAAACGCTTTGCAAACAATGGATTATTTATTGGCATCACCCTGCCATTTCGTTTTATTTTCGGTCTTGGCTTTCTTTTATCCTGCGAGTCAGGCGACCTTCTAACTACTCTAATAGCAGATATAGCTCCAAATTCAATATCCTCAACTTTTAAACTAAGCAACTCTCCAGGTCTTAACCCATAATTAAGCATAATCATCACAACAATATAGTTTCGATAATTTACTGCTGGGTTATGCCCAGAACCGTTCACGATTTCAGGATCTAAGCAACTCACCAAGAACTTTGCTTGTTCTAAGGTCAATCCTTTTTGCTTGGTGAAGTTTTTTGGTGGGGCGCTAATAAATGAAGAATCTAGCCATGAGAGAATTCTTATTTTTTGATCACGAATACGCTCATAACTTAGATCGTTATATGGAATCGAACCTAGGTAAATATCAAAATTCAATCCAAGAAATTGACGAACTGTTGTTAATCTCTGATTAAAAGTATTAGGGGATACCGACAATTTCTTAACTTTGCAGGATTGAGATTGGTCTCTTCTTAAGATTTCAATGAGTCCGCCGCGAATTTCAGCTTCAGTAAAACCTTTTCCGCTTGAAATGCGACTCCATATATCAATCCTCTCACGCTCCAACCACTTAAATAACACGGTCAATTCACGAAGGTTTCTGATTAGCGTATTTGTTCCTAACGCCCTACGCCCTAAAACAAACTCACAAGGCATGGCTATAGGCAAGCCGTTCTCATCCAACAGAATCGGTAACTGATCGCCGCTTTGATGATCGATGACTTCAACTTTCAAATTAGGTCTCCAAAAAATAAATTTACAATTTGAAGTCTATTTTGTTTTGGAAGTTGTCATCAATCTTATATAACGCAACTTTTACCTTACTATATTTTGCTAGTCGAATAAGCACCAAAAAAAACGCCCAATTCTTTACAAGAAATGGGCGTCGTATTTTAAATATTAATGTATTAATTACAATAACTTAACAATACAAAATAAGGACTTTAACTTTACAGTTAATTATTTATACGATTCAAAACGGTTGTGCATACCATCCAGGGTGTAAACAAACCAAACTATCAATGCCAATAAGGCGCAGCAGCTAACTAGTCATTTAAAAGATATAAAAAATGTAAATAAACCCTCATTTTTTAGACCTTTTTGTTAACAAAAACCCATGAAATTTATACAAAATATTGCTAAAAAATTCATGAGTTAATATATTTTATATTCTTGCATTATCCAACTTTAGGCGCTTAAAAGCTAGCCTAAATACAAACAACTAAATGCCACGTTAATGCAATCCAAATTTAATAAGATGCAATAGTCATATCAACCCTGATTGGTCTTTATACTTTTTCAACCAACACTGAATATAATTATTTTATAGATTAACTTTTCTCAGCAAATCCATAACTTTGTTATATCCCTCATCTGTATTGATTACTTCAATTGGCCTTTTTCCATTTAGAGCAACTTTCGGCTTGGCCAACCAATTTTCGAATTCTTTTTGATGGCCTAATTCTCTCAACCCTAATTCGACAAGCTCCCTAAAATTCCGATGTGTATTACTTATAAAATTATCACCTTTTTCTGGAGCAGCTTTCAAAACCCTTTTAAAGTGTCCGTCTTTTGTTTCATTAACACTACGCGATCCCTTACATCTTGGGTAGGACATACAACTCCAGAAAATCCTGCCATCACTCGTAGGTTTAAGGTGCATCTGTCCTCCACAAATCCGACACTGCATATCTTTATCATCGGGTTGTTTTTTTACTTTCTCCGCTGCATCTACAAATTCCTCCAACTCAATTGGTAGGGGTTCAAAACAAAACCAGCCGGTTTCTTTTTTATATAGCGCACCGTGTTTAGCTGCATACTCAGCGACAGCTGGAGTTATATCTAATCGAATTTTCTTCGTCATAACAGCCACCTAACCCATTAAGATACATTTGAATTAAATTTGGATTCTCAACATCTACATATTTGGCCTAGCAAGTCTTTATCGGGAATATTTATTCAGGCGATTGAATCACTCGGAACTGACCGTTTTCAAAAACACCTTGATCTATCTTTCCGTCAATATTACGAATCAATAACTCGGGATTATTTGGGTTTGCTTGGTAAAGAGCAGTTCCTTTGGATACATTTAGTTTTACACCCTTGGTTTTAAATGCTTCAATTGCCCGAGCAAAAGCCATTTGACCGTCAACAATATTTTTAGTGATGACTTCAGGACTTGGTCGTTCAGTTCTAATTGTGACCGATCCAAAAGTGACTGTAATAAATTCATTTTTAAGATCCTTAGCCATTGCAGTTGCAATCCATTAAGTTACAGAAGATTCCTCGACTAGTTCCACTCTGATTGATTTACCAATAGCAGTCGCAGCACTGACTAACGTAGTTAGGGACAGAGTAGTGTCATTAATGTCCAGTAGAGCATTTACATCAGAAAGAGTTATATTCATTCTTTTAGCTAGCGTTGCTTTTGTAATTTTCTGCAACGACATTTCCTGTTCTATCTGCCAAACTATTAAACGTTTTAACGCTGATGCAGTCACAATTTCTAACAAATTTTCTTCGCTAAGAAAATCATTAAAATTGCTCCCGATATTCTTGGCATTCTGAATCGACCAGTCCTTACTAGACACTTTTAAGCCTCATAATTACGCTATTGCAATAAAGACTGCCTTAGAACATGCGAAAACTCATTAAAATAGTCTTCTGGAATCGCAACACTGCCATTGTTAGATAAATTTATTGAAACAACCTTCTGTCCAGTTGGTACTTTGACCTGTACTTTATCTAAACTAAACTTTCTATCGCCTGATAGATTTCTAAGTGCCTCACGCACGTCTTTATCACCTTTAATAAGGATTTTAGCGTTTATACCAGCTTCAAGTTGAAAGTCTGATATTTGCAATGAATCTATAATAATTTTCTGATTGATTCTCTCTTGAAACTTCTGAATTAAGTCTAACAAGTCAATATCAACTGGAACAATTGCTACCGAAAAGTTACATATTTCTTGCAATTTATTTAAGAACTCTCTGGAATTTCTATAACCATTTCTGATTTCAATATTTGGGGATTCAGAATAAAGAGTGAAGTCTGTGGTTCGATATGAAACTCTATCAAAAAACTCTTCATTCCCAAAAGGGTCAATAACACTTTCTTTATAACTAAATCTTTCAATATAGCGCCCCTCTACACAGTTATCTCTGACGCGATCAATAACGAATCCATCAAAGCTATCAATTGCAAAAAGATGTGCTTTAATATTTGCCGCCAGATTTGCCATCGTGAAAGGCCACGTCGCACATAACCATCGAACTCTTTTCATGGATTAACTTCCACTGCTGCTGTAGCTCCATTGTTTTCAGCTCGGATTTTCGCAATAACAGTACTCGCAGTCTGCTCGACAATAGATAGTAATTTCTGTTTTTCATCAGCTTCGATTGGTCGGAGTGTTTTAGTATAGGCCACATCAGCCTCTATGAAGTTTAGGGCACCACGTATTGAATATTTAAATCCTTTTCCTGCTTCAGGCTCTTCAAAAGCCGCCTCAAACTCCACAATTGGATAAGGTAAGCTTGTTTGCTTTGAACGCCAAATAATTGACGTGATAAAAAAACCTTTTTTCTGCAAACTCTGATACTCCTCTGAAGCCAGCAAACTCTCTCCTCGCAATGCAACATTCTTGACCAGAGCTAACGCTTCTTGCTTCGCCTCTTCTTCATTTTGGTCATCTTCAAGTTCAATTTCACCATCTTCAGGCTCTTTTTTGAGCGGCTCTACTTTCACACTAGTAACGTTATCAAGCTTAAAACCTTTTAGAGTGGTTATTAGCAAGGTAAAGAATTGTGTTTTTTGTGCCGCGGTAGAAAATTCCGATATTTCAATCAATTCAGCTTGGATATGCGCATTCGCTTTAGCATCAAGCCGATTTTTTAGATTGCCCACAATTTCCTTTGATTTAGCATTCGCAGGCATTCGTATAATTGTTTTGTCACCTTCAACGTGAAACTCGATCTTTGCTTCTTTCAATGTTCGCTGAACAAGGCGGGTCTTTCCGTAATCTATTTCTGAATAGTTAACGTTTACTACATATTGATCTGTGCCTTTTTGGTGCGACGTAACCTTTTCATCTGAGGGCGATTCAGCGATATACTCCTTTGCAACCTCTTTAATTTCCTCAACAGTCAAAGCTGCATTGAGTGTTATAGACGTCACTTTCTCCGCACGTCCGGCATGCTCTCTTTGGTCAAGAATAATATTTAGATCATGAAAGTCATGGGTCAATAAAGACAAGTAGTGAACTAAAGTTTCGCGTGTATCTTTAGATGAGTAGAAAATACCTCTATCTTTTGCAAGTTCCATAACCACAGCTGAGTTAATCATTTGTTTAGCAGACATTAAAACATCATAAACTTCTTTGTCTGTGGCACAATATAGAAGATTGTTTTTAGCCATTATTCCATCCCCAACTCAATATCTGAAAACTTAGTGCGAACATTGTTTATTTGAGAAAACTCAATTGCGTTTAAACGCTCACTAATGTCTGCACCTCCATCATATTCCTCAACATACTGATCTTTCGCTTTACTAAAATGTGCAGGAGCGCTCGAATAAGCATCTAGTGTTTTAATGAAAACATCGGTATCTTCCACTAAAACTTGGTAATGCATCAGGTAGTCAATCAAATAGAGAAATTCATCGACGGACTCACCACGTTTTCGATAAAAAATCACAAACCCTTTACGGTTTTGTTTTTTTGGGTTGACGTAGGAGAGAATAACCCAAGGAGCAGTCAACATTTCAAGTGTAGCTGCCCTTGCATGTTCAAGTTGAACATTCTTTCTTCTAACCAAATGGGGATAGAAATATCTGCAATGTTCTCGATCAGGTAGTTGTGCTGCACCACCTCTCATATAAGCGACTTCATGATGAATATTATTTAGCCAATAAATGTCACTTGGCCCAAGAACCACAAGTTTAGATTTGCTAGGTATATCTAACTTTTCATTTTTAATTTGGTCAAGAAGTGCACTAAAATCTTTGTCATACTCACCATCGTGATTATAAACAAACAAAAGACCACATATTTCTGGTGAAATATGTTCATGAAAGAAATTGGTTCTAAAAGTCTCACTTTTTTCAGCGCAACTCAGTGATCTAGCCAAACTCTCAATCGCTGAACGAACACTTCCAAGTGTTATTGAACCTTTGGCATAACTCTTTAAATCGCAATTAACATATGTTCTTGCCTGAGTGTATGGCTCATCATAATAAAAAACCACATCTGACGGGTGTGTCTTCGCTTTATGACTCACTTCATCTTCACATGGCCAGTTGATATTAGTTGGCCCCATTTTATTCCAGAAAAATTCAGCAAATAACTCTTTAGAAAGCTTTTCAGCCATTTTGGCTATATTAACGGTCTCTGCCATTCAATCTCTTCCAATCTTTTGAATTTATATATTTATGACAACATTACAGGTTGATACATAAACGTCATACCTCAAAGGTAAGATTTGCTGAAATACAACTAACTTTAATCTTTTGACAATCAGCTTTTACGACTAATTACACTTAGTATTCCACGCAAACTATTTACAGACTGAATTAACACCTGAGTTGCTTGATTAATTGGATGAGAATTAACATCTATCTTTAAAAGTGTATAGGCTTCATTTATTTTGCTTGATGGCAAATGAGCATCTCCCAATCGCAAATCATAGACTCCTACTAGTGGAGTCATAATGTTTCTTGCTGGCTCATCACCCACCGATAATGCGAGTAATCGTTCCATTAGTTTCAAAGATCCTAATTTTTGATCACTTTCAGGTTTAACAATTGCCCTCAATATGGTTACATCTATTGAATCTGCAGTCAAACGCGCAATATCTTTTGCAAGCTCTAACAAACCGGCTTTTGAAGTGGCTCGAAAGCGGTGAACTCTGCGTAAAATTTCATCCTTGCTATCATGTGAACGAAATAAAGCGCCACCATATCGTTTTATAAATATCTGATTAAGTATATTTAGAAGCTTTTCAAAATCAGCTTCAGGCGCTGTTGTGTTGGCAGGAGTTGCCCGCATTTGTGAATCTAGAAGTTCTGAAGAAACTTGCCCATCAGGGGCCACATTATGTCCGACCCATAATCTCTGCTGCCATTGTGGTAGTTTCGCAATGTCATATGCATAAACATTGATTAAACCCACTTTATTAACTCCAAAGTGAGTGCCGTAGTCAGGTGAGCATTTAACCCAACCTGTATCAAAAGTATACCAACCAAGGCCACTACCTTTATGTTCAAGTAATGTTTCGATAACCTGGGGCCTAAACCACAACCATCTACCCACATCCTCATTATTTAAAGCGGAGCTTGGTAACTTTTCTCCAGCCGCACCGACCAAGTAAAAAAACTCTTCTGTCGGTCGGTCTCTTCTAACCCGCTCACTAATCGTTGCTGACTCAACCCACTCTGTTCGCCATAGCTCACCTTCAACGCGGAAAAGTTTAGGGCCACTCCTTTCATATGTGTGAGATTCAAAAGCGGTGTTTTGATCAGTCTCATCTCCAAATACTGGAACATCCTCATTATTATCAACATCAGTTCGCCAGACTTTCATTACAGCAACACTACCTCCAAAAGGACCACCATCTGCATCAATTTCAAAAACTTGTGCAGAAAATCTCTCATTCTCAGTGTTACTCTCTATGGGAGTTGACGACCACTCAATATAAGCTGGGTCAACAACCTTTGCCATTCGTTGTCTGTATGATGCAATTCTTAAAGCTAACCCTCGCGCACAAAGATAATCTCGCAAGAACTCCGCTCTTATCTCTATCGCAACAAATTGACCTTCAGTGTCGCGACGACAGCGAATTACGTCAATATAACCCTCGTCAGGCCTCACCCAAACATTGCCTTCCTCTATAAGGCCAAGTGCCATTACTAAGTCTTGGTTAACTCTCCAAATTCCCTTGTGAGCGCTATTCACGTGCTGCACAAGAATAAGCTCAACACCTATAGCTTCATTCTCGTTGTGCAAATAGACGTCAGCAGGCTTATACCGCCCATCACTAAATGCATAAGGCTCAGCGTTGTGAATTAGTCCTATATCATTCCAATCAAGCTGATTGCCAATTGCACGGTGCTCATTAGCAATAGCTACTGTACCAACACAAATAACTTCTTCTTGGTTTTCAGCAAGTAAGATAGTTTCAGATTGTCGCAAAGGTATCCAGACGCCATTTGAAATGAGTCTGCGTCGAACATCTGGCATTTCAAACCATATCTGCGGAGGGTTATTAGGCATTGACTACTTTTGGTATTTGAACTTCGTGATTAAAAGCCTCTTTTAAGACGGCCTGTATAAGCAGTTCAGCATGAGTTTGATTTAAGGTAATTTTAGATTCCATTTCTTCACATAGCGACAGTAATTTCTTCACCTTGTTTACGATGACCTTTTGCTCCTCATAAGGAGGGATCGCAATTTCGGCCATTGTTAAATTTGACTGTGTTATATTTACCTGACTTTGAGCCATGCCAGATTTAAAGTTATTCAAGCGCTTCTGAAAAACAGAGCTCGCAATAAACAACTCAATGTACTCACCTAACATTAAAATGGGGCGAAAGCGAATTAACTTATCAGATATCATTAGGTTAGATGGCGTTTCTTTTATTAAAGCACAAATACCAACTCGGTTTGATGGACCCGCTCTGGTAATAAGAATATCACCCACTTTTGCTTCATGTTCCAATTTAGGACTAAGTGTGTTTGGTAGTGCTTTATTCTCTTGAGGTGCATATTTCATACACTGCACAGCAGTTGTTTTTAGCACACCCCAAGTGCCGTTTTCTGCAGGATAGTTTTCACATTTTGGACTCCAACCAGAATCAGTATCAGTTACCACCTCTCCTAAATGACACCATGTCCAATTTAGAGGTGGTTTAAATGGCATTAATTCAGTTTTAACTGGAGGCCAAAATTTTTTCCCTTTCATTGGATTTAATCGTACTTTTTCGGCTTCTATGCGCTTTATCAGTTGGCTAGATGACTCAGCAGGCATGTTTCGTGTACGCCAAAATTCTGTGAGTTTCCCCTCAATAGCTTCTTGCAAAATGCATTCCCGCAGTTTTAGAATAAGCGTTCGTTGATTAAACAACTCAAGTTTTAGCTGTTCGTCCTCATGTTTAATGAGGTTAAATTGCTGAACTATTTCCTTTTGTCGATAAATGCTAGGTAAAGGTATTTTTATGCTTTTAATTTTGGAGACTGATAATGCTACATTTGCAGCCCCACTCATTAAAGGCACTAATATTTGGTCTTTTAGTTCTGATAAATAAAGATGCAAATATTGAATATCTAATTGATTTTTGTCTTTAGCAGTTAATGCTACCAAAATGCTGCCTAGTGCAAACTTGCCCTCTTGATAATGTACATTTTTTAAACTGGCATGACCGTGTCCTGTTGATGACACTAAGGGTATGCAAACAGCTTTGGTATCAAACTGATATGAATCACATGTGCGCCGTTCACTTCCTGTTGTAACTAAAGGATAAATCCCTGGAGTTGCTTTAGCTAAGCCAGTATTGCCCTTTTCAAAATGGCAAATTTCACCTAATTGAATAGCTTTCATTACATTAATTCTTTTCGGAGATGCGCAAGTAGTGCTTCACTTTTTTGAAATGATGAGTGTATTAAGTCAAGTATTTGAGAGCTTGTAAGTTGCTCTTCCTCATCAGTTTGATACGGATTCTTGATGTCTAAATTGTAGCCATTAGCTGCAATCGTTTCTATGCTTACTTGCCATGCCTGTTCGCTCTCTTCACGGTGATGCCACCATTGTTTCAGCTTATCAAACTCAGCTAGTTGTATCTGCTTGGTTTTAGAATAACTTTTTTGCCCTTCAGGTAGAGTGTGTTGCCAATACCAAATATTTTGAGTTGGTTCGCCTTTGGTAAAAAACAGTAGATTAGTAGCCACCGATGCATAAGGTTGAAATACTGAGTTAGGCAAACGAATAATAGTGTGTAGATTACAGTCTTCTAAAAGCTTCTGACGGATACGCTGTTTAACGCCATCACCAGTCAGTGATCCATCGGGCAGAACAATTGCTGCACGCCCGCCATCTTTCAGCAAGTGCATCATCAATATGAGAAATAAATCTGCTGACTCTTTAGTTCGATAAGTTTGCGGAAAGTTATTCTCATTGTTATTTGAAACTACGCCACCAAATGGCGGGTTAGCGATAATTACATCAACACGATCTGATTGCTTATATTCGCTTAAAGGGCGTTCTAATGAGTCGCCATAGCGTATATTTGGTAGGTTAATGTCATGCAATATTAGATTGGTATTAGCAAGCATGTAGGGTAGAGGCTTATATTCCCAGCCCTTCACGTTATGCTGTATGGCCTCACGTTCTGCAACACTACTTGCTTTAGCCTTTAGATGCTCAATGACGGCAGTTAAGAAGCCGCCAGTTCCGCAGGCAGGGTCTAAAACTTGCTCGCCAGCCTTTGGGTCAATGAGCTCGGTCATCAGCTCTGTAATGGCCCTTGGCGTATAGAACTCGCCTAATGTACCTGCACTTTGTAGCTCACCTAAAAAGCTCTCGTAAATCTGACCAAAAACGTGTTTGTCTTTGCTGTTATTAAAGTCGATTTCATTGAGTTTGTTAATCACTTGGCGTAGATGTATGCCAGACTTCATGTAATTATAGTTATTGTCAAATACCTCATGCACAAGTAAGGCACGCTTGTTACCTGTTGAAAGGTCAATATTTGAAAGTGTGGGAAATAGTTTGCGGTCAACGAACTGTAATAGCTCATCGCCAGTCATGCCTTCATCATTACCCGCCCACACATCCCAATGCAATTCTGCAGGGATGGGTGAAGTGTAGTCGTCTTGCAGTAGCTCTAGTTCTTTATCTTTATCGCTAAATATTTTCAGAAACAACATCCAGCCTAGTTGCAAAATACGCAGCTCGTCGCTACCCGTTCCTGTATCTTGCCGCATGATTTTTCTGGCTGATTTTACGATCCCACTAACATTTGTCATATATTACTTATGCTGCCTTATAAATTTCTTGTTCAAGCGCTATGAGTGCTTGTTGATACTGGTGCTTACCGCCGAATAGATTAACGATTTCAATTGGTGAGCCGAATGCATCAAACGGATTAACTTGTAATACTTTCATATCTTCGATATTTTCTATGCCTTCATCCGCATACTTATCAAGTAATGCTTCTAGTACCTCGCGAGCTTGAACCCCGTACTTTGTAAAGTAATCACGTTTTTTAACGTTATTGACGCGTTCACTGCGAGTAAGTGGGGGTTGATCAAAAGCGGTGTGACAGATTAAATCAAAAATGTCCATTTCTTTACTGACAGCTTCTTTCAGGTTTTCAAACACAACACCTTGCTCGACTAGCTCATCAATAATGGCCTGTTTTTTGTCTGCTTGATTCCACTTGTTGAGAAACTCATCTAAGGATTGGTATTGTTCTCGTACTTTTTGACGAGTGTAGTCTTTTAAGCTACCTGTAATAAGTTTACCGTTGCCATCCATGTATTGAATACGTTCATTTAGCACAGCTACATTAACGCCATTTACATAATATTTTGGACGAGGTTCACTTATGATGTTGCCGCCACCGATGATTTTAGGAGGCTCTTCAATTGATTCGAATTTAACTTCTTCACCATTTTCATCAGTAATAGCTTCACTGCCAGCGATTTCATCTTCAGGCAAGTCAAACTCATCATCCTCACTCATTACTTTTAGCCGAACTGGATCGCCGTCGAAGTCTGGATCGGCAAAAAGGTCGGTCACGTTTCTAAAATCCATAATGGTAAAGAATGTTTTACCGAAGTCCTCATTAATACGAGTACCGCGACCTATGATTTGTTTAAACTCAGTCATCGATGCGATGTTGCTATCAAGTACAATCAGTTTGCAAGTCTGAGCGTCAACGCCGGTTGTCATGAGTTTTGATGTAGTTGCGATTACAGGATATTTCTCTTCTGGGTTGATGAAGTTATCTAGCTCTCGCTTACCTTCATCGTTATCACCGGTAATTTGCATAACGTATTTATTGTTTTGAGCCATTAAGTCACTATTTGCATTAGCAAGTGATGTGCGCATACGTTGTGCATGGTCGATATCGACACAAAAGATAATCGTTTTATCGAAGCGGTTTGTTTTCTTGAGAAAGTCGGTGACTTTTTTGGCAACGCTTTCAGTACGCTCATCAATCACAAGGCTTTTATCAAAATCTTTACGATTATAGATACGGTCATCAACTAGCAAGCCTTGCTTATCTGTTTTTCCAACTTCAGGCCGCCAACCTTCAAGGTCAACATTTAGGCCAATACGCACAACTTTATAAGGAGCTAGAAAACCATCTTGTATGCCTTGTTTCAGTGAATAAGTATAGATAGGTTCACCAAAGTATTCTGTGCTTGAAATTGTTTCGGTTTCTTTGGGTGTCGCTGTCAAACCAATGTGGGTGGCACTTTTGAAATAACTTAAAATCTCACGCCAGGCACTATCTTCTGAAGCACTACCACGGTGACACTCATCAATCACAATAAGGTCAAAAAAGTCTGGGCTAAACTCACGATAAGCATCTTTGTCTTCGTCGTAATTGGTTAAGCCCTGATAAAGCGCAAGGTAAATCTCGAAGGACTTATCTATTATTTTTTGCTTAATAACAGTCATTTTGTCTTTAAAATGACGAAAATCTCCACGTCTAGTTTGATCTATCAGTGCATTACGGTCAGCTAAAAATAATATGCGCTTCTTAGTTCCACTTTTCCATAGCCTGTGAATAATCTGGAAGGCTGTATAGGTTTTGCCAGTACCAGTCGCCATCGTAAGTAAAATACGTTGCTGCCCTTTAGCAATGGCTTCGACAGTTCGATTGATAGCAATTTGCTGATAATAGCGCGGGCTGCGATTTGAGCCATCAAAGAAATAATCCTGTGAACTAATACGCTCTTGTTCTTCAGTAACAATACCTTTGTATTTTTTATAGCGCTCCCAAAGTTCTGTTGGCGTAGGGAACTCATCAAGAGTTAGTTCTTTTTCAATATCACCATGAGTGCAAGTGCGGTCGTGTTGGTAAAAACCATCACCATTACTGCTAAAAACTGAGGGTATATCAAGAATATTTGCGTAATCTAACGCCTGCTGAATGCCTGCCTTGACGGTTTGTTTGTTATCTTTAGCTTCTATAATTGCAATTGGGATATTGGGTTTGTAATACAGTATGTAATCTGCACGTTTACCCTTGCCACGTGAAGTAAGATTGCCTTTTACATAAATACGGCCATCAGTGAAGCTAACTTCTTCACGAATTTGAGTAAGTCTATTCCAGCCTGACTTCTCTAGGGCGGGCTGGATATATTTGGTACAAATGTCTCGTTCTGATAATTCTTTTTTCGATGTCATTTTGTCTTTTAGTTTTAACGTACCGAATTCGAACTCAATTATGAATCATAAGTATAGATTTATGAAACCAAATAACCCAATAAACTTATAAGCATCAACATTAAATAAATACTAACTTTTTTTCTAACCACGATTAACAGGTGGCAGTGGTTTGTTCAAAAAATTGGAATCTAGCCCACGCGTGTGGGCGTTGTATGCCCAACGTGCAAACTGTTCTAAAAGTTGCTGATTCTCAGATTCCAAGCGTTTATTTTCTGTTTCCAACCTTGCGATTCGCTCTAAAGCCTTTTGTAATTCTGGAGAACGAACAATACGAACCTCTCCGTCGCCATCTGCCAGCGCAACCTTACGAAGTTCGAAAGCATTCTTGATACGCTCATGCTTGTGTAGTGTTTGGCGCGTATAGCGGTTGTGCATGCGCAACTCAACCGCATCAATCAACAATTCCCATGTTAGCTTTTTATTCCACCCATCTAAAATTTCTACTACCTGTTTGATACTTGCATCATCAAGATTTTTAGCTCTTCGTTGTGTCATCTTATTCCTCTGTCAATCCTTTCAGTTCAAGTGCAATAGTTGGATTACTAATAACTTTTACCGACTTATTTAGTTTCTTTTGCACAGAGATTTTATTAGTTGAGGATTTGGGTGGTGATAATTGAATAACTGCGCCAATTGGTACTAAAGGGTTATCCATAATTGATAGAAGCTCAGATAATCTTTCAACCGTGGACTTATGATGATCAAGCCATCTATCACTGCCATAATATTGTTCCTTTGTTGCCTGTTCTGCCTTTTGCAATAATGTCTTTGCCTCATCAAGCTGAGTACGCAGTCTTCGCTCTTTTACTGCGTCACCTTTTATGCAGACCAAATCTCTGCAATTGATACAATCCATATGGATTTGGCAGGGCGACATCGTATAGTCGTGTATGCAATAACCAAGTTCTGTAGTATGCGCAGTCGGCACTACCAATCTTGCAAACTCATCTCTAGGAATAAGCGTTTTCTTGGACAATTCAGCAAGTGGGCCAAACATCACACTATCATCGCCGATAGACTCACGAATTTTCTGAATCATTTGCCCAGGTGTTACATGGTCATATGCAGCATTTTGCTTTATATCCTTACGGCCAGACCATTTTGCAATATCAAGTTGACTCAGGCCACCAGCTTGGGCTAGCGTATTGAGATAATGTCTAAATTGATGGGTCGATATATTAATATCACTCCCATCAGGCTCTACATATCCAAATCTTGTAAAAATAGAATTAAAGCCATGCTCAACCCTTCCACCAAGCCCAGAGTTAATTTGATTAATGGTTACAGATTCAATCATGCAATTTAATGCACAACGCTTAGCTCCCAGTTCATTAGTACGTACAACAAACAAAGCTTCGCTGTATTTACAACCTGTGTCTTTATCCATTACTGGAAAGCCTTCTGGTAGCATCCCTACAACTACCTTTTCAACATCAGATAATCGCACATAAAGTTTATTCTGTTTTTTTATGGTCTTGATGTTATTTTTGTTACACCAAATAAGAGCGCTTGTTCTAACAGTGAACCCTATCACACTCGTCAATTCATTCATTGACATCCATTCTTGCATGCGTAAATACTCATTACTTGGTGACAGATACACTTGATTAGGATAATCCTCATACCATTTGGCAATCCGGCGTGCCTCATCTGTCACTTTACGAATTTTCATAATGGCTTCTTGAACAACACTTGCCATTGAGGGAACAACCCATTTAACCATTGGGTCAGCACCTTTGGCTGGCCACCACCTGAGTCCGTAAGCTTCACCTCCCGTCTTATTGTTTTTCTGCCTGACTTCACAATCAAGGGGGAGCGACAACACCTCACTTATTCGGTCTGGAGAAGCACATAGCAATGCCGCGACTGAACTTACTATCACATCAATAGGCTCCACAGCTCTTAAAAATATTTCAGGTAGAGCATCTAATGCTGCCTGTGTTGGCATCTTCTCATTACGATGCTCATCAAACTCTTTCCCAACTCTCACTGTGTCAGCTGGACGTTTTATAAAATTTCTCCAACGAACAGATACAGTCGCAAGCTTGTTGTCACATAAAAATTCAGAAATCATTTCTAATTGACCACCATGCCTATAAGCCGCAGCAGGAGAATATTTGTCTACTACCATTTGTGCCGCACGATTAAAAATATGGATATCAGACCTCACTGGATTTGCATCGCCGCCTGATTCGCGCAATGCAGCTTCCAAGGCCCTTAATGCAACCAACCTTGGTCCGGTACCGTTTATCGGTTTGAAGCCTTGCATATACCTGAAATAAGCTTTTGCAAAAGATAGAAATGGCTCAGACATAGGAGTTGGTGAATCAGAATCAACCGTTTCAAAATTACTAAAAAACAATCTATGTCGCTTGTTACCATGACCTTTTAGATTGATGGAGTCAGTCACATCCCAAATATTTTCATCAAAAGGCAAATCTGCACCAAACACTGTTAATTCATTTCGACATGAATCAATAAAACCTAGTAGGTTTGCTACTGCATCAAGCTCAGGTTTAGGTTGAAATAGTATGAGATCAGCCATTTTCTGCCTCACTCATTTCATTTTTCAATTCCTCACAACGCCTTACAACTTCGGCTACCGCTAGAATTGTTCTGTCATTGATTGAAGCAATACGAGAGTCACTTGCTACCATCAAACGCTCGCGTTCTGAAATAAGATGATTTAGAACCGCTTCATGCGGCCCATCTAACCAAGGCTGAAAGCTACGGCAGGTATAACATGAAATTGGAGCCAATTCCCCACAGAAACCATGCTGACCACAATTGCCCATCGGCTTCATTGAAGGCTCAAAACGCGGGTCACAAATGCGACTTGTTGGATCATCTTTACGGAACGCCTCTGACTCACTTTTAATAATAATTCCAGAAAACGCTTGAGCAAGTGGCGCAAGGTGTAAAGCCATGGCTCTATCAATTCTCTCTACAATCTCGGGAGTAGCCTGCACATAAACACCAACATTCTGTGTGTCACTATGATCTAAAAGCTCGGCAATTACTAACTCACCATGCCCTTCCATCGCGGCTCGAGTACCTAATGTACGACGAAATCGTATTGGAGTAATGTGTAATTGCTTCCCGGTTCGTTCAGAAAATACTTCTAGAGTATTTAGCGATTTCGTTATTGCACGCCCCAAATTTCCAGCTGTCCTATGAAACTCGAACCCAGCTGGCTCATCTTTTTTAGAGTGCTTTACTGGAAAAAGTGGAGCATGACTACAGTCAGATAATTTTTCTACAAACTTACTTTTTAACTCAACAATATATTGAGCAAGTTTTTCGCCAATTTGTGGAATTAATAAGCGCTGGGTAAATTGTGAACGAGATAAATAGCCTCTTTGCTTAACTCGAGGAACATTTAATGTATATACAGTAGTCCCATCCTTTGCTACGCTCATTCCGAAATCACGAGCCTTAAGAGATGCGAACTGAGAAGGCCTCGCACCTAGAGCAAGCATTAAATGGATAAGTACATAATTCTCCAATGAAAATTTTCCAAGATCATAACTTCTATTAACAGCATCCTGAATCGACTGAACTTCGATGTCCGAATATGGCCCATCAAGTGGATCCATTGTTAAGACAGCCTCTCCTTTAATACCACCTTTGATTCGGAGTTGTTCTAATAGAATTATTGCATCATCACCAACCCCTTTAAGACCTAATTCATTTAACTTCCTAAGAAATGTTGATAAACGACCAAGAAAGTATGCATTCCTGCTATTTAAAGTAGACTTATAATTCAGCAGATCATTAGCGCTTATGAATAAAACCTCATCTTTTTCTCGCCTAACAGTTAATAACATACTCTTAACTACCGAAAAAATACTGCTCACGTATCCAGAGGACTTATTTTCGGCGTACCAAATCAATCCCTTTTTAATTGAGTGCACCAGATCTTCAGCCGCATTTAGATTTTTGAAGTTTAAGCTTATTGATTGCGTGCTATCTCGATAAGACCACCGATCACTTCTAGGATTTAATCGTATACCACTAAAGGTTGTAATCTCCTCTGGTAAATCTTGGAAAGATTGACTTAAGTGTGCTGTCTCCAAGAGATTATTTATCATAACTTTTGCCCATTATATTTTTTTGTAATTGTAGTGATGCAACCTGAGCCTTTTTTCGTATATGACGACGTGTGTAAGTTGCAGCAGTCCCTGACGTCTCCGACCACCCCATCAAATAAGATCGGCTTTTCTTTTCTTGCTCTTCCCCAACCTTATTCTTATCCATTTCTTCGGAGAAGGTATCATTCCAAGTGTGACGCATAATGTGCGGAAATAAATCATTTCCAAATTCTGGATACTTATTCTTCAGTACAGTAAATATCTTATTTAAAGAAGGAATTGATAGCGGAGCACCTGAGTCTGAAGCAACAAAAAGGAAGCCATGCTTCCTTGCACCGCTTATCGCTGAACGATGATTCATGATATATGCGTTGGTTTTATCCATAAGTCCTGCTGAGAGTGGAATTTCTCTTCCTCTCGTTTTAACCTTAGGTTGGTTAGTTCGTGGATCACCAAGATCATCAGCTCTTCGCTCTACAACAACTGTAAATTCTCTAAAATTAAGGTCGCTTATCTTAATATTCAGCAGCTCCCCGCGCCTCAAGCCACAGCTTAATAACCATAAGATAATTAATTCATTTCTATATTTAGAATGCTCATCAGACCAAGGATTTTCTTCTGATCGTGGATTCACGACTTCTAAAATCCGACTTACGATTTCGGGTTCCAATCCTTCTCGCTGATCGATTCCTGAATACTTCTGAGAACCAGATGGCAATCGAGCATCAATAGCACTTGATGTATATTGAATAGACGAATCTAACGAGAATCGAAGTGATGTATCGACTCCGTGCTTCGATATGCGAGCCAAACAAAGCCACTTTAAATAATCACGGATGTTTCTCAACCTAGTGGCAGCAGAACTAGCGTCAATTCTAATTTCTTCATTATTCGATGATGTCTTTCGCAACTTCTCTAACGACACAACTGACGACATTGCTTGCTTTGATACGACTTTAACTTCATCCAACAAGGAATGAATTTTTTCTACAGGCAATCTACATATTCCGACCAGATCTTCGATCTCGCCCAAAGTAAATAACTGACCAACATTCAAACGTTCTTCTAGATTAATGTTTCTTAAATCAAGAAATAACAAAAACACCATAACCGATCTCAGATAACTGTCGATTGTATTGGACGCTCTGTTTCTTGATCGAATCTCAGACAAAGAAAAAACAGTAGGTTCAAAAATTGGCAAACCATCACGACCCAACAAAATAGGAAGGCGTTCTCCTGATGATGTAACAATAGTTTTTACCCTATATTTTTTAATCAATGTTTACACTTTCATTAGGTATACTTTAATACTATAAACTAAAAATATAAAAATTACATGTATACAAAGAAAAACCCCATTAACTTATGAGGTTAATGGGGTTTGTTTACACTCTTTTATAGGTAGACCTCAAAACGGTATATCGTCCTCAAAATCATCAAAACCAGAGCCGCTTGTGGCCGGTTTAGCAGCCGGGGCTGATCTGGTTTGCGCTGCTGCAGGCGCTTGATTATATTCATCCATGCCGCCCGACTGATCCATACCACCATCGTAAGCCGCATTCGAACCGCCGCCATCACGCGTTCCTAGCATCTGCATCTGGTCAGCGATAATTTCAGTGGTGTAACGATCTTGGCCTTCCTTGGTCTGCCACTTACGTGTTTGCAAACGACCTTCAATATACACCGGACGACCTTTTTTCAGGTATTCACCGGCAATTTCAGCCAGTTTGCGATACATCACAATGTTATGCCATTCCGTACGCTCTTGCTTGGCGCCTGATTTATCTTTCCAGCTATCAGTGGTGGCAATGCTGAAATTACATACCGCCTCACCATTTGGCATGTAACGCACTTCCGGGTCTCTGCCCAAATTACCTACCAAGATCACTTTATTCACTGATGCCATTTTTATCCCCTCAACAATTGATACACTTGGGCGTCATCCCAATCATGCGATTTATCGATTTTCAATATCAGCGTGCGCTCATTCGGCAGCACGGCCACTTCCACAACGCCAGCCAGTTTTTGCAACTTCAGTTTAAGTGCATCGGCCTGCTTATCAGTCATGTGATCAGCAGATTTGCGCATGGTATACATCTTGGTTCTGACCGCCAGCGGAGCACGCATTGAAAACGCCAATAATAGCCATAAAAACATCATTACGCCACAAAATACAAACACACTGGCAAAACCAAACGCATGCGATAGGTAACCACCCAGCGCGCCCCCTACAAATATGCCCAGAGACTGTGATGTATTGTAAACCCCCATCGCCGTGCCTTTGGCAGCAGCTGGCGCTATTTTGCTAATGATGGATGGCAGCGAAGCCTCGAGCACATTGAACGCAACAAAATACACGGTAAGTGAGAACACAATACCCCAGAACACATTAATCGATACCGCAAATAACAGCTGCGCCAGCAGCATTAACGCAATTGCAGATACAAATATTTGTTTAATCTTCGCCTTTTTTTCAGCGTAAATAATCGCAGGCACCATCAATACAAATGAAATCAGCAATACCGGCAGATAAATCGTCCAGTGCTGATTGATGCTCAGTTCACTGGATTGGTTAATGGCGAACGGCACCACCACAAACATGGCCATTTGCGCTGCATGTAGCGCAAAAATGCCGTAATTCAAACGCAGCAGTTGACCATTTTTAAGCACGTCTTTCAGCTTGGCCGGAGCCGCACTGGCATCGGAATGGTAATGACTATGCACTGGGTCTGGCACCACAAAACGTACCACTGCGATTGCCCCCAAAGTCAGTATGCCAGTCAGAAAAAAAATACCGGGAACGCCCATCCATGCATTCAAAATGGGCCCCGCCACCAATGAAAAAGCAAACGCCAAGCCAATGGTAGCACCGATGGTGGCCATGGCTTTGGTGCGGTGCTCGTCTCTAGTCAAATCCGCCACTAGCGCAGTCACCACCGCCGAAACCGCACCCGCACCCTGAATGGCGCGGCCAATGATAATCCCTTCGATATTCATGGCCAAGGCTGCCACCATGCTACCTACTGCAAAAACACCCAGCCCCAGATAAATCATCGGCTTGCGGCCATATTTATCTGAAGCCATGCCAAACGGCAGTTGCAGCAAAGCCTGCGTTAAACCATAAGCGCCTAATGCCAAACCCACCATAAATGCACTGGGTTTATCCGGCAAGCTTGCGGCATACACTGCAAAAATGGGCAGAATCAAAAACATGCCTAGCATACGCAAGCCATAAATTGAAGCAAGACTCAATGTGGCGCGAAATTCTGCCTTGGTCATTTTTTCTGTGGAAATAAGCTCAGCGACCACTTCACTGGCGACTGATGATGGGTGATGCTCTGAAGATGATTGATGCCCTGAGGATCTATGATTCAAAGATGACATGTAAAATTATTAATCTAAATTGCTGAAAAATAGGTATATTAGCAGGTTGACTAAACTTTAAGTAATAGCATGATGGATTTCATTCGTATTCGCGGTGCGCGTACCCACAATTTAAAAAATATCTCGCTCGATATTCCACGCAATCAACTGGTAGTCATTACCGGTCTCTCCGGTTCAGGCAAATCTTCACTGGCGTTTGACACGCTGTATGCCGAAGGCCAGCGGCGTTATGTAGAATCGCTTTCCGCTTATGCACGTCAGTTTCTGGCACGCATGGATAAGCCTGATGTAGACTTGATTGAAGGTCTGTCACCTGCGATTTCGATTGAACAAAAATCCACCTCTCACAACCCGCGCTCCACCGTGGGTACAGTCACTGAAATCCACGATTATCTGCGCTTGCTCTACGCCCGCGCCGGTGACCCGGAATGTCCGGATCACGGTATCAAGCTGGAAGCGCAAACCGTGAGTCAAATGGTTGACAGCGTGCTATCGCTGCCAGAAGATACCAAACTCATGATACTCGCCCCCGTGGTGTCAAACCGCAAAGGCGAACAGCTGGATTTATTTGAAGAGCTGAAGGCACAGGGTTTTGTACGCCTGCGCGTTGACGGCAAGATTTACGAAATCGATGCGTTGCCGCAGCTGGCTAAAACCACCAAACACAATGTAGATGTAGTGGTAGACCGCCTAAAGGTCAGGGCAGACATGAAACAACGCATTGCCGAATCTTTCGAGACCGCATTGCGTCTGGCCGACGGCAAAGCCATTGCCGTGGAAATGGATAGCGAAAAAGAGCATCTTTTTTCTGCTAAATTCTCCTGTCCAGTATGTGATTATTCACTGGCTGAACTTGAGCCAAGATTATTCTCTTTCAATAATCCGATGGGCGCCTGTCCAAAATGTGATGGTTTAGGCAATATCAACTTCTTCGACCCGAAACGGGTGGTGGCTTTTCCACACTTATCGCTTGCTGCCGGCGCGATTAAAGGCTGGGACAAACGCAATCAATTTTATTTCCAGATGCTTGCCAGCTTAGCAGCGCATTACAACTTTGATCTGGACACCACATTTGAAGAGTTACCTGAACATATACAACATATTCTGCTGCATGGCAGCGGCAAGGAAGAAATTGCTTTTAAATACCTGAATGAGCGTGGATTGTTTTTCCAGAAAACTCACAGTTTTGAAGGCATTTTAAATAACCTGCAGCGCCGTTATCACGAAACTGATTCGCAAACCGTGCGTGAAGAGCTGGCCAAATATCTCAATTCACAAAGCTGCCCGGAATGTGTCGGTACACGCTTGCGAAAAGAAGCGCGTCATGTGAAAGTGGGTAACAAAAACATCCATGAAGTATGCGAAGTACCACTCAAGCAAGCACTCACTTTTTTTGAGAAAATCGAACTTAGCGGCGCAAAACTTGCAATTGCCGATAAAATCGTTAAAGAAATCAGTAGCCGTTTGAAATTCCTCACCAATGTCGGTCTAGAATATTTATCCCTATCACGCTCCGCTGAAACACTATCTGGTGGTGAAGCACAGCGCATTCGGCTAGCCTCACAAATCGGCAGCGGCCTGACAGGGGTGATGTACGTACTGGACGAGCCATCGATTGGCTTGCATCAACGCGATAATGACCGCTTGCTGGACACGCTCAAACGCCTGCGCGATATCGGAAATAGTGTGATTGTGGTGGAGCACGATCAAGACGCCATTATGGAAGCTGATTTCGTCATTGATATTGGCCCGGGTGCAGGCGAACATGGTGGCCGCATTGTAGCTGAAGGCTCACCTGCGCAAATTAAAGCAAATACAAACTCACTCACTGGCCAGTATTTAAGCGGCAAACGCCAGATTACATATAACAAAAAACGTACCTCACCTGACCCTGCGCGCTGGCTCAAGCTTACCAATGCCAGTGGCAACAATCTAAAAAATGTCACCCTGAAATTGCCTGTTGGTCTGCTGAGCTGCATTACTGGCGTTTCCGGCAGTGGCAAATCTACCCTGATTAACGACACGCTGTACCGCATTGTCGCCAAGCATTTGTATGGCAGCAGCACCGAGCCTGCACTTTATGATGACATTGAAGGGCTAGCCTTCTTTGACAAAGTGGTTGATGTAGACCAAAGCCCAATTGGTCGCACGCCACGCTCCAACCCTGCGACCTACACCGGATTGTTTACCCCGATTCGAGATTTGTTTGCCGCCGTGCCGGAAAGCCGCGCCCGTGGCTATGGCCCAGGTCGCTATTCATTTAATGTCAAAGGTGGCCGCTGTGAAGCCTGCCAAGGCGATGGCGTGATTCGTGTAGAAATGCATTTCTTGCCGGATGTTTATGTGCCTTGCGATGTGTGCAAAGGCCATCGCTACAACCGCGAAACGCTGGAAATTCAGTTCAAGGGTAAAAATATCCATGAAATTCTGGAAATGACTGTAGAACAGGCGCATACATTTTTCAGCGCACAACCCGTGATTGCGCGTAAGCTGCAAACTCTGCTCGACGTTGGCTTGGGCTATATTACGCTCGGCCAAAGCGCCACGACTTTAAGTGGTGGTGAAGCACAACGTGTAAAACTGGCATTAGAGCTTAGCAAGCGCGACACTGGCCGCACCTTATATATTTTAGATGAACCAACGACCGGCCTGCATTTTGCCGATATTCAACTGCTGCTGGATGTGATTCACAGGTTGCGTGACGCGGGCAACACGATTGTGATTATTGAGCATAATCTGGATGTGATTAAAACCGCAGACTGGATTGTGGACATGGGCCCTGAAGGCGGCGATGGCGGAGGTACAATTATTGCTGAAGGCACGCCGGAGCAAGTGGCTAAAAGCGATGTAAGTTACACCGCCAAGTACTTAAAAAAAATATGCTTTAAGTAACAATCTTGTTGCTTGAGTTTAAAAGCAAAAATATAACTTTGTTTTAATTACTACTAGCATACGACTAAAACTGCTGTCATTGCGAACCCGCAGGGTGTGGCAATCCAGAATTCTTAAAGTCCACTAGGTTAAATGACCTTTCCTTTTGGCTAGACTGCCACGGGCTTCGCCCTCGCAGTGACAGATGATTTTTTACATTTTAATATAATCTGTTACTTCGGCACCGCTACCATATACATTCTGGCCTGAATCGTCGCCGTGCGGCGACTCAAATAACGCGTATATTGGTGCTTATCGTAAAAACGCGGATTCGGTATCATCGCAGCCAGCCTAGCCGCCTGAGCTACACCCAATTTTGATGCACTGGTTCGATAGTAATGTCTGGCTGCCGCTTCTGCACCAAACACGCCGTTACCCCACTCAATCACATTCAAATAAATTTCCAGAATGCGGCGTTTACTCAAAATTTTCTCAAGCATTAAGGTAATCACTGCTTCTTGGGCTTTGCGCCAAGGCGTACGCTTGGTAGATAAAAATAGATTTTTGGCCAATTGCTGGCTGATGGTAGATCCACCTGCCACAATTTTGCCTTTTTTCAGATTTTTTTCGTAGGCTTTCTGAATGCCTTCCCAATCAAAACCCTCATGCTCAAGAAACTTGGCATCTTCAGAAGCAATCACTGCGCGCTTGAGATGAATCGAAATTTTTTCATAATCTACCCATCGATATTTCAATTCAGCTTCTGGGCGTTTTTGCTGAATAATTTCCAAGCGGTCTTCCATGAACGAACTGGAATGTGGATTAAACTTGATCCACCAAACAATGTGCATCAGCACCCAGAGTTGATAAAGCAAAATATAAGCTAAAAGCAGCACCAAACCGCGTTTGATATAGCCTGACATGGTGAGCTGACGTGCCCCAGAATGTTGGTTTAACAGCCATTTTAAAAAATAACTGTTTCGCATTTACATCGCTCTAATCATATCAATCACAGGCTTAGTCTCTGGTCGTACTCCGCGCCACAAATAAAAAGCTTCTGCGGCCTGTTCAACCAACATACCCAGACCATCCGCCACCTGTGCGCCAGCAGCCCTTGCCTGCGCCATAAAAGGTGTTTCACGGCCATACATCATGTCATAAGCTAAGCAGTTTTTAGCAAAAATACTATCTGGAATGGGCAAAGCAGCATCAGTAAGACCCGCAGAAGTGGCATTAATCACTATATCAAACTCGTGACTGCCTAACTGCTCAAATTCAACAGCTTTCACTTCAACAGATGCAGCATTCACTTTATTTGCCATGGCTTGCGCTTTGTTGACGGTACGATTTGCTATCATCAGGCTATTCGGATTGCAATCCAATAGAGGTAGTAACACACCCTCAGATGCACCGCCTGCACCTAACAGCAATACGCGTTTTCCACGAATCTCATGTTTGAGATTATTGACGATATCACGCACCAAACCCGCACCATCAGTATTGTCTACCGTGATACCTGAGGCATCAAACAACATCGTATTGGCTGCCTGTGCAAGCAAGGTACGCGGTTGACGCACATCAGCCATTTCATATGCTTCGAACTTAAACGGCACGGTGACATTCACCCCTTTGTAGCCATGTGCAATTAACTCTTTCACCGTATCTGCAAAGCCATCCAGCGGCGCGAGAATACGTTCATAACTGATGTCCTGCTGCGTTTGTTTGGCAAACGCCTGATGGATCAGCGGAGATTTGCTATGTGCAATCGGGTTGCCAATAACAGCATATTGATCTGTCATGCTTAATTAGTCCAAGGCAAGCCGGCGTGTTTCCAACCGTTAATCAGTGTTCTCTGTTTGTCAGCATTGGCTTCACCTTCAAAACCCTCCAGCGTATTGTAAGCTTGCGTATAGCCTAAATTCGCTGCAACTGCTGCTGCATTATTGGAGCGGCCGCCAGTGCGACATAAAAATACCAGTACTGAATCTTTATCAAACTGACGCTTATCGAGCTCGGCTTTCAACTCCTGCGCAAAGTGTTCATTAGCCACCATGCCTGGGTAAAACGCCCATTCTACATTCAGCGCATCCGGCACTCGGCCTACCAGTTCAAGCTCTGCTTTGGTGCGCACGTCCACCAGTAGCGCTCGGCTATCAGCGCTCAATACCTCATAAGCTTCCAATGGGGTTAAAGCTCCCGCATAAGGCAAATGGTTAATGACGGCTCTATTTTGTGCCGTTGCCAAAATTTCTTTTAGATTACTCATCATTTTGTCTCGCTTAAATTTATAATGTCGCATTAAGTTGCGTACAAAGATTAAATTTCACGGCGGATTCAAGGTTGAAGTGCAAAAAGAGCAGCATGATGCTGCCTAAAATCAAA
>VFQO010000937.1_pt1 | contig 26442 bp, 30 predicted proteins | sample 3512331 | NCBI WGS metagenome assembly VFQO01 (sample SAMN10412371, study PRJNA504923) | tailings metagenome | isolation source: Replicate 3 from Balatoc abandoned mine | place: Philippines: Itogon, Benguet | collected 2017-08-28 | reverse complement strand
GGGCTGCCCGCTGCCGCTGCTGGAGCATCTGGAGGTCGGGCGGGTTTTCGCGCTGCTCGAGCGCCGGGAGATCGGGAGCGCGTCGGCGGCGCCAGGGTCGGCCGCGCCGCGGCGGGGGCTCTGAGGCGGGTTGGCGGGGGAGCGCGGATCGGATAGGATATCCGGATTCGAGGCGAGCCCGGAGGCGAGGATGGACAAGCAAGAGTTCCTGCGCAGGATCGAGCGCATGGCGGATCCGGAGAGGGTCCGTATCCGGTCCGATCGGATCCGGGCCCTGGAGATCGGGGAGCTCCCGGAGATCGGAGCGGCCGAGCCGGCGCCGGAGGCCGCGCGAAGCGAGATGGACATCCTGCGCTTCGCGCTCATGGCCAACTCCATCAACCACCAGTTCTGGGACATCGGGGCGGAGGGGTTCGAGCGCTACGCCCGAAACGGGAAGGTGGGGGCGCTGGCGATGTTCGAGGCGCTCGGCGAGTGGGTGGAGAAGGCGGGATCGATCGGGGCGCTCGAGGCGGAGCTGCCGCTGACGGCGGATCGGATCGCCGAGCTTTTCGGGGGGCTGCCGGATCCGGGCGAGCGCGCGCGCGCGCTCGGAGAGGCGCTCGGGCCCGCGGGCCGCGCGGCGGCCTCGCGCATGCTCGAGAGCCTCCGGGAGGGGAAGGTCTGGGGCGTGGAGCTCGCCGGGGAGATCTCGGCGCTGCTGCCGTCGGGGTTCGAGGATCCGTTCCTGAAGAAGTCGCAGCTGTGCCTGTGGATGGCCAAGGGGATGCTCGAGGCGCGCGGATTCGGCCCCGCGCGGACCGACCTGACCTGCTTCGCGGACTACCAGATCCCGAAGGTGCTGCGCGGGATGGGGGTTCTGGAGTATTCCGAGGCGCTCGCGGCGCGGGTGGACCGCGGCGAGCTGCTCGAGAGCGACGGCCCCGAGGAGCGGGCGATCCGGGCGGCGACGGTGATCGCCTGCGAGGAGATCGCCCGCGAGAAGGGAATCTCGCCGGCCCAGCTGGATTTTTGGCTCTGGACGCGCCGCAACGAGACGAGCTCGCTTTTCCACCGCTCGAAGACCCGGCGCTATTGAGGGTTTCCGAGGCTCCGATTCCGGCTCCTTTCGGGAGCGTTCCCGTTTAGGGGAAATTATCCAAAAAGGATAATTTCCGGGATGGCCCTCGCCGAGCGGGCTCTCCGCGGAAGCGCCCCGCCAGGATTCCGGTCTTCCGCGCGGGGCTCAGAGCCCGCGGGAGGGCTTGCCGGATCGGGGCTCGGCGGCGGCCGCGCCTAGCGCGCAGGCGTCGGCCAGCGCGAGGAATCGCCGGTAGGCCGACAGGAAATCCGCCCGGCTCGGAGCGGGGCCGCGAACCGGGCGAGCGGGCGGCGCTCGGCGGTCCAGCTCGAATCCCAAGGCGCGGGCGATCGACGCCGTCGCCGGGGCGCTGTCGCGGAACGATTTGGCCGGATAGGCCAGAAAGAGGATCGGAAAGGCCATCTCCTCGGCGCCGCGCTCGTCCTGCGGGCCGCAGGGGGCGATTTCCAGGAAGAGGAAGGGGATCTGGTCGGGCGCGGGAGCGCCCGCCTGATGCCGCTCCAGGCGAAAGCGCAGGAGGCGCTGATGATGGAAGGCCGCCTCCTCGCGAGCGCCCAGGCGGATGTCCGGATCCAGAAGGCGCGCGTCCTCCGAGAGCATGCGGGCGAGCGCGGGCTCGAGCTCGAGGCGCGCGACCCCGAACAGCGAGGAGAGCGAGCTGTGGATCGGGCCGTCGGCGAAGAAGGCGAAGGCTGGGATCGCGAGAGCGCCCGAGAGCGCAGGGGCGATTTCGGCGGAGGGGCTTGGCGTGTCCATGAGCGGATTATACGCCAGCCGGCCAGGGGATGGGCGGATTTTCGCCGAGCGCTTCGCGCGCAGGAGGAGCTTGGCCGATCCGAAGCGGCGGCGGTATGTATAATGGAAAAATCCGGCGATTCGCGCGGGCAGAGGAGAATGGAGTGGCGAGAAAGGGCAAATCCGCGGGAGATCCGATCCGCAAGGCCGAGCCAGAGCCGGCGCTCGCGCGCCAGCACATCAAGGAGCTCGTCTGGGAGCTCGAGACCGCCGAGGAGGAGTGCGTCCGCGCGGCGTGGGAGGTGGCCCTGGGCGATCCGGAGGGGCTGGAGATGCTCGAGCGCAGCGAGAAATATCGGTTCGCCGCGGGGATCGGAGCTGCGCAGGCCGGAGACGAGGAGCGCCTGCGCCGGCTGCTCGCGCGGGGTTGGGATGGGCGCGGGGCGGACGGGATCGGAGCGGAGGCGGCGCATTACGCCGCGGCGGCGGGGCAAGTCGGATGCCTCAAGGCGCTGCTCGAGGCCGGGGCGGATCCGAACCGGAGGACGCAGCAGGGCGCGAGCGCGGGGCACTACGCGGCGCGCGGCTGGCATTGGATGGGGGCGGACGGGGACTCGCCCGGCTGCCTGCGGCTGCTGTTGGCCGCGGGGCTCGACCCCAACGCCCAGGACCATGACGGGGAGTCCATGGGGCACTGGGCGGCGCGCTGGGGGGAGGACGAGGCGCTGCGGATCCTCGCGGCGGCGGGGTGGGATTGGCGGCCGAAATCCACGGGTTTCTGGTCGGCGGGGTTCTGCGCGGCGAGCGCCGGGCAAGAGGAGACGCTGCGCGAGCTCATCAGCCTCGGATGGGATCCGCGGGAAGTCGACGAGCATGGGTCGACGCCCCGGGAGATCGCCGAGGAGATGGGGCATGCGGAGTGCGCGAGTTTTCTCGAGCGCGCGGAGAGGGCGGTGCGGGATCGGCAGGCGCTTGAGGGGATGGGAATCCGGCCGGGCCCGCGCCGGCCCGGGGGATCTCGCTCGCTCTAGGGCGGATCAGCGCGGCTCGCCGAAGATCTCCGCGTAGCTGCGCGAGAAGCTCGCCAGAAGGATGGGGATGACGAAGAGGGCCGCGAGGCCGAAGGTCGCCGAGACGAGCAGAGACAAGCCGAAGGCGCCGATCGAATAGGCGATCATGGGGAGAAGATTGCGCAGGCACGCCGAGAAGCTCGCGGCGAGGGCCTGCGGGGGAGAAAGCCCGGCGAAGGCCACCAGCGGGGCGGAGAACCAGAAGGCCATGGTGACGGGGATGGAGACAGCCAGAATCCCCAGGACGAAGGCCAGCAGCAGCAAAAGGCCGGTCCCGAGGCTCTCCGGATTGAGGTCGGCGCCGGCGGCGGCCGAGACGAATCCCGCGCCGAAGAGCAGGATCGCCGCGAGGGCTCCCAGGGCGGCCAGGCCCAGCAGAATGGCGATCTGGGCGAGAGCCAGGATCAGCAGGGAGGGCAGGCGCTCGCCGAATCCTCGCAGGAAGTCGGGCAGCTCCGGATCGGCGCCGCGGGCCTGGCGGGCGGAGGCGAAGACGAATCCGGCCATCGCCGGGGGCAGCAGCAGCTGCAGGGCCAGCCCGCCGAGGATCGGCAAGAGCCCCAGCGCGATCGAGGCGGCGACGAAGGCGATGGAGGCGAGGATCCAGGGGATCGGCGCGTCGCGCAGCTGGGCGAATCCCTCGCCGATCCAGGAGAAGCCGCGCCCGGCCGGCGCGGAGCGGATGGGGGGATTGGGCATGGGCATGGGCATGGGCATGGGGTCTCCTCGGAGGGGCGGCGAAAGGGAAAGGCTACGGGGAAGGGGCGGATCGCGCAAGGGCGAGCGAGCCCGAAGCGTTCGGGATTTCGGGGCGGGCTTTTTCCGGTTGGGGTTTGGCGGGTCGGTCGAGCCCGGATCGGGGGCGGGCTTTTTGGATTGCGGATCCTCGGGGCCGCTAATGCGAAAAGCGAGCCTTTCGCGAGGGGGGGCGATCGGGCAAGAAGTCCGCGGGAAGCTTCCCCTCCTGCGTCCGGGCCTCCGGATTCGCGCCGGCGCGCAGCAGAGCGCCGAACGTGTCTCCGCGGAGATTGAACGCGGAGTGGTGCAATGCGGTCCATCCCTGGTAGTCGGTCGCCTCGAGATCCGCCCCGGCGGCGATCAGGGACTCCAGGGCTTCAGGGAGGTTGTCCAGAGCCGCGAGCATGAGCGCCGTCATGGATCCCGCCTGGCCATCCTCCGTGGCGTCGGGGTCCGCGCCCTCGCGCAGGGCCGCGGCGGCGCGAGGCTGATCGCCCTGGAGCAAGGCGCTGAGAAGATCCTGCGTCGGGGCGTCGAGCTCCGAGAAGCAGCGGGCGGATTCGAGCAGGTGGTCGGCCAATCCGCTCGCCAAGGTCGAGGGGCGCTCCGGCGCGGGAGCGCTCTGGTCCCGGCGCAGGTCCGAGGTTTGCAGGTGAGCCAAAATCCGGAATTCGAGCAAGCTGATTTTGTTGGCCCTGGTTTCCTCCCGATGGAGGCATTCTCTCCGAAAAGGGTCCGAGGGGAAAGGGGCGGGGCATTGGCGAACCCGCGGGCCGGGAGGAGCCCTCGCTATCGCGCTCGGGGCTTCGGGCCCCGCCGCAGGCGGCGCGAGAGGGATTCTCGCAGCGACCAGGCGAAGAGGGCGGCGCCCGCGGCGATCCAGGGCATCTCGGACCGGAGAGATTTCAGGGGGTTTCGCATGGGATGCATTCTCCGAAATCCCGGAGAATGCGGGGAGCCCGGCGATTCGGCAAGGCCTTCCGTCAGCGCCCCGTCCGGCAAGACGGGCGCAGCGGGCAGCCGTCGCAGGCGGGGCGGGCCCGGCAGTGGCGCTTGCCCAGGGCGACGAGCAGCGCGTGGGCTTCGCCCATCCAGGCGGCGTCGTCGGGGCATCGCTCCTCGGCCCAGAGCTGGACCTCGCGGTAGGGGGAGCGCTCGCCGGCCCAGCCCAGGCGGAAGAAGATGCGCCGGGCGTAGGCGTCGGCGACGAAGCGCGGGATCCCCAGCGCGTAGAGCAGGATGCAGTCGGCGGTCTCCTCGCCGATGCCGCGCACGGAGAGAAGCTCTTCGCGCAGAGCCTCGGCGGAGAAGCGCCCCGATCGGAGGGGATCGAGCGAATCGAGCGCGCCGCGCGACTCGAGCCAGGAGCACAGCGCGCGCAGGCGCTCGGCTTTGGCCTTCGCGCAGCCGGCGGATCGGATGGCCTCGGCGAGGAGGGCTTCGTCGGCGGAGAGGATCGCGCGGGCGCTCAGCAGCCCCCGCGAGCGCAAGCCGGCGATCCCGAGCTCGGCGTTCCGCCAGGAGGCGTTTTGGGTGAGGATCGCTCCGGCGAGGGTCTCGAAATCGGACTCGGAGGGCCACCAGCCCTGCGGGCCGTAGGCGGCGAGCAGATCGGCGATGGCGCGCTCCGGATCGGGAGGGGGCAAGGCAGGCATGGCCGTCTCGGCGGGAGGGAAAGGGATACTTTCCCTGATTTCGGAGAATCCGCAAGGGATCCGGCGGGCTTGCCAGCGATGGGGGCGGGGGGTAGCCTATCGGGGTTCCGATGGCGACGGGGGATGGGATGGGCAAGCTCGGGGGAGGGAAGGCGGCGCTGATCGCGGTCTCGGCGATCGCGCTGGGGGCGGCCGCGGCCGCGGGGGTGTCGGCGCTCAAGGCCAAGCAGCGCGGGGAGGAGTTCGCCCAGGCGGTTCGGGGGCTCGAGCGGCTGGGTGGCGCCGGGGGATCCGCGGATCTGCGCCCCGGGCTCTTCGAGACGCGCGGGTCCTATGAGGTGGCCGCGGTGGGGCCGGCGAAGCTCGTGGCGACCTTCGTGGCCCGGCATGGGCCGCTGTCCCTGTTGGAGAGCCAGACGCCCTTCGAGGCGGACTGGGCGCTGCGCGGGCCCGGCGGGGCGGAGATTCTGGTGGCGCGCACGCGCGGCGTCCTCAAGGACGGCGGGAGGATCGAATCCGAAGGGGAGCTGCTCGCGGCGGATTGGGGCGCGGCGCTGAGCGCGCCGGGGGCGCCGGCGACGCTGGGGATCGGCGGCGGGAAGATCAAGGCGGCGCTGGATCCGGCCGGGGGGCGATTCTCCTGGTCGGTGGAGGGTGCGGGGATCGGGCTCTCGAGCGCCGGCGCGCCGATCTTCTCGGCGCGGCTGGACCATTGGCGCCAGGAGGGGTCGCTGTCGGACCCGCTCGAGGGGAAGTTCTCGGCGCGCCTGTCCGAGTCGGACTTCGGGGGCGTCAAGGCGGGGAGCGTGGAGATCCGCAGCGAATCCGCGCTCAAGGGCGGAGCGTATTCGATGTCGGCGAGCCTGGCCGCCAAGGGGATCTCGGCGGCGGCGCCGCTGGGCAGCGGGGAGGCGGAGCTGAGCGTCGCCTTCGAGGGCTTGGCCAAGGAGCCGACCCGGCGCCTGATCGAGGCCGCGAAGAAGGCGAGCGCCCTGGCCGGGTCGCCCTCCGGGGCTGCGGAGCTCGAGCGGCTGCGCGAGGGATCGCTCAAGGATCTGGCGGATCTGGCGCGCTCGGGCCTGCGGCTGCGGCTGGATCGGCTCGCGGCGGGGGCCGGGCCCGCGCGCGTCGAGTTCTCCGGGGAAGTCTGGCTGGATTCGGCCGAGCGCGCCGGCGGGTTCGGGCTGGCGCGGCAGCTGGGGTGGAGCGCGAAGGCGCTCGTTCCGGCGAGCCTGATGGCCGGCGCGGCGCTCGCGCCGATGGGGGGCGCGATGATGGGCCCGGCGCTCGACGCCGTCGCGCCGCAGACGCCGCTGGAGATGGGCGCCGAGTCGGGCGGGGCGACGGGGGAGGGGGCGGCCGCGCTCGCGCTGCTCGGGTCGATCGCGCGCGAGCCGCTGCGGCTGGAGGCGAGCTACGGGAGGGGGCTGATGACGATCAACGGAGCGTCCCGGCCGCTGGAGGCGCTCAAGATGCGCAAGGCCCTCGCCGGCGCCGACGCCGCGCTGGGGTGGAGCCCGGATGCGGCGCGCCAGGAGCTCGAGCGGATCCTGGCGGAGGAGGCGGGCATGTCCCCGCAGATGATCGCGCCGCCGGAGCCGGCGATGGCGCGGGAGTTCAATCCGTGGGCGCTGGAGAAGGCCCGGCGGGCGGAGGACGCCGCGCGCGCGGCCGACGGGGGCTTCGACCTGCCGGAGGCGGGATCCCGCCCGATTGCCAATCCGGATTCGCCGCGATAGCCTGCGGCGGACAATCACGGGGGAGAGCGGGATGCGGATCGGGCAAAAGGGGAAGGAGAGGCTGGTGGGGGCGGGGCTGATAGCGCTGGCGGCCGGATCGCTCTGGCTGGGCATGGGCAAGGCCGACCAGGAGGAGTTCCCGATCCTCTATCTGGCGCTGCTCTGGGGGCTCTCGCTCATGGCGGGCTTCGCCGGAGTCGACGCGCTCGCGGGGGGGCGGATCTCCGGGCTGATCTTCCGGGAAAAGAAGGCGAAGGCCAAAGGCGGGCGCCCCGAGGCGGCGGGGGCGGATGAGGACCGGCGGGAGGAGAGCCTCCCGGCGGCGGCGCGCCAGCGCGAGGAGCGCCGGGAGAGCGGGCGCGCTCCGCAGAAGATCGAAAGATAAGGAGCTATGCCGGCGCGATCTTGCGCGAAGCGCGCGAGACGAGCGAGCCGGCCGGAGCGGTTCGGGTGACCGGAGGGCCGACGCGGGCGAGGCGCTTCCAGGCGGCGACGAGCTTGGGATACTCGCTCCCGTAGGCGTCGAAGGTCGGGGGGATCGGATCTTCGAGAGCCTCGAGGAACGGATCGGGGTCGCGGGAGGGCTCTTCGCCCGGAGGGAGATCGAGGGGAAGGTCTGGATGGCGCATGGCGGCTTCTCCGAGAAGGGGGGATTCCCGGGGAGATGATGCCGCGCGGGGAATCGGGGGCATCGCCCGAACGGGGGAGAGGGAGACTTCGGAGGGAAGAGGATGGGGGAGCGGGAGGAGTTCGGCGCCGCGGTGATCGGAGGGGGGCTCATGGGGCTCTCCTGCGCGATCCATCTGGCGAGGGCGGGGGAGAGCGTGGCGCTGCTGGAGGCCGGGAGGGTCGGGTCCGGGCAGAGCGGAGCGAGCGGCGGGCAGGCGCTCGCCGGGTTCGAGGTCGGAGCGGACGATTTGGAGGAGCGCTTCGGGAGGGAGGGGGCCCAAAAGCTCTTCGGATTCACGCTCGCCTCGCGCGAGGCGCTCCGCGGCGAGCTCAAGCGCTCCGGAGCCGGAATCGCCGGGGAGCGCGGGGGGGTCGCGCTGGCGCTCAGCGGAGAGCACGAGCGGAGGCTGCGGCAAGGGGCGGAGGGGATCCGGCGTCTTGGCGGCATGGCCGAGGAGCTCCGCGGCGAGGCGCTCGCCGCGAGAGTCCGCTCGGCGAGGGCGCGCATGGGGATCCTGGACCGGGACGCGTTCCAGATCGATCCGGAGGCGGCGATCGCGGCGCTCGGCGAAGAGGCGCGGAGCCTAGGAGCCGATCTGCGGGAAGGATGGCGCGCGAAGAGGATCGGGCAGGGATGGGTCGAGCGCGAGGGCGGGGAGCGGATCCGGGCCGGCTGGGTGATCGTCGCCGCGGGGCTCGGGGCGGAGGCGCTGCTGGAGCCGCCGGGCCTGCGCAGGGCCTTTCCGGTCCTGACCTCGATCGGGCGGATCGAGGGGTTCGGCCGCGAGGTCGCCGACGGGGTCTGCGCCTACGACGCGCGGGAGGCGATGGCGTATTTCCGCAAGGCGGGGGGGGATTTCCGATTCGGCGGGTGCGACTCGCAGTTCCGAAGGCCGGAGGGCCGAGCGCGAGCGGCCCTCGAGCGCGAGCTGCGCGAGTTCTTCCCGGGGTTCCGCGGGCGCGTGGCCGAGGTTCGGCAGGCCGCCTTCGACGCGACGGCGAATCGGCTGCCGCATGTGGAGATCCGCGGGAGGATCCTCTCGGCGCGGGGGCTCAACGGGCATGGGGTTTCCCTGGCGTTCGGGCTGGGGCGGGAGATGGCGCTCTTCGCGCTCGGGCGGGGGGATTTGGGGTTTCTGGCCGAGCGGCTCTCGGCGCCGAGGCTCCCCGCCCTCGGGCCGCTGTTTCCGCTGGCGGCGCAGGCGTATCTGGCGTGGGCGAAGGCGCGCGACGCGCGGTCCGTTTCGCGCTAGAATCGCGTCTTCGACTGGGAAGAAAGGGGAATCCTCGATGGGGCATCCGGAGCCGAGCTTCAGCGCGCTGGCGGTGTGCGCGAGCGAAGTCTGCGACCAGACGATCGCGGCGGCGGCCAGCCGCGCGATGGTCTTCGGGCGGGGGCTGCCTGACGGGGCGCTCGAGAGGATCCTGGCGATGAGCCGGTTTCTGCGCCGCAGCGAGGACGGCTACATCGAGGCGGCGCCGCGATTTTTCCCGGAGGCCTTCGGAGCCGCCGGCGCGCTGAGCCTGGAGCTCTCGCTGATGGAGCTCAGATCCGAGCGGCTCGAGGATGGATTCTGGGGGCAGGCGCTGCTCCTGACGGTCTGGCGCCCGGAAGGCCGAGGGACCGAGAGCTATTGGAGCCAGGATGAGGAAGGGAGAGCGGGCTCCGCGCTGGAGATCATCCGCCCGATCGCGCAGGCGCTGCTGCCGACGTGGGGCCGGGCGCTGGGGCTGGGGGAGGCGCTCTGCGAGGAGGAGGAGGATCGCTATCGCCCGGAGTGGGCCGAGTCGCGCGCGCTGGATCTGCTCACCGAGGAGGGGGGGCGCAGGATCCGGGCGCTCAAGGAGAGCGCGAGACTCGGCGGAGCGCTCGCGCGCGCCGCGGCGGGAAAGCCCCGGGGGATCTGATGGGGATCGAGGCGGATCGTCGCAAGAGGCGGCTATTGGCCTCGGTGGAGGCTGGAGACGAGGCCGGGGCGCTCTCGGACCTGCGGGAGATGCTCTCCCGCGGGGATACGGAGGTGGACGCGGCCAGGACGCGGCACGGGTGCTCCGCGCTGTGGATCGCGGCGAGCTCCGGGCTGCATCGGATCGCCCAGGAGCTGCTCATGGCCGGGGCGGACCCGAACGCGGCCAGCGAGGACGGGGAGGCGGCGCTCGTGGCGGCCGCCGGGGACGGGGACGAGCTCATGTGCCAGCTGCTGCTCGAGGCCGGGGCGGATCCGTTCGCGGCGGTCGCGAAGGGCAAGCGGCTGATGGGCTGGCGCAACGCCAGGCCCGGGCAGACGGCGCGGGAGCTCGCCGAGGCGATCGGATTCGGGGGGCTGGCGAGCTATCTGGCCGAATGGGAGCGGCGCCATCGGGCCAGCGCGGAGCGCGAGGCGCTGGAGGGATTCTGCGAAGCGCCGGCGGCGCAGGGAGCGCGCCCGCGCGGGATCTGATCCGAAGGGAGCTCAGCGAGAGCGCGAGAGGCGCCGGCCGCGCCAGGCGCGCTCGACGCGCAGGCGCCAGGCGAAGCGGATGGAGAAATAGAGCGTGGCCGAGGCGGCGACGGCGAAGGAGGAGAGCCCGGCGGCCAGCGGAGCCCCGATCTCGGAGAGGCTCGAGAGCCAGGAGGAGAGGGCGATCGGATCGAAGGCGGCCTCCGGCGCCGGAGAGCCCAGGAGCCATCCGCCGAAGTAATAGGCCGCGACGTAGATGGGCGGGGAGGTGAGGGGATTGGTGATGAAGGTCCCGGCGATGGCGAAGGGGACGTGGGCGCGCAAGAAGGCGGCGAAGGCGATCGAGAAGGGGATTTGCGCGACGGGGAGGAGCAGGCCGAAGAAGACGCCGATGGCCGCGCCCAGGGCGACGCCGCGGCGAGTCTTGCTCCAAAGCTTCGGGTGCGAGGCGGCCGCGCCGAAGCGGCGCAGCGCGGGGTGGGAGCGGGCGCTCGCGGGGTCGGGAAGGAGGCGTCGGAGGAATCGCATGGGGGCTTCGCGCGTTCGGCGGGAAATGGGATTGTCGCGAAAACCGGAAATGGGGGCAAGAGCGCGGGCGCGAAAATTGGCGGGAAGGCGCGGGCGCGATAGGATAAGGCGTCCGAGCGAAGAATCTCGGAGAGAGAAACAGGAGAAGATCATGGGGCGGCTGAAGAAGGCGCGCGAGGCGATCCGAAGCGGCGACGCGGGGGCGCTCAGGAGCCTGCTCGAGGGGGGATGGATTCCCGGGTGGAGAGAGGGGCTCGCGCGCAAGAGGGCCTACGCCGGGCTGGAGCGGCGCTGGGGGCCCGAGGCCAAGGGCGCCGCGGCGTTGGGGGAGACGCTGCTGATGCAGGCGGCCCAGCGGGGGAATAGGGAAATTCTGCGGATTCTGCTGGAGGCGGGGGCGGATCCGGCCGAGCGCGACGAGATGGGGCGGACGGCGCTGCACCACGCGGCCGCCTGCGGGCGGGAGGAATGCGTCAAGGAGCTGCTGGCCGCGGGGGCGGATCCGAAGGCGGCGGACAAGCGGGAATTGACTCCCCTGGAGGAGGCCGCCGGCGCGGGGTCGGCGGGGGCGGTCCGCGCGCTGCTGGCGCTGCTGGAGGCGGGATCGGATCCGAATCGGCTCGCGGGTCGGCTGATTTGGGGGGCGGCGCATCGGGCGGCGGAGAGCGGATCCGCCGAGGCGATCGCCGCGCTGGCGAGCGCGGGGGCGAGCCTGGCGAGGGATGGGAGCATGGCGGGGCCGCTGCATGTGGCCGCGGCCCACGGGAATCTCGCGGCGATCCGGGCGCTGGCGCGCTTCAAGGCGGATCTGGAGGAGATGAGCGAGCGCGGGCGCACGCCGCTGATGGCGGCGGCGGAGAACGGGCAGGCGGAGGCGATCCGGCTGCTGCTGGATCTCGGGGCCGATTTGGGGGCGCGGGACCCGCAGACGGGGGAGACGGCGCTGATGGTGTGCGTGCGCCACGCCGAGCGGCAGCTCAAAAGCGAGATCGAGCGGCGATCGAAGGCGGCGATCGCGCTGCTGGAGGCCGGAGCGGATCTGGATCCGAGCGGGATGGCGCGGGATGATCATGGGCTCACGGCGCTGGATTCCGCGCGGAAGCAAGGGGATGCCGAGATCGCCGAGGCGATCGGGCGGGCTCTCGAGCGGTCGCGCAAAGCCGAAGAGAAGCCCGAGGAGGCGCGGGAGGAGCGGGGGCCCGAGGGGCTATCGGGAGAGGAGGCTCGCCTCGATGCCGCGGCGAAGGCGGGGGCGGATCGGATGATTCGGGCGCTCCAAAGCTTCGGGAAGCTCGGGGAGGGAGAGGCGGATCTGGCCGAGTTCCAGGCGGCGGCGCGAGCGGCCGCCGAGGAGATCGCCCGGAGGCTCCTCGGAGGCCGCTCGATCGGCTCGATCGAAGAGGAGGAGAGCGCTCGCGCGAGGGTGAGGCCGGCGCGACGCTAGGGCTCGCTAGAGATAAGATTTGGCCTCTTCCCCGGGATTGGGGAGTCCTGCGAGGCGCCAGGCTTCGCGGGGGCCGCCGAGGACGCGCGAGAGGCAGTCCGGCTCCGCGCCGATGAGATGGCAGACATGCCGGGGGGAGGGCAAGGCGCAGCGCTGGAGGAACTCCTCGCGCAGGGTCCGCAAGGCCAGCAGGCCCTCCTCGCCGAGCTCGCCGACGCCGTCGCGCCGAGCGAGGGCCCGGGCGAGCTCCTCGCTCCAGAGCTGATGGCAGAGGAAAAAGCCGTCCTCGTCGAAGAAGGGGGCCGGGGCGGGAGAGGGGGAGAGATCGGGCATGGCGAGCTCCGCGAGAAGAGGTCGGGGAGAAAATAGCGCCGAGGCGCCCAGGAGGGATCCGCCGTCCGAAGGAGGGCATTTGGCGCGGGTCCGCTCCGGGGATAAAATGAAAGGAGGAGGATTGGCATGGGCGCGCGGGAAATTCGGCTGGCGATCGAGAACGGGGATGAGCCGGGGCTAAGGAAGCTGCTGGAGGGAGGGGCGTGGCGGCCGTGGAGAAGCCCCGCCGGAGAGCGGAGGGCTTTCGGGGGATTCGAGGGGGTGATGATCTTCGAGGGCGAACATTTGAAAGGCGTCACGCTGCTGATGTTCGCGGCGCAAAGAGCCAAGCCGGGAATCGCGCGGATGCTGCTGGAGATGGGGGCGGATCCGAAGGCCCTCGACAAGAGGGGTCGCTCGGCGCTGCATCACGCGGGGCTCGGCGGGAGCGCGGAATGCGTCCGGCTGCTGGCGGCGGCCGGGGCGGATCTGGAGGGGAAAGGCAAGGATGGCCAGCGCCCCGCGCACCTGGCGGCCGCCGAAGGGAGCGCGGAGGTTCTCTTCGCCCTGGCGGACCTGGGGGCGGACCTGTCCGCGAAGACGGAGATGGGGGGGGGAACGCCGCTGCATGTGGCGGCGGAAAACGGATGCGTCGGGGCGATCCGGGCGCTCGCCGCGAGCGGGGCCGACCTCGAGTCGAGGAATCGCGCCGGGGAGACGCCGCTGATCGCGGCGGCCAGAAGCCGGCGGGCGGTTTCGGCGCGCGCGCTGCTGGAGGCGGGAGCGTCCGCGGGGGCGAGGGACGATCGCGGGATGACGGCGCTGATGGCGGCGGCCGAGCGCGGCTGGGAGGGGAAGGAGATCCCGGCGATCCAGGCGCTGCTGGAGGCGGGGGCGGATCTGGAGCAGCGGCGCGATGAGCGAGGGGGGGCGATTTCGGTGGCGCTCGCCATGAGCCCATCCGGCGTCTCCGCGCTGGATATCGCCGAGAAAAACGGGCAGACCGCGACGGCGGAGGCGATCCGCTCGGCGGTGGCTGCGGCGCAGGAGAAAGCCCGAGCCCCATCGCGCGAGCTCGAGGCGCCGCCTCCGGCCGAGCCCGGCGATTCGGAGAGGGGGACGCCGGAGGCGGGGGAGGCCCAGGAGCGGCCGGATTGGATCGAGAGCGCGGCGCAGGTGGGAGCGCAGCGGATGATCCGGATTCTGCGGAGCCTGGGTCGGCTCGGGGAGGGCGAGCGCGAGCTCGAGGAATTCTCGGTGGCCGCGCGGGTCGCCGCGGAGGCGATCGCCCGGGAGATGCTCGAGCGCGGCTTCGCGTCGGGGGGCGGGATCGAGCAAAACCCAAAGCCTTGCGCGCCCGATCCGGAGAGCGCGAGAATTCGCCAAAGGCGAACGCCAGGATAGGGCCGGGCTAGAGGCCGCGGCGAGGCGCGGGAGCGGGGCGGTTTCCGGCTTCGGCCTCGGCGGACCGCAGGAGGGATGAGCGCTCGAGCAGGGCGTTGGCCAGGCGGAGAATCCGGCCCTCGCTGAGGGATCCGCTCAGGAGCCAATGCTCGGAGCGATCCCAGCGCGGGAGGGCTCCGGCGGGGGAGACGGGGGCGCCGCGCCAGTATCCGCGCCGCTTCCACAAGGCGACGGGCTCGCCGTCGCCAAGGTTGAGCAGCAGGAAGGGGACGCGCTCCTGGCTGGGGATCCAGGCGGGGTGGTCGGCGGGCAGGCGCTCGGCCAGAAGGCCGAGGCGGGCGATGGATTGCTCGCGCGAGTGGACGGCGCCGCGCCGGCGCGGATCGGAGTAGATCGGGTATCCGCCGGTGTCTTCGAGAATTCGGAGAGGGGTTTCCGGAGGCGGAAGGAATCGGATGTCGAGCCAGTCGTCTTGGGGCATGGGGTTGCGCGGGAGGCCAGCGAGGGGATGCGGATATTGTGCCCGGAGCGAGCGCGGAAAAAAAGCCCCGCGTTCGCGGGGCGGGATTCAGGCGGGGATGTCGAGGCTCGGGGGCGAGGCGGGCCGGGAGGCCGCGCCGCGGCGCTCCTGGATCTCGCGGTCGGCCTCGGCCACGAGGGCCTTGAGGGAGGCGTTGGTCTTGGCCATGGTCTCGAGCGCCTCCGAGCGGGACTTGTCGAGGCTCTCGAGCGCCTTGGTGGTGTTGTCGAAGGAGAGCTTGAGCTTCTCGGCGGCGATGACTGGGTTGGAGGCCATCTGCTTGACGGCCTCGATGTGGTCGCCGAGCTGCTCGGAGGATCCGACGATCAGATCGCCGATGGCCTCGGAGCTGCCGCGCAGGGCGTCGTTGACCTTGATCTGGGTGCCCATGACGCGGGCGATGGCCTGGGCGAGGGCCATGGCGCTCATGCCGGTGGTGGCCATGCGGTCGCAGCCGTTGGCCAGCTCGCGGCCGGTCTTCTTGAGCATGCCCGCCTGCCGATAGGCGTTGAGGGTGACGGTGAGCTGGGCGAGGATGTCGGAGTGGGCCTGGCGCGCGTAGAAGAGCACCTCCTGCTCGAGGGCCTCGGCCTTGAGCGGGTGGGTCGGGCGCAGGGTCTCGACCTCGCGCGTGAGGCGCTCGTCGAGGCGCTCGGCGAAGAAGGCGGCTTCCTTGAGCAGGGTCGCCGAGCTCCACATCTGCGACTGCAGGTCGTCGAGGGCGGCGATGTCGCGGTTGACCATGTCCTTGGAGCCTTGGATGTCCTTGATCAGGCGCGCGATCTCGTTGGAGGCGGAGCTGTATTTGCGCAGGTAGGCCTGCAGCTTGGTGCCGTAGGGGATGAAGCCGAGGATCTTGTGCGCGGAGAGCAGATTCTGGTTGCCGGGGTTGAGCTCGGCGAAGGTCGAGCGCAGCTCCTGCAGGGAGCGGAAGGAGGCGTCCCCGGAGATGCTCGAGAAGCTGCGGGTCATGAGCTCGCCGGTGAGGGCGCTGGCCTTGGCGATGCTCGAGCGGCCGATGCTGTTGGCCTGGTCGAGCTGCGCGCGGAAGGCGTCGGATCCGAATTCGGAGGCGAGCAGCTTGGCGGCGTAGGAGTCGGCCTGGGCCTGCAGGCGGTTCTCGGCCTCCGGGGGCAGCTCGACGAGCGGGGCGGCGCCGGCCGCGAGCGCGAGCGCGGAGGCGCCCGGGGCGAGGGAAGCCGCGGCGATTTGCTGGATGGGTTCGGTCATGGGGATCTCCTGAAAGGGAAAGGCGCCCCGAAGGGCGCCGGTGGGTTCGCTTACTGCCCGGAGCAGCCGCCGGAGCCTTCGCAGCCGCCGCAGCCGCCGGAGCCGCAGGTCTTCTCCGGGGCGGCCGGGGCCGCGGGGGCGCCGGCGAGCATGCCGGCGAGGCCGTCGAGGCCGAGGCCTTGGGTCATGCCGACTTCGGCGAGCAAGGCGTCGACGACGGGGCGCTGGGCGCGGTAGGCCAAGGCGGCGCCGACGGCCTGCTCGGCGAGGTTGCCGCCGCTGCCGCCGCTGCCGGAGCCGGAGCCGCCGGAGGCGTCGGAGCCGGTGAGGCCGCCGACCTGGACGATCTTGATGCCGTCGATGTTCTCCATGGGCTTGACGGAGGCGGCGATGATCTCCGGGAGCGCCTTGATCAGGGCCAGCTTGATGTTCTGGGCGATCTGCTCGGCGGATTGGACGTTGTTGGCTTCGGTGATCTTGCGGCGGCCTTCGGCCTCGACCTCGTAGTTGACCTGGGCGGCCTCGGCGAGGGTGCGGGTGGCGGCGGCCTGGTGCTCGGCGGCCTCCTGCTCGGCCTTGGCCTTGACGGTGATCTCGATGGCGCCGCGCTGGGCCTCCTCCTCGGCGGCGACCAGGGCGACGGCCTTGCTCCGCTCGGCCTCGGCGACCTTCGCGGCGGTGATGACCTCCTGCTCGGCCTTGACGGCTTGGGCCTTGGCGGCGTTGGCCTTGGCTTCGGCGGCGGCCTGGGCCTCGGTCTTCTCGGAGACGGCGATCAGGCGATCCTGGTCGGCGAGCTTGGCGATCTTCTCCTTCTCGACGCTGGCGACCTCGAGCTCGCGCTCGGCCTCGATCTGGCGCTGCTTGACGGAGCGGTCGCGCTCGACCTCGGCTTCCTTGACCTGGCGCTCGGCGGTGATGCTGGCCAGCTCGGACTCGCGCTTCTTCTCCGCCTCGAAGGCGGCGACGGAGGCGTTCTGGGTGGCGGTGGCCTCGCGGACCTTGCGCTCCTGGTCGAGCTTGGCGAAGGTCTGCTCCTGGTCGATGGTGAGCTGCTGCTGGGTGGCCTCGAAGTTCTTGCGCGAGATCTGCACGGCGGTGTCCTGCTCGATCTCGTTGCGCTCCTTGGCGCGCAGCTGGGTGGCGCGGGTGAGCATGGTCAGGCCCTCGGCGTCGAAGGCGTTGTCGGGGTTGAAGAAATCCTTGCCGGTCTGGTCGATGCGGGTCAGGGAGACCGACTCGAGCTCGAGGCCGTTCTTGGAGAGGTCTTCGGTGACGGATTCCTGCACGGCCTTGATGAAGGCCTGGCGCTGGTCGAGCAGCTCCTGCATGGTCATGGAGATGGCGGCGCTGCGCAGGGAGTCGACGAACTTGTCTTCCACGAGCTCCATGAGGGCGGAGGGCTCGAGGGTGCGCTGGCCGAGGGTCTGGGCGGCGGTGGAGATGCCCTCCTCGGTGGGCATGACGCGCACGAAGAAGGCGGCGACGGCGTCGACGCGCATGCGGTCCTTGGTGATCAGGCTGTCATGCCCCGAGCGGGAGACCTCGAGCTTGAGGGTGTTCATGTTGACCTTGATGATCTCGTGGAAGACCGGCAGGACGATGCGGCCGCCGTCCTTGACGACTTTCTGGCCGCCCAGGCCGGTGCGCACGAAGGCGATCTCCTTGGAGGCGCGGGTGTAGAGGCGGGAGAGGATGATGCCGACGACCAAGAAGGCCAGAAGGATCATGCCGCCGGTGATGAGAGAGCCGATCATAGTGTGTTTCTCCTAAATGAGTGAATCGAGTTGGTGAGGCAAAGCAAAGCAAAACAGCGAAAGGCGAAGCGCTGGGGGATTCCCCCGGAGCGATCGGAGCCTGGGGCGGGCGCTCCGGGCCCGAAGGCTATCTGGGGACCTCCGACGGGGAAGGCAGGGCCGGGTCGGAGGGGACCGCGCGGGCCAGGAATCGGTTCATGGAGAGCTGGCGCGTGAGGATGGCCTTGGAGCCTTTGGGCAGGAGGGCGCCCGGGGAGTCGGGCTCGAGATAGACATAGAGGGATTCGCCCAGGTGGTTGACGACGCGCGCCTGGGCCATGGAGCCCTCGGAGGCGTCGGCGAGCAGCTCGGCGGAGTTGCCCAGCAGCTCGGCCGAGCTGACCGCGTGGCTCTCGCCCATGGGGATGGCCCGCGCGAGGACCGCGGAGGCGGCGCGGGTGGAGAGCAGGGAGCCGGCCAGGCCGAGGCCGGAGGCGATCCAGGAAGAGAGGCCCGAGGGCAGCAGCGAGGAGAGCAGGGCGTGCGCGCCGCCGCCGAGGAGGGCGAAGAAGGTCAACAGCAGGGTGAGCGTGACGGCGAAGGGGACTTTGCCCAGGTGGAGCCAGTCCATGGCGGAGGCGAAGGCGCCCGGCTCGAATTCGAAGTCGGCGTCCATGCCGAAGAAGGAGTGGCCGATGAGCAGGCTGAGCATCTCGAGGACGAAGAGGCCGGCGACCAGGAAGCCCGAGAGGAGGAAGGGGCCATATCCGGCGGCGAAGAGCGTTTCGAGCCAAGCGAGAAGATCCATGGATCCGGGTCCTTTCTGGGGGACAGTTTTGAGCCGAGAATTCTATATTTTAGGGGCATCATTGTCAATGATTATGTCGGTTCGGTTCGGCCCCAAGCGATCGCCGTCCGGGAGGGTGAGCGCTCGCTCGCGCGGGAGGGCGCTCGAGCGCGGCGGCCCGGCGGAGTTTCGGAGCGGGCGGGTCTGCGGTAGGATGGCCGGAGAGGAGAATCGTCGCGGAGGGCGGATGGAGCGGGAGACGGGAGCGAGCGGCCAGGAGAGCGTCCCATCCCGGGAGGAATGGATCGGGCGGATTCGCTCCGCGCGCTCGCTCGAGGAGGTCAGCCGGCTCGGCACCGAGGGGCTAGGGCCCCTGCGAGGGGAGTGGGGGGATGATTTCGCCCAAGTCCGGGCCTTGCGGCAATTCTGGGCCCAATGCTCATTCCGGGTCGGGGAGCCGAGGTGGGAGACGGCGGCGCTGGAGAGCGCCAAGGCGCTCGCCGAGGAGCTGATGGCCCCCGCGCCGAGCCGGAGCCCGGAGGGGGCCTTCGACATGCGCTGGCTCGAGGAGCGGATGGGGGCGGCGAGGCGCCAGGCGGCCCAGCCCTTCGAGGCGCTCGGGCTGGGGGAGCCGGAGGCCGGGCGCGCCGCGCTGGGGGATTCGGGCTGGGGGCTCTCCAGCGAGCCGGTGGCGGTGGCGCTGCTGTCGAGGCAATGGGGGGATTGGGCGGCGCTCGAGGGGGATGCGGTGCGCTTTCTGGCCGATCCCGAGGCGGGGCGCCCGAAGGGGGTCGTCTTCCCGAGCGATGTCCGGCACCATCAGGTCCGCGAGGCGATCCGGGCGGCCGAGGGGGAGGCCGCGAGCCCGGAGGAGATCGGGGAGATGGCGCGGCGCTTCGGCTTCGGGGAGATCCGGATCGGTGCGGGGGCCGCCGGGCGGGCGCTGCGGCAGGCCAAGCAGATCGGGAGGGCCTGCGAGCGGCTCGCGAGCAAGGCGAATCTGCCGGATCGCGCGATCGGGCTGGGGGGGATCGGGCTCAATATCGGGATCAACCTGGGGGATTCGGAGGCGAGGTTCTCGTATCCGAGAAAGCCGGACCCGAGCCGGCGGAATTGGATCGAATTCGGGGATCCGGCCGGGAGCCTGGGGCACGAGTGGACGCACGCGCTGGAGTTCCACGCGGCCACGGCGGACCCGGGGGCCAGCGGCGCGCGCTTGGCCTCGGGGGCGCTCGCGGAGGCCTGGAGGGACGCGCCGCAGGACCCGGGGGCGGCGGCGACGCTGCGCGAGGAGATGAGGCAGGCGCTGCGCGGCGCCAAGGCGCTGCTCGACCAGAAGGCGGCCATCGCGCTCGCCTTGCGGGGGAGGCCGGAGAAGGCCGCCTCGCTGGGGGTGCGCAGGATCGAGGCGGCCGATCCGAAGGAGGATCCGGAGTGGGGCCGCTACGAGAAGGAGTCGCCGCCGGAGGCGCTCGCGCGAGAGACGGACCGGCTGCTGGCGGGGGCCGAGCGGGGAAGCTTCGCGAAGATGGCCGCGTTCGCGCGGCTGTGGCTCTGGTCGAGATCGGCGCTCGATCCGGGGGCCGCCGGCCACGCGGCGGCGCTGCTGGACACGGCGAAGGGCTATCTGCGGATTCGGTCCGGGAGCCGGGCGATCGAGCGGCGCCTCGAGGAGGGAGCGAGCGCGTTCGCCGCGGCGATGGAGTGGGCGGGGGTTCTGGGCGGGGAGGGATTCGGCAGGTATTACGAGAGCGCGCTCGAGCGCGCGGCCCGGGTCGGGGAGGGGTTCTTCCACGATCCGGAGATTCCGGCGCTGGCCTTCGCCCACCCGAGGGACGCCTCGCGCCCGCAAGGCGTCGAGCGGGCGCGCGCGAACGAGGCCTTCGGGCGGCTGCTCGGGGCGTATCGGGAGCGCTTCCTCGAGCGCGAGGCCCAGGAGAGCGCGCGCCTGGAGGGGGAGGGCGCCCCCGGGCTGCGCTCGAGGCTCCGGGAGCTCCGGAAGGCGCGGGCGGCGCCGGGGATAGAGGCGCCGCCCGCGCCGAGGGCGGGGCCGGCGTAGCGGAGAGCAAGGCGGGGGGCAGGGGAATCAGGGAAATCAGGGGGAAAGGGAGGGGGCGATGGGCAAGAGGGAGCGCGGGGAGCGGGAAGTGGCGCGGCGATTGGGCTGGGGAGAGCGCGGCATGGGCAGCATGAGCTGGCGGCTCGAGGAGGGCGATCGCGAGGGGATCGCGGCGGCGGCCTGGACGCGCGAGGGGATCGAGGCGATGGCGGCGCTGCGCTCGGCCGACGGGGCCGTGGAGCGGGAGGCGCATCTGCGCTGGACGGTCGAGGAGGGGATAGCCCGTCCGGCGGCGTTCCGGGTCGGAGGGCGCGAAGCCGGGGAGGAGCGGGCGCTCGCGGAGTTCGCCGAGCTGATCGGGCGCGCGCCGCGCGAGCCGATCTTCCTGGAGCTCCAGGAGGGGTCGGCCCCGAGGCGGCGCGGTCCCTAGCCGAAGCGCCCCGGGCGGGCGCGCAGCCGGAAGAGGCCGCCGAAGCCGGCGGCGGCGAAGGCCGAGCGGACCAGCTCGGCCAGGAGGGCGCGCCAGAGGATCAGGGCGGGGGACCACAGCAGGAAGAGCGCCGGATGGATCCGCCCGGCCAGGGCCGAGAGGGCGGAGAGGGCCGCTCCGGCCCCGGGCGGCGCGGCCAGGGAGGGGGAGCCCAAGGCCAGCAGGCATCCGCCGCCGGTGGCGCGCGAGCAGTCGCCGCCGAGCGCGGAGATGAGCTCCGGCTCGGAGAAGATCGAGAGCTCGCCGGAATGCTTGCCCACCCCGTAGGCCCAGAATCGGGCCTGGAGGCGATACTCGGCGCCCGGGAGCAGCCCCTCGAGGGCGGCGCCGTCGGCGGACCAGGCGAAGCGGGCCGACTCGGCGGGGAAGGAGACCAGCAGGGGGGCGGCGGCTTTGGAGCGGGGGAGCCGGAGGCGGACGGGGATCCGGGCGGAGCCGCGCGCGTCGGCCCGGACGGAGAGGATCGCGCTCTCGCCGAAGGCGAGGGGCTTTCCGGAGAGCCAAAGCTCGACGTTGGCGGCGCCGGAAGCGCGCTCCGGGGGGGAGGCCAGGGCTCGCCATTGGGGGGCGACGCCGCGCGGGCGCTCGGGGGAGGCGGAGCCCAGGAGGGATTGCAGGAGGATCCAGGCCGCGGCGGCGAGGAGGGAAAGCAGCAGGCTGTCCCCGATGGAGAGGAGCCGGTGGGTCTTCGGGCCGAGCGCGATCACAGGCCTCTCCGGGCGGAGGGGATCCGAGCCGGCGCGGCGGCGGCGGACTCGAGGGCGCGGGATTCGAAATGGGCCTCGAGGCGGAGGGCGAGCGGTGTGCCGCGCGCGAGGTTGCGGCAGGCGAGGGCCTCGAGCGGGCTGACGGGGCCGGGGAGGAGATCCGCGGCGGCGGAGAAGCAGGCCTCGGCGGTCTCCGGGCGGGGCTTGGCCATGGCGCAAAGCAGGGCCAGCGGGCCGACGCTGCGGAAGGAGGGGGAGGCGCCGCGCGAGGGAAGCTCGAGGATGGAGGCCGGCAGAAAGGCGCAGCGGCTGGCCTCGACGCGGTCGAGCCAGAGCGGGGCGGGGACGAGGCGGGCCATCTCCGAGAGGAAGTCCGGATCGGCGCTCATGCACAGGGCCATGGGCGGGGTGATGAGCATCTCCTTGGGGAGCGAATCGCTCTTCTCCTCGACGAGCAGGCTCCACAGGCGGGTCCGCAGGGCCTGGTCCCGGGCGGCGGGGCCGAGCAATTCGAGATCGCGCCGCAGGCAGCGCGCCTGCTCGCCCTCGATCCCGCGGCCGGATTGGACTCCGCGCAGGAGCAGGAAAACCCAGGCGCTCGAGATCCGGTCGCGCCGGAGGCGCTCCGCGGCGGAGGAGAGGAGGGGGATCCGCAAGGCCATGGCTCAGGGCAGGAGGTTGGAGCCCAGGAAGGCGAGGACGGCCGCGTCGGCGCGAGCGACGTCGCGCGCGTTCTCGAGGTAGCGGCGCTTCTGCTCGGGGCTGGCCGAGCCGAAGGCCGATTCGGCCAGATAGGTTTGCCGGGCGATCGACTCCGGGGGCAGGGCGACCTCGGGGTAGAGCCGGTCGTCGAATCGGTAGCCGCCGGCGCCGTTGCGCCCCTTCCAGGTCTCCCAGACCAGGACGACGGGGACGCCTTTCTTGGCGATCCGCCCGTAGGGGACGAGCTCGGGCGAGGAGGGGAAATTCAGGGAGATCTTGGCGCTCTTGCCATGCAAGGAGAGGACGACGCCGCGCCAGAGGTTGATCTCGGATCGGATGTAGACCTCGTCGCCGGGGGCGAGCGCGTTTCGCTGGCGCTGGGCGTAGTCGAAGAGGTGCTGCTCGTATCCTGCGGGAAGGGGCATGGCGCTGCGCCGGGTCAAGAGAAGATCCCGGCAGTATACACGGAATGAGGAATTGTGTGAATAGAGAAAAAGCCGCCCGCCGAAGGATCGGCCGGGCGGTCGGCGGAATCGGAGCGCCGGAGAATCAGCGGGTTTCGCGCTCGAGCTTCTCGAGCAGGCCGATGACTTTGTCGCTGCGATCGGAGAATTCGCCGTGGAGAAGCTCGCCGGCCGAGGCGGCATCGCCGCGGTGGGCCATCTCGGCCACGCCGGCGGCGCAGCGGTGGAAATGGGCGTGCTCGCTCTTGAGCTTGAGGAAGGTGGGATGGTCGGCGAAATGCTCCTCGCCGTCGTGGAGGATCCATTTGCCCATGTCGCACTGGTCGTCGCGGCGGGCCTTCTCGACGTCGACGCGCTCGGGGTGGCGCCCGGCGACGGTGAGCTCGAGGCGCTGCTTCCAGGCTTTGTGCGCGGAGATCCACAGCGGGAAGTTGGCGGAGGCGACCACGCGCTCGCGCTCGGCGCCGAAGAGGGAGAAGAAGGAAGAGAGCACGCCCATGAGAATCTCCTTGAGGACAGTAAAAGGATATTAGAGTATTCTTATTCCCTTTCTCGCGCTGCCGTCGGGGAAAGTCAAGGCGCCGCCGATCCGCTCCCGGATCGGCGGGCCGGCGAAGACAAAGCCCCGCTTTCGCGGGGCTGGTCTCCTTTCGGGGGCGATCAGGCTTTTTTGGCGGCCTGGAGGTCGCGCCATTTCTGGGCCTGGGCGTCCCAATCGTCCGAGCGGAAGTAGGGGTTGGCCCGGGGCTGGCTGATCATGTTGGGGTCGATGGGGATGTCGAGGCCCTCGAGGAAGTTGGCCAGGCCGATGCGCTCGATCATCTCGCCGGTGCGCTCGTGCTCGAGGGCGTTCTCGGCGAAGAAGTCGAGGACGTTGCGCCCGAGCTCGTTGAGCTTCTCGAAGTCCTCGTCGGTCTCGAGCTTCATGAAGGGGATGACGACGGTGCCCATGGTGGCGCCGATCTTGAGCACGCCCTTGCCGCCGATGAGGACGGTCACGCCCTTGTCGAGGCCGGGGAGCAAGGCGCCGGGCATGACGTTCAGGCAGTGCATGCAGCGCACGCAATTGGAGTTGTCGATGGCCATCTCGCTGGTCTCGGAGATGGAGACGACGGACTCGCGCGCGCCGGCGGGGGAGCCCTTCTCGCGGATCTGGATGGCCTTGGTCGGGCACAGGGAGACGACTTGGTTGACCAGGTCGGGCAGGCCGTGGGAGGCGATCCAGTCGTCCGCGAGGGACTGGTCGACGCGGATGTTGTCGCGCCAGGTGCCGATGGTGGCCATGTCGGAACGCTGGATGGCGTTGACGCAGTCGTTGGGGCAGCCGGAGAACTTGAATTTGAATTTGTAGGGCAGCGCGGGGCGGTGCATGTCGTCGAGGTTGCTGTTGATGACGGTGCGCAGGGCCCGGGCCTCGTCGTAGCAGCTCATCTCGCAGCGGGCGGATCCGACGCAGGACATGGAGGTGCGCAGGGCGGGGCCGGCGCCGCCGAGGTCGAAGCCCATGGCGTTGAGGCGGTCGAAGGCGCCCTGGACGTCCTCGGTGCGGATGCCCTGGAACATGATGTCGCCGGACTGCCCGTGGAAGGCGATGAGGCCGGAGCCGTTGGATTCGAGCCAGGCGTCGGAGAGCGCTCGGAGCAGGTCGGAGGTGTAGTGCATGCCCGCGGGGGGCTGGATGCGCAGGGTGTGGAATTCGGCCGCCTCCGGGAAGACGGGCGCGCCGGCCTCGTCCTTGAGCTCGGTGAAGCGGGGGATGACGCCGCCGCCGTAGCCGAAGACGCCGACGGTGCCGCCTTTCCAGTAGCCGGTCTTGGTGCGATAGGACGCCTCGAGCTGGCCGAGCAGGTCGGCCATCATGGGCTTGTCCTGGGCGAGGCGCTTGAGGCCGGAGACGAAGGAGGGCCAGGGGCCGCTTTCGAGCTCGTCGAGGTGGGGGGTCTCGGGGAGGGGCTTTTTCGGGTCCATGGGGGTCTCCTGAAGATGCGGCGCGCGCGCCGGGAAGGGAAATGATCGGAAAGGGGACTGTTTCAGTCAAGTATTTTTCGCGCAAATCCGACAAGCTGCTCTTTTGGGCAGGGAGGATCCTGCCCGAATGGGTAGGCGCGGCATCCCCCGAATGGGGGGGAGGCCGGCGCGGCGGCGAGAGCGCGGAGCTCCGGCGGCGGGCAAGGCCGGGGAAGGGATAGCCGGGATAGCCGGCGCGGCGGCGCTACGCGCCCCAGTCGGGGAAGGCGCGCAGGAATTCGTCGCGCTTGGACAGGTAGATGGCCCGGTCCTGCTCGCGGGCGGTGACCAGGCAGCGCAAGGCGGCGGTCTCGTCGGCGCTCTTGCGGGCGTCGGCCTCGTGCTTGAGCAGGCGGCAGGCGCGCAGGAGGATGAGTCCGGAGTCGGAGGGCAGGCCCTCGGCGGTGCGGGAGGCCTCGACGACGAGCGGGAAGATCTCCTGGTAGGCGATGCTCGCCTCGAGGAATTTGCCCAGGGAGCGCATGCCGAAGGCGCGCCGCAGGGGGATCATGGCCCAGGGGGCGGAGCCCCACAGGGCGGAGGCGGCGTCGCACAGGAAGCTGTGGTGCTCGCCGCCCCAGGTGAGGCGGGCGGTGATGAAGGCGCGCTCGCCGAAGCCGTCGAGCGGGTCGGCGAGGACGTATTCGCCCGGCTCCGAGTCGAGCGAGTCGGGGAAGACGGGCGGGGTCCACTTGCGGGCCATCGGGGAATCCTGCGGGGTCGGAAAGGGGCCAATCTGGCAAAGGGAGGGGCGAATGTCAAAGGATCCGGGGCGCGGCGCGGGTTGAAAGTCGGAGGAGGATGGGGTAAGGCATCCGGAGGCGTTCGGCGAGGCGAGGGGGATATGGAGCGGGAAGCGGCGGAGGGGATCGGGGGATTCGCCCCGGGGAAGATCCACGGATCGCCCCTGTGGCGGGCGGAGGGGATCCTCCGCGCCGGGCTGCTGCTGGCCGTCGGGCACGCGCTCAACGAGAGCAAGAGCCAGGCGGCCTGCCCGCTGGCGCTGGCCGAGGCGTGGGTCTCCTGGGATCCGGCCGAGAGCGCTCCGCGCCAGGCGCGCCTGGAGCTGTTCTGGGGGACGCGCTACGGGGCGGGCCCGTCGGGGCGGGACGAGGGGTGGGGCGAGGGCGGATTCGCGCGGGCGAAGGCCGATAGCGACCGGGCCTGGAGGGAGATCGTGGGGTCGGCGCTGGCCGAGCCGGAGGTCGACTGCGCGCCCTCGCCGAAGTGGGCGGGGGATTCGGGGGCGGCGCGGGGGCGCCGGGATCGGGAGCGCCGGATCCTGGTGTATCGGGACACGCGCTGCCCGGAGGGGGTGGGGGGGCGGCTGGCCTCGAAGCTGTGGCTGGAGCGGCGCGAGGCGCTCAAGAAGGCGCCCGGCGAGGCGGCGAGCCTGTTCTCGGAGCTGGGCAAGGCGCTCGCCTGCGCGGCGCTGCCGCGCGCCGGGGACGACCTGGGGCTGGGGAGGCTGCGCGGGGCGCGGGCGGAGGGCGCGCGCATCGGCAAGGAGGCGATCGGCTCGGGGGAGTTCTGGGAGAGCGACGCGGAGAAGGTGGCCTTCGACTACGACATGGCCTGCCGGGAGATCGGGGAGATCGCCAGCGAGGCGGGGACGATGGAGGAGGCCAGCGGGATCCTCGACGGGTTTTTCCTGGAGCTGGGGAGGAATCCGATCTGGCCGCTGCTCGCCGGAGGCGGGGAGCAGGAGGCGTATTTCCCGCTGCTCTGCCGGCTCGAGCCGGAGATTTTTCGCCTGATCGGGCGATCAGGGCTTGACGCGGGGGAAATCTTCGGAGAGAAAGCGCTCCCCGACAGAGAGCGAAAAGAATAAGTCGGCCTCGGGAAGAAAGACAAGAAGCCCGGAGGGGAAGGTGAATCTCGCATATGGGGACTTGACGAGCGTGGCTTCCGCCCAAAGGAGAGG
>VFQO010000936.1_pt1 | contig 26469 bp, 23 predicted proteins | sample 3512331 | NCBI WGS metagenome assembly VFQO01 (sample SAMN10412371, study PRJNA504923) | tailings metagenome | isolation source: Replicate 3 from Balatoc abandoned mine | place: Philippines: Itogon, Benguet | collected 2017-08-28 | reverse complement strand
GCGTCGAATTGCGCTCAATATCGCCACGTTTATCACTCCTTGATTTCTCCCGCCATATCCAGACGGGAAACAGTGTCATACGTGGGTCAAATTTCGACGCAAATCTTTACCCTAAGTGGGTCAATTTTGGATGCAACTCAACAACACACTGCTTGTTTGTGACGCACTCTGGTTGTACGACCTGATGAGTCAGACTGAAAAACAAAAACTGGCCGGTGACATTCGCAACAAAATGGCAGGTATGGCAAGAACCATCGAATACCACAAAAACCATCTACTGGCTCAGTTGAATAAGCGCAAGAAGGGAGGCTCCACCAAAGAAGGAGCAACCAAGGACGATGAAACCAATGAGAACAGTTCGGTTGCAGGGGATTCAGTAACCGAGACAGTGAGCCCCGAAGTCGCAACATCTAATGTGGTTGACACCAAGCAGAAGAAAACCAGCAAGAAAAATGGCAAATCTGAAATGGAAGAAGGAAGTGTAGCGGGCGACGACCAAATGAGCGCTGAGGAAAATCACCTCAAGGTGGTCAATGAGGGCTAGTCGTTAAATGCTCGACTTTAACCAACAGGCCGTGGTTGATTACCGCGGCCATTGTTTATGCATTGCCGGACCAGGCTCGGGCAAGACCCGAACAATCATCGCGAAAGTTGGTTCCCTGTGGAAAGAAAAATCCGGGGGTATTTGCATTGTCACGTTCACGCGGGCGGCCACTGAGGAAATCAAGGAACGAATTCGCCTTGAGCACGGGGCTGAAGTTGCAAAGGGCGTGGCGGTCGGCACTTTTCATAAATTGTGCATCACCATGTTGAAGCGGGCTAACCGGCTTGGAAAAATCGTTCAAAGTTCCGAACAAAGAAACTATGTATTAAGAGCCATGGATGAGGTGGGGTTTCAGGGCGAGTATGAAGATGCGGTAGCGGAGATTGAGCGTTTCAAAACGAGCCTGACCAAAACCGAGGACAACACGGGAATTGTGGCTGCGTATCAGAGCTTTTTGAAAAAGGCGAGGTGCTGTGACCTAATAGACGTGATTGCGGACACCGTGAAGTTAATGCGCTCCGGTGAAATCCCGCCGTTAAAAGCTGCAAACTTGTTGATCGATGAGTACCAGGATTGTGATTGGCTTCAGTACGAGTGGATGAGGTGTCACGCAGAAGCTGGATCCAATATCACGGTAGTTGGCGACGATGACCAGACGATTTACGGTTTTCGTAGGTCTATCGGTTTTGAGGGGATCACTCAGTTCAAAAATGAATTCTCAGCCAAAGAAATTCACCTCAACGTCAACTATCGTTCCCACCAAGAAATCATCGAACTGTCTGACAAACTGATCAGAAATAACGCGGGTCGGGTTTTCAAGGAGTATCACTCGTTTCGTGGGCCAGGCGGTGAAGTGCAAGGCCTCGCGCCAGCTGGTGAAGAGGGCCAGATTGAGGAAATCATTGACTTTGTAAAAAGCAAAGGTTTTGAACTCAAGTCTGGGCATCAGAGCGTCATGGCTGTGAAAAAAGGAGGCCTCGCCGTCATTGCGCGAACAAACCACTGCCTGACAAAGCTTGTGATTCGAATGCGATCCGAGGGGATTGTATTCAAATACGACAGGAAGGTGGCTTACCCTGCAGAAGTGGGGGTTCTGTTCATGCTACTGGCATCGATTGAGGAACCCAGTGTTAATGCTGTCTATTCGGGCCTGCACTACATTGGCGTTCCCACTGCATTTCTCCGTCAGCTGTGTAACGACAGGCCTGATGATGCGCTTCGGTTGAACAAAGGCGCAAAGATCACCATCAAGGGGCTCGATGTGGAGCTGCAAAAGCGCGTAGATGATTTTGCATCACGCTTGAAAGCAGCCTGTTCAGTGAGGGAAGCTGGCGAGGTTGATTTCAGTATTGAGATCATTGAACGGCTAATGCTCAATTTCTTTGACCCGGAAATTCACTCTAAGACAAGCAAGAACCTGATGATGTATGTTTGCGAGGTGTTAAAAAAAATCAGCGGATCGCTCACCAAAAGGGTTAGAAGGCTGGATTCGCCCATGGATGAGCGGGGTGTAGACCTGCGCACTGAATACGAACTTGGGCCAGTAGAACTACACACCATGCACAGCTGTAAAGGCCTTGAGTTTGATGTGGTTTACATCACTGATGTGAGTGAGGAGATTATTCCGGCCAAGAAAGCATTTGATTTGGAGGAAGAGCGACGATTGCTTTTCGTGGCCATCACCAGGGCAAAACAAAAAGCGATTGTGTGCTGCCCTACCGGACGCAACAAAAGCGCATTTGCGGGTGAACTTGGAATAAGTTTCATGGCATCAAGCAGTCGTGAAGTGGCGCAAGAAACGCGATGAACCACCTCTTCATGCTCATGAATGATTTCCCTTATATGGTTGAAATTACCGCAATAGTCTTTGGACTGCTCTTTGGCTCCTTCGCTAATGTGGTTGTCTATCGCTTGCCGATCATGATGAAGGCGACATTCGAGGAAAACATCAGGGATGCGAATGGACTGAACCCAAAAGGTCAGGATGTATTCAATCTGGCGTTCCCGCCCAGCTCATGCCCACACTGCAATCACCTGATCCGATGGTACGAGAACATTCCGGTCATTTCATGGTTCTGGCTGGGTGGCAAATGCTCTAATTGCGGCGAAAAGATCTCTAAGCGTTATCCGCTGGTCGAGTCACTGTGCGCCGCATTGGTGTTTGTGACCGCAATGAAATTCGGTTTTGGCTACGAATACCTTTTGGTCAGTTTTGCTGCGCTGTGCGGGGTGGCCATCGCACTGATTGATTGGGACGAACAGATCATCCACCCGGATCTGTGTAACTTGCTGATGTGGGTTGGGCTTCTTGGATCGATATTCAGAGACTCGATTGAACCACAGCAGGCCATTTTTGGCGCGGTGTTAGGGTACGGGCTACTTTGGGTTATCCAGGCGGGCTACTTGTACATTGCAAAAAAGGACGCGCTAGGGTCTGGTGATCTCAGCCTGATGGGAGCGATTGGGGCTTGGGTTGGGCCGCATCAAGTCGGTACCGTACTTAGCTTGGCCTTCTTTTATGTGATTGCCGCCAGGTACATGAAAAAAACAGATGTGGTTCCCTACGGCCCGGGTTTGTTGATGGGAATGTGGGTCATTCTCGTGTTTGGGAACTACATTCCTGCTTGGGCCAAACTAACTTTCTGAGCATAGACCTGTAGATCGTCAAAATCGATTTTCACGGTTCTGAATAAAGTTGCAGTAGATCCGCTTGACGATTCTGAGTCGAAAGCCACGTCACCGAAGCCTCGAATTTGCAAGTCTTTTTCAGCCAGCGTAAAACCATCTGAGACATTCTCAAGCACTTTAAGCCGCTCAAGAGTTTCTTCTGGCACTTCTCTGGTTAAGAGCATCATGAAATGCCCTTCCCCGCCGTTTCGAGCAAGCCTTCCGCGCAGTTGATGAAGCTGCGAGTAGCCGTAGTTCTCAGGGTCCACTACAAGCAAGCCGCGAACCGAAGGAATGTCTATTCCCACCTCAACCGCAGTACTGGCCACCAAAATTTGAGCGTGCCCGATTTTCAAATCTGCAATGGACTTGGCTTTTTCTTCATCCGATAGCTGGCTGTGAATCATTCGCACCAAGCCGGGGAAAAGTCGATCCCATCGAGCGTAGGCCTCGATGACGTTTTTCCTTTGATTTTCTGAATCCTTTATGACGACGCTGGGGTAAACAATGAGCACCTTATCGCCAGCCTCGACGATGGCAGTTAGTTGATCGTAAATCTTATTTCTCTGGTCGTATTGCACCAGTGAGGAATAAATGACTTTTTCCACAGGCGCTTGTTTGAGGATAGAAAGCTGCATGGTGGGATGCGTGATCAAAGCCTGAGAACGGGGAACTGGGGTGGCAGTGGCCTCAAAATAATGAGTGCTTGGCGCTCTGAGTTGGTAGCGTTGTTTGGACGAAAACCTTTGCTGCTCGTCGATCAACAAAATGTCTGGCTCATAGCTGATGCGTTTGCCTGCATTCAGTAAGGCTGTTGTACCGACCAATATTGCAGAATCGTCTTTGATCTTGCAACCTGCCACGATCTTTTGGAGGTTCAAATCGGGATCGAGCATCAATGCGGTAGCCGCAATTTGGTTAACGAGCGGAACGGTCGGCGTGATGATGGAAACTTTGGCCCCAGCATAATGAGCAGCCAAGAACGGAATCAGGTAGGCAATTGTTTTGCCTGTTCCGACATCACCGTTAATCAGACGAAATGACGGGTTTTGACTGAGAATGTCCGAGGCTATCTCATCCACGGTATTGAGCTGATCGCCGGTGAGCTGATACCGGGCGTTCTTAATCAATCTGGTGATGTGAGCAAAATTTAATGCAATTGGTGACCGAGTGACAGTAACGGTTTGAAAGTTTGTATTGACACGGAAAGCGAATTCCTCAATCGCCAGCTGCTTGGCGTACTTCAAAGCGAGGAGTCCGTGCTCAAGCTTTCTTGGTCTGTGAACGGTCAGCAACCAACTGTTCAGATCTTTGATCCCTGTTCGCTCGAAAATATTGTCGGAACTTAATCCAGTGCAGTCGAAAATATACTGGCATGCCTCTCCAGCGAGTTGGTCTAAAGCATGGGTAATTGTTTGAAAGATCGTGTCTCGACTGATCACCCCTCTCACAGATGGATAGACTGGCACAACGCGCCCTACCTGCTCAGATTCGAGCAAAGCAATATCCTTCAATTGTGCGATGGAATTGAATTCAGATTTTGTGGCGGCAATCCACACTTTTTGACCAATCTGGATTGATTTCCAGGCATGGGTATCCCCGAAAACAGCTCCAGATATTTCTGTGTTGTATTCATCGTCAAATGTGAGATGAACCCGTGGGGGAATAGACTGCGGAAAATGCTTTGCCACCAGGCTAAGTTGAATGACTCTGCGCTCTCCAATCTGAAAATCGGGACTGTTGATTGACGGGACGATATTGGTGAGGTCAATGTACTTCTTGGGAAGCCAACAAAGCAGTTGAGCCAGTGAGTCAATCCCCAAAGCGCGAATTTGCCGCGTTGTGAGAAGCCCGGCCGATTGGTTTTGAATGAGTTGTTCTTTTGAGGAAGGCTTCATTCGTTCACCGCCCTATAGATGGGAAGGCCAACCATTCTAGAGAGCAGTGCGGCATGCAAAGACTGTCTTTGAGCAACGCCAGATTGCGGGCCTGCCCACCATGAATTGGAAACAGAGATAATTGCTTGTGGCCTTTCAATCAAACCGCTGAGCCAAATGAAAGGCATGTATTCTTCCGCGCAAAATAAAAACAATATGGGTGTGCCATTCATATTGAAAACATTGGTTTTGATGATGTCGGATCGGTGATGGTTTTGCGCATCCCACGGCCTCCACGACCCCACAGGCATAGGAACTCTTGCAGTGATCACCAATTCAGAATAAGGGTCAACAAGGGCGTTCGTCAGCTCTGCGTTGTCTAGCAGACTAACTCCAAGTAAAAGCCGTCCCGACAACACAGGCATGAGCGATGAGTACGCCTGCAGGGTGTCCCGATCGACCACTCCTAGAATGTTTTCTGGGTAAACCGATATCCGTGCCCCGGTTCCAGATCGCATATTGTGGTCGGAGAGTATGTCGAGGAAACGCGCCAATTGAGGCTGAGTGTTCATCGAAGGCGCGGGACCAGACCACTGCGTTGAGATCGCAATATGCTCAGGCGATTGTGGATTTACATGGGAGACTGGATATTGTTGGGTGTAGGCGAATAAAACTATCGCCATTGAAACAACTATCTTTGATGAAAACTTTGTCAGGTTAAAAGCGAGGAAAAGCAGCGCAACCACCAGCACCAAAGAGTAGAAATTGTCGGGGATTCCCAAGGCATAGAAGGGATGAACCCATGCAAAAAACCCAAGGGGTGGAACCACACCGATCAACAGTATCAAGGTGTTTGTGATTCTATCGCGCAATGACAACGGGCTGGAAAGCGGCTTGACCCAAAGAAACGGCAAGCAATGGGCAAGGCTGGCAACGGCGAGCATCAGCACACCAGGCAACAGTGCGTCTTGATGGAAAAACCCCTTGGTTGCGGCTGCCACCGGCCAAGACGCTGCCATCCAGTAACCGAGTGCAAACAGAAGCCTTGCATACTTCGATTCAATGTTAAGAATAATGATAGGAATCAGAAAAAGAAGGGGCAGGAAATACTGGGGGAGATCCCAAATCATGAATCCCAGCGAAGCCCCGATAAGCGCCCAACCAATGCTGATAATTCCGATGGTCATGCAGCAGCCCTTCGTTCTGGAAGTGATGACACAGGAACCAGTGTTTTTGTCATGTCGAGGAAATGATCAACACCCATGTGCGGATCATTGCTGACCAGTTGTTTCAGGATCATCGTGATTGCAAGGTAAATTTCGTGCATTGGCACAGGAATGGCAATAGCGGATCGTTTGGCTTGATTCATCGAAAAGAAGAAGCTTTTGCCGTTCTGAAATTCAATTCGAAAACTTTTATCGGAGTTCTGCCCATGATTTTTGAACTCGTAGAAATCAATTTGACGCGAGCAAACGGCCAAGAATGGAAGAAGTTCTTTCAATGTGAATTGAATTGCAATTTTGTTTTGCCAGTCATATCCAGACCCGACTTTGGCAGCAGCCTCAAGACGCAGTGTTTTCATAGATGATGCACGAACAGAATCTTCTGCAAGACAAAATGCGCCCTTGCCGCCATAGAAATGAATGCTTCGACCATGCTCGGATTGATTGCCTTGGTTGTTTGTATTGCCCTGTGTTGACTCATTGGGGGCTTGGCGAGGACTCTGGTCGGTGGGTTTGCTGTCTTGTGGCTTTGAACTGTTTGAAGAGGCTGTGCGCAGGTTTTGGATGCCCTCACGCATTGAAGAAACAAGGTCAGCGCAAGATTGGTCATCGCCCTTGTTCGCGGAGGCGACACAGTGCAGGAAGTTGCCCGGATTCTTGGTGGCTACCAACACGCGAGTAGTAAAGGGCACGGTTACGCGTGCCTGTGAGAGCTTTTTGGAAACAAAATCAGACAGGCTTGATACTGCGGCGGTTATTGTGTCGATGGACTCTGGCTCACCATCTATGGCGGAATCGACCAACTCAGCGAACCGGCTACCAAGTGCGTCAGAGATCGCTTTGGCTTTGTTTTGAGTGATGGTGGAAAAGCCCAAGTCCAACAGCGATTGCATCTCAGAAGTTGTTTGATCGTTGCTCATGATGTGGCCTCATTAAATGATTGATTTAATGATTGTCTCGTACTTTGCGTTTTGCGCAAGTTAACCATTGTGCAGCTGATCGAAACACGGGGCATGGGTTGAAACGCTTTAAAAACGGGCCTTTTGCTGAAAACTATTTTGTTATGCATGTGTAGACTTTAATCATTATCTTTTGGAGCTACATGTATGCATAAGCCTTTGGGTCGGGCCAAAGTCAGGTTTGTTGGTCAAGGTGGATTTGAAGTGGACTCGGTAGTCATGGACTGCGAGGTAATAGAACACGTCAATGTCGATGTGTGCGTAATTGATGGGCTGTTTAATGGCGGTAATAAACAAGAGATCAGTATTCGAGTAGTGAGCTGCAAGGATCCGGCGATGTGGAATGTCAGGGGGAAACTGAACCGGGGTTCCAGTGTGTCGAATCGAGCCAATGGTGGTGAATACAAACTACACACGGTTTGGCCGGAAGACGAGTCACAAATTAAAACTCTGCTTGATGCTGGGTTTGCCATTCAGAAGATTTAAGAAATCATGAACAAGACAAAATCAAAAAACGACGATGCAGTTATTCCGCGCGGATCGCGTCGGAGAACGATGATTATCGATGATGAAGTTTGGAAGATGGCCGGGGACATTGGTTCGAACAATCACACTGAAGGTTTTAGAATCAGCGTCAAGCTGCTACATGAAGCGTTATCGAAAAAAAGTGTTGTCGAAGGTGAGAGCAAGGAATAACAGAGACTTGATTTTTGATTGCTCGATGGCCATAAAAAACCCTCCGCTTGGAGGGTTTTCTTTTTGCGCAGATGCCAGGCTTATTGCGTAACTGGTTCGAGCAACTTCAAGATTTCTTCGCGAGTCAAGCGGCGGTTTGCACCCTCATGCTCGGCATTCTCAAGAACAATCAGTTGGTTGTAATTCAGGTCACCTACTACTTTTCCTGTTGGCGCGATGATGAGCTGAGTTGAGGAAGTCACATTGCCGCGCACTTCGCCAGCGATAACTACACGCTTCCCAGTGATGTTGCCAATGACCTTGCCAGTCTCGTTAACAAAAACGGTCCCGTGCTTGTTTTCGTAGCCCTCGGCGTTGATGATGTCGATATTGCCGATGAATGTACCATCGATTTTCATACCATCGGGGGTCTTGGTGTTGCCTTCGTTAGTGGATGCGCGTGAAATCGAAGTGGCAATGCGATCTTCAGTAGGGTCGATCTTGCATATCAACTGCTCCAGGGCGATCATTTCCTCTGATTTAGACTCTTCCAGATCAGTAGTGTCGATGGGAATGGTTTTGAGTACTGGCTGATTCATTTTTGGATCCTCTTTGTGAAGTTTGGACAGTGGGGTGTACAGATTGGATGTGACTGCATTGACGGGCTTGCTGACCTCGTCTTGAATTGGTGTAACGGCCTTTTGCTCATGCTGTGTTTCGGAGGCATGATCAAACTGATCGTCCCGATTAGTTTGCACGAGCGTCAACTCTTCGGTGATTGGGTTGGGTTGATCAACTGTTTCTGTGTTCATGTAAACCTCGCTGGTTTTATGGCGTGAGTGGTTTGAATTCCGGTGATGTTTTCTTTTCATGTCTTACTCGGTTAGCTGAATTGTTCGGCGATTGGTCACCACGAGACTGCGTGATTTGTCGATCGACTTGAGAACTTCCCCGTTGGGCAAAGGTTGGCCTGTCTCGATTTCAACTGGCCTACCGTTCATCATTGCCACAAGTCCATTGCTGCTGAATGCCAACAATTGGGATTGGTCACCCCAGCGCGCCAACTCGTAACCAGGTTCGACTTGAGCGACGGCCTGTGTTTCGCTTAAGGGGATAGCAATTTTTGGCTGAACTTCCACGGGGTCAGCAAGTTCACCTTTGAGTGCAATGGAGGTTGGCTCTTTAACTGGGGCTTTTTCCTTTGACGGGGGACGTGCGTCGGCGGCCACGCTTTTAGTGGGTTGTGAATTGCGAGGAGGCTCTACATTGGGAGTGAATTCGCCCTCCTCCGGCAATGGGAGCCCAGCAATTGGCAAAGGTGGTACCGGCTGGTTGTTTGGTGCTTTGTTCTGAGCTACCGGTGATTTCTCTTGAGGCTCTGTTGGTTTTTCTGAAGGTACAGTTTCAACGACCGCAGCGGCGGGTTCGGGTGAACTGACCGGATCCTGAACGGTTGCCAGCTGCAATGGTGCCATGGCTTGACCGCTGTGCGTATTGCTATCAATCAGTTTGACCGCAATGAAAACGATTCCGGCAAGGGTTCCCACTGCGAGATTTCTCGGTTGAGTAAGCCATGAAGTAAATACTTGCAAAGTAGCGGGTATTGCTTTGATTAACGCAAACAGGTTCGAGCGTGAACGCCTGGCGCGTTTCCACTTTTGTGCTGTGGATTGATCTTGGTTTAGGTGGACATGGCCTTGAAAGTTCTCGGGCTTCAGAATACGTTTGACGAAAAGAGCAGTGATGGAGCCATTTCCAATTTGACGTGTGGCGGCAAGGGTGCCTTGAACGACGTGGGGGTTCTCAGTGTACAAATGAAAAACCCGATTGGCACGGGCCGCCCTCTCAGCCTTTGAGAAGATAGCTTTGATCCTCGACTTGATCTCGATTTTTGCTTGGGTAGCCTGCATTGACTCCACTGAGTAGGGCGGCACATAGACGATCACCCGATCAAGCGGAATGTATATTGGCTTTGAAGGACGATGATTGGACACTTTTAATTCATATCATTGGCTGGAGTAAATACAATAAATCAGGTTCGATATGCATGCATCGAGCGAAAGTGCCGTTTTTTGGCCGTTTGAGCCAACACTACAGGCTTGCCTGTAAAGAAGCTTGTAAATAGGACTGCTCAAATTCATCAAGGCTTGCGAATTCGGAACTGGGTTTGTTGGATTGCAAGGCCGCACCGAAACGCAAAGTATTCAAGAGATTCAGTTCTCGCAAATAGGGTGATGTGGATTGCGAGGCAATTGGCGGCAAATTGGTTTTCAGGCCCAGCTCGCGCATGAGTTGTCCATCATTGGGGAAAAGCAAAATGAGGTGTGACCTGGCCCGTGTCATTGCGACATAAAGCAGTCGGCGCTCCTCTTCATAAGCTGTTGTGGACTGAGTCAGAGGGTCCGAATAGGCACCCTTCTGGATTTCCGGGAGAAGTACAACATCCCACTCAAGCCCTTTGGCCTTGTGAATGCTGGTGAATATGACGGCTGGTTGATCTTTGGGTGTGAGCCCTTTTTCTGCCGACATGTTGATGAATGTGATGGCCTGTTCAATTGATAGATCCAGCGTGTCGATCAGCTGGACAAATGCACGAAGCGCGCGCATGGAATCCACACAGTTTGACAAGGGCGCTTGAGGGTCTATCGCTCCCCAGATTCCCATGCTTTTTGTGACATCACGAATCAAGGTAAGCGGCTTGAATCCCGGCGCTCTTCGCTTTTGAACAGCTTGAAATGCGTAATGAATCCTTCTGGACCAATTGGGCGATGGCCTGGCGAACTGAGCCAATGTTTCTTCCGCACTGGCTTTAATTTGATGAGGGTGCAGGAAAGGCAGCATGAAACCAAGAGCACTGCCAAGGTCAGCAAGGTCGCAATGTTCTGAGTCTTCTGACCAAACGCGAAGGAGTGCGCACAAACCTTTCACAGCAAGGTTGTCGAAATACACCTGCCCACCATCAACTCGAAATGGAATACCGCGCAACATAAGATTCATGCACAGCTCGTGGGTTTGCCCGTAAGAGCGCACCAATACTGCGATGTCATTGAGCCCTACCCCTGTTTCCAAATGGGATTGAATGCACTGCCCTGCCACATCAGCGGGATTTGATGTTGGCGAATAAAGCTTAATGTGAGATTCGAGTCCAGGCGCAGCGATGGTGTGCTGGCCGCTCCAAGTCGGAGAACTGTGCATAAGCTTTGAAGACAGCGCAGCAATCACGGGGCCGTATCGAAACGTGGTACTCAGTGGATAGAGTTTAGAGTTTTGAAAGTGTTTGGCCAATTGTTCAGTCACGAACTGAGGTTTGGCACCCAAAAACCCGTAAATACTCTGATCATAGTCATACACCACTGTGAAGTTTGAATTGCCTCCCTTTAAGCACATGGCCAAGGTGATCTGAGCCCAGTTCATGTCTTGAGCCTCATCGATCATGATGTGGTCAAAATACTGACTCATTTCGTTGGAAAGCGCTGTGTTGCTCTCAGTCAGCGAAACCAAGCAATACAAAAGATCCGCCTCAAAGATCAGGTTGTATTTGCGACAGCGTTGCTGGTACAGATCAAATGCTGCCTTGTCGAGCTGGCTCACGTTAAGGCTTGGGTCTTGTTGGGAGCCCAAGCCAAACAATCCATTGGATAAGCGACCAATGATGTCGGCTACGAGCGTCGAGGTTAAGTTCTGAGCGCCCTTGAACCTCTGAACGGTTTGATCAGAGGCGATTTCATGACAAACCTGCATGAATTGCTCTGTGGTCCCGATAGACGAGACTCTGTTTGGGTCGCGGGCAACAAGGATCGAGTAAGCAAAGCTGTGAAAGGTATGGATGTGGACTGCGGAGCAGTCAACGGTTTCTGATTTAGACAATCGCTCAATAAATTGCTGTCTCACGGTACGGTTGAACATCAAGGCAATGATTCGCGATGGCTGCGCGCCGGATTCAATAAGATATTGAATCCTTGAAACTAGCAAAGTTGTCTTGCCCGAGCCAGGGCAGGCTTGCACAAGCACGCACTGCTCTTTGGCTTGAACTGCATTGATCTGTTGTTTGGTGAGCGACATGATGGAAAGTTCTCCTTTCCATCCTTTTTACAGGGAAAGTCAATTCGCGCAAGTTCAGACGATTTTCAGGTGGCCACGTTGCTTTGTTGTACCGTTCTGAATTGAAGTATCGGACTGATCAGTTGTATCTTCGTTTTTTGGTTGTTCTGCAATGGCCTTCTGGTAGACAGGATTTGAGTGAAACCGCTGCTCAAAGAAGTGCTTAATTTTGCCCAAGATCATCGGGGCACAAATCCAGCCAGAAATCTTGAGTTGCTTGAAAACCTTGCCTTGGCTGTCCAAGAACCCGATGCTGGCTGAAACTGGATTCTCGAACCGATCAATCTTCACCGGCCCAACCGAACGGCCGGATTTGAAATTTCGTGAAATCTCAATGGCTGTATCGGCAATTAACGCGGCCATGCCCGACGCAAAAGTGGAGTACATCAATACTTGTACGGGCCATGATCCCGTGTGACCTGACGGAAAATGTGTATTCAGAAAGGCCTCGACCGGTGTTTTGGCTGGTTTCAATACGTTGCCCGTTTCAGACAATTCGGCTTGGCTGCTAATCGGAACACACTCAATTGAAAACACTGCACTCATATAGCCTTCGGGCTGTGAGGGGAAGCCGGTTTGAATAATCTCATCACGCATGATGGGCTTTTCGGTGAGCCAAGTCTCTGTCAAGCAACGATAGATGTAGTTAATTTGGTGAGGGCCAAAGGCCAACAGTTCGCGAAGTGTGAATATTTGCGGAAATGCGAAACTTCTAACGCCCGATTGGTTGTCGGAGGTCGTCATGAATGCATCATTTAAACGCTGAACATCGGGAATATACCGAAAATCATGCAAATCGAGATGCGCCTTGGAAATGGCCATGGTGTGCATTCTCAGGCTTACCCGATGGAGTCCGCTTGGAGTTTTGAAGCCCTGAATAAACATGGCTTGAAATTGATTCATCAAGCGATCATGGTCAATCAGATGCAGGCGAGCATCAAGGTATGGCTTGTGATGATTGGCCAGGGTGTTATTCAGTAATGTGATCTCGAAGTCTTTGCTCATAAGCTCAATGTGGTTCCTTTTTTTTATAGAAATATCACGAGAGGTAGGTTTGGGCAAATTTTGGCGGGCCTTTGCAGCTTGAGGTGCTTAAACTTGCGTGAATTCGATTTTGTTAGATCATGGGTTTATCTTTTGTTGGAGATCAACCATGAGAATCAAACGTGAAAACATGAAGGCCGCCCATCTGGTCGTGGGTCAAATCAAGATCGGTGGCAAGGAAGTGGACAGTGAAGGCCGGATTACACCTTTCAGCAGTGACTATTTCAGCATTACCGGGCGCGAGACTGATGGCGTTGGCCGAGCCCTGCCCCACCCTGTTTTTCAGTCTGTTGTGAAGCGGCAAGCCAAAGATGGTGCCAGCGATCCAAAGTCTTTGGTCGAATTGGAGGTTGTTATTCCTTCTGATCACATCGATTTTTTCATGCAAAGTAACTACGAAGTTTGGGGCTTGGAAAGTAATGCATTCAATCAACGCATTCCTGTTCGTGTTTGCATTGGGGATGGTGAGAAGGCACAACGAAGGACCGGCTCAATCACCGCTGCAGAGAACTGCCCATCCTGTAGTAAGTGCGAATTTGGCATGAACAACGGTTGCAAATTGATGAGTCGCTTGTTTTTCTCATTGTCCGAGCACCCAATGCCACACGAGCTTTTTGTGTTGAGGACTGCAAGCACCCAGTCGTCTGATTTTTTGGGCGAATTTTTCGAGCAGATCCATGCGCAATTTGAAAAAATTGGTGGCTTGCACATCAAGTTAAGGCTTCAGCGTTGTGTGGAAACGTCTCAACAGGCTGAATACTTCATTGTGCGCGCGGCCTTGGCTGATGATTTCGCAACAGCACAAAAACGTCGTGACGAATGGCGCTCAAAGTTTGGTTCAGAAGAGGCCTTTGTTCGCATGGACGACAATCGTTTCGATCGGTTGATGAAAAACGAAGACGGTTTCTCGGAAGATCATCCAGTTGAGGTTGTGGAGTTTTATTCTCGACTCACGCCCACGGCGCAACCCATGACTGGTGCGATTGATCAAGGCGTAAAATCCAATTCAGGAAAGCCAAAGCGTTCACCCCCACCAGCTCCGGTGGATGGGAACCAGTTTTTATCAAACATCAAGCTTAATTCTTCCATGCAATCCGTTCCGGTGGATTCAGTAGACACACAGGACTTAGCCAAGGGGGAATAAATTATCAAGGGCGGTATTGTCCGCCCTACCCTCTCCAGGTTCGCAGACCGCCGGTGTCGATGTGGATGAATCCGCGAGAATGATAAACGCCCACACCCCCTCCTCTTAAGTACTTGGCAAGCTTTTCAAGGTCTTTGGTGCTTACACCAGGCATATAGATGTCGGCAGCTCTGCCCTTGGTGTGAAATGAGTTTTTGGCCGAGCCTTTGGTTTCAGCGTTGGTTGCCTTGTTGCGGTACCCGCTATTCACATAAATGGGCTTGTACTGGCCATGTGCCTCGTACCAGCCTTGCATACCACGAAGAATATCCAACAGCACAACGTCGATTTGAACTGCTTCTTTCCCGCGTACATCACGCAAAAGCCGACAAATCTTCTCATAACCCGGCCAATGTAGCTGACCATTGATCCAGTAGTATTCTCTGACCTCTTCTTTGGTTGACGGCCGGTAGAGCCAAAGCCAACGGGGTTGACTCCAGAAATCGGCGGCTCCGATTGAGGTTGGCGCAACGCCTGCGAGAAACCCAGCGAATAAGAACTGCCTCCTGTTGATCATAAGCCAAGTCTGTAGCGAATTTTTCTGAAGGCAGAATTAACAAAAGACTGGCCCACAACTGCGGTCGATTCAACGGCCTCATCGAAGTTGGTCGCTCCGATAGTGACCATCCAATTTTCAAACCATTGGGGCCTTTGAATGGCCTGATTGTCTTGTACTTCACAAGACTGGTGTTCAAGAACTCTTAATTGCTGGAAATATTTATCGTGAGTTTTGTGAACACTATATGTTGTGTTTAGATGGTCGATGAGCATATCGATTTGAGGGTCTTCAGTCTCGATGAATGACCAAGCCACCATGCCTTGCATATTGAGAGTGGCGCACACCTGACTCAAATGGTAGGTGGAGAAATTAAGCGCCATGTACTTGTGATTGAACCCGTCTTTGGTAATTGCTGGAATCAACAGAAAGTGAGCGTGTTGAAACACATCGAAAGGCGGCAATAATTTGAGATGCGAAGTGGCTTTCAAATCTGCGATGGCTCTATAGGCTTTATTGATCATGGCCACGTATGCAAGCTGCTTGCTAAAATTTGAATGAACAAGCTTCTCGACGTAAGGAACAAGAAGTGCATTTGGAGCGAGCGTGTTAAGGCGCGTCGTGGCATAACCAAGATCCAAAATTGAACCATTGACTGAATTGATTTCTGATCTCAAGAAAGCATTGATGTCGCTATAGTCAGGCGGCCCACCATCAAACGTGTTCATGAACGGTGAAAAGATTGAACTCACCCACTTGCGAATATCGAATTGCTCAAGCCGGTAAAAATTCGCAGCCAAAAAATCGAGAAGTTCGATTGTCAAAAGAAGGTGTTCCCACTGCTCTGGGGATTCTGGAAGTTTGTGGGTTCCGATGGCATTGATGATTTGAACCTTGCCAACATCGCTAAATGGCATCTTGTGATCGAAATCTGAATAACCAGCGAGTTTTTTCACCACATCCCTGTTGATGTCTAGTTTCTCCGACAAAAATTCGATCATGTGATCGAGAAGACTAAATGACGGCAACGGTTCTACAAGGTAGGACGGATCGATTGAGGCAATGGTTAGTGCCGGGAAATTAGTGAGCAGAAGATGCTTGTTTTCGAACTGTTCAGGGCTAGTATTTGCCAATAACCAAGGGTAGACAATTCCAGGTTGTGTCGTTCGCAAAGCAAGTGCCAGCTTTTCTTTGTTCAAATGCATGTAAGCGTCATTTCTCAAAGCGCGTGACAGCTTGGCAAGGTTGGAGTAGTTCATCGACGCTGACAAAAGCGCCCTGCCCTCTTCGGGCAAATACTTCATCAGCCAGTTGATTTGAGGATTCTCGTTCTGCTGTGCAAATGTGCGGTGAGTGAACTCCGCCATTTGGTCCATACAAAGATCAAATGGGCTTGGATTGACTGAGTTGACGCGTCGGTACCAACTGGTTGACACAGAGTAAAGCTCTGAGTGGTTCATCAAGTCACTGACTATATGATCGAATTGGGCCGAAGGCTCACCGTTTTCGCAGAACAGCAGGTTTGAAAAATTGTTGATGAAATCCAGATCAGTAAGTTGGAGAAAAGCGGCGCTTTTTCTGTCCACTGCATATACGAAAGGAATTTGATCCGAAACTGATTTTGAAAGGCCTTGTTGAAAATTCTTAACGATGAACAAAGCCTCGATATTCGTTTTTCCGTTTGGATCAGTGACTTTTAGGGCGGCAGGGCCAAGCAACAGTTGGCGGGGTATTACAGGAACAGAAAGGCCAATGTCACGGGTGACATCCAGGCTGACTGGAATCAACGATTGGATATTCTCGTCGAGTAAATAATAAGCCTTTCTGGTGAACATCAAATCCTCTCCTTTCGGCCGGCATTTAATCTGGCCATGTCGAGTGACGGATCAGTGGCCTTCCAAATTGTTTCTGAGTCAATGACATCAAGATGCGATGAGCCGTTGACTCTTAGCAGGCGGTCTAGGAAATTTCGCAGTTTGCCCGGTGGGGAGTGGGTTTGTGCCTGAAACCGAATCATTCCCAGTTTTGTGGCTGCCTTGATGACAGTTGACTCAGTGATGGAAGTTTCTTGATCGAGAGCAGCTTCAATGAGCGAGGCCTTGGCCAACGTATTGATCCTGAACAGCACCCCGCCGGTATATTCCTGCAAAGCCAATATGGCGCTTTGATGGAAAATGGCCGGATCGCCAGAAGAAGCAAAGACTCGGTGAGACACGTATTGGTAGATTTCTGTGACGTTTAATGGCTCAAATCGGATATGCGCACTTAGTTGTGCTTTCAGATGTGCCAATGGGGGGAGGCTCAAAAGGTGGGCAAGTCGCTCTTGCCCAACAAGTACAAAAGTGATTAGGGTTTGGCCGTGGATGTTCCACTTTGCGAGATTGGCTATTTCCAACAGAAGGTCTGGATCAAATCGGTGAGTCTCTTCAATCTCAACCAGCACCGGCCCATGGGTTCTTGTCATTGAAAGAAGATGGGAGAACAATCGGCGTTGCTGCGTGATTGGAGATTCAGAGTCATAGAATTGCATGCCCACGCTCTTTGCAATGCTTTGTATGAACTGAGCCCGATTCAAGTGGGTTGCCACGAGCCTAACCCAGGTCATGTTCGGGTATGTTTCGCGTACCCGGTTGGCGAGGAAAGTCTTCCCCATCCCGCTTGGCCCAGTAATAACGATTGGACCAAGGCCGGATCGAGTTGCTTTCAATGCAACTTTTAGCGCCTCTTCCCGTTGATCGGACCAAAATTCGTGTGCCTTGGTCGGATTAAGGGCGAAAGGATCGGCTTCCAAGTTGAAATGAGTCAGATACATATCGATCACTTGAATTGTTGACCGTTTTATTATTGCCCAGCATTTAAAAAGACTTAGTCGGCGAAAGCCCTTAAAACAAGGCGTTTCAATTGGCAAATGGGCTTTTCGATATGCATGCATATCAGTGACACGCTGTCGAGAAAGCTGTATGTGTAACTACGGAGGGCTGCCTTGGACGAACAGTTCTCTTGATACTGGAGAGGTGGCCAGCAATGGAAGAATCTTGCTGCCCTCTACCGCTGGCGCTCAACATGGAGTAATAATCCCCAATTGAGAAGCGTCCCAAGGGTTTAGCGAGGTTTTTAATCAAGACACGTTTTGCGAACTCACCAAAAGGCATAGTCCCGGATCGCTTTGCTCCTGGCAGACGAGGATCTGCGCTGAACACCGAAACAAGCCCAGTGTCCTCGACCAAGGCAAATGGCACTCGATCCAAATCAACCTCGTAGAGCTGGTTGACGCTTTCAGCTTGCAAGCGCACTTGGGTTTCTTCAACCTTCACCTTCTCGACTTTTTTCGCCTCAATGTTTGCCTCATGTTGGACAATAGCTGCAAAGTCAGTTTCCCGCATGATGCAGGCGAGCAGGTAGCGTTTGAGGTTCTTTACTCGCCCGAAGTGTTTTCTTGTAGCCAAAACGATGTGCTCTAGCAATTTCCCTTTGCGTGTTGCTTCTCCCTTGAGCCAGTTGATGACTTTTGGTGTGAAGTAGTCCAGCAGCACCTGCAGGTTCGGTTCAATCTGTTGAGCTCTTGATTCATCAAAAACGCTTCGCGAATGCGGATGTCTTTCTTTCGAAGAAAGAGATGCTGTTTCTTTAGAAACAGAGGAATCTTGTAAAGCGTGGATCGATTTTGATTCACATAAATTTTTTTCGACGCTTTTATCGACGACAGTTCCCTGCCGTATTTTAAGCGTCTGTGTAGTTGGAAACAGAAATGCGACTGCCAGCTCTGAGAGAACAATCTCTCCGACCTGGAACCCTCTTTTGCGAGACTTGCACTGGGCTGTGCGAGTAATCCACCCACCCTGCTCCAATGTCTTTAATGCGCGATCAATGGTGGGTTTGCTCACACCAAGTAAACTGGCCAGTGTTTCCTTGCGGACAACGATCGGCTGGAAATGCTGCACTGCATCAACGCAGCGTACTAGCTGCTGCAACACCAGCTGATTTACCTTAGTGGGCCGCATCAATGCTCCGGCAACTTCTGCGCGGATAGACAGAATACGATCCAAGGCACGCTGAATCGTGCGTGGCAAATAACGAGGTTGTTCAGCATGAGGCTCCCCAGCCTGCAAGTGAACACATTCTGTATGGGCGAGTTCCATACCATCTCTCCAATCGAGATGTCTGCTCTTCTAAAACTCCGGACAAAATAAGCCCTTGGGTGTTGGCCCAATGCAAATTTTTTCGAGGATTAGAAGGAGACTCCAGTCAAATGGCTTGACTGATTTATTGAACTCGGAGAGAATTACTTAACAACTTGGTAGTTCTCTTCGAGACTATCCCAGAGTCCCCACTCTGGCAAAAGCCATCAGTCCCCACTGGTGGCTTTTGTTTTTTTAGGTTATCTATTTGTTCATTTCGATCTTTCCTTTATTTCTCGAATGCCGTTCATAGTATGAACGGTGCTAAGTATTTGATTCATAAAGAATTTTATTTATTTTCTCGACTACGTCTGGTGGAATAGATTTTCCGGCAAAGCGAATTGAAAGACTGTTGTTTCGCTGTGAAACGGTAGCAAATGGCTTGCCATTTCGTTCAATTGTCAAAACTTCCGCGCCAGACGGTTTTGGCGATTTCGCATTTTTATTGCTATTTAGAAGATTTTCGATCACGGCTTTCCATGGCGACCCTTTTGAATAGTCAGCTAAGGCTTGCACAATCTCATTGGTGTTCTCTGGCGTAATCAATTTTTCCAACTGGGTGAGAGCATTAGACCCAATTTGAAGATTGCTTTCTTCAAGAAATTCCAATGCTTGAAGTGGGAAATTATCCAGGCAGAAGTATTCTGAAATACTGGATTTTCCACGGCCAGTCATTTCGGCGATTTCGCCGAGGCTTTTGTTTAGCTCGTCGCGGAAAAACTTAATTCCACGGTAGAACTCGTATGTTCCCAATTCTGGAGTTAGAAGGTTTGATACAAGTGCTGCCGATTCGACGTCAAGCTCATCAGGATTAACGACCTCAGCTCTGATCAATTCAATGTTCTCGACTACATGGACTTCGTGCCGGTTGTGGCCGGCGACTATCCAATAACCGCCCTCTTCTCTGGGTTCAACCAAGATGGGTACAGACATGCCGACAGCCTTAATACTTTTGCGTAAGGCCTCGAAATCCTTGTCAGACAGTCGGCGTTTGCGAATAGGTCGTGATGCGGTGGCTGGCTTGATATGACAATGCGCCACAGGCAGTAGCTTGATTCCATATTCTGATTCTTTTGCCTGTAGTTCCGCGCGCAGTCGAGCTATCTCTTCAGCGTCAGCTTCATTGCTCGTCGAATTATTCTGAGCTTCTTCAAGTTGTTTTCTTAGCCCCTCGATCGTATCGAGAAGTTCTTGCTTTTCTTCACTGAATAACCGGCTTGCTTCCGCTGCACGACCAGGGCCGGTTCTCGGAACCCGCGGCAATATGTTTTCGAGCGAAGGTTCCATTGCCGTTCTTGCCGATGCGTTGGCGGATATGGCCTTATATCGATCTTTGATTCCCATATTTGCCTCAAGCCGTTATGAATTCTGTGTAAATGTAATCAGCCAATTTGTCATGCGGATCTCGAACCTTGCGATATGCTTCAAGGGATCCCAATGGTGTTGGGGTGTCGTAAATTGTTCCGAACTCTGCCGATGCATTGGACACTGCAGTGCTCTCCGGTATATAGAAAGGCAGTACGGTGTCCCCGTATGCGTCGCGGACCCAGGTAACGATCTCTGGCGTGAGGGTCTTGGTCATATCGACCTTTGTCAAAAGAACATTCACGAAGTCAAATTCTTTGCTTGCAGCTTTATCGATCCCGGAGACGATCTCCCCGACGAGCCACCAAAACGCTGTAGAGCTTGCGAAGTCAACCGCAGCTGGTGGCAGAGGCATAATCAATCCGTCAGCCGCGAAAATTGCGTTCAGAGTGATATTTGATAGCTGAGGTGGCGTGTCAATCACGATGACGTCGTATTCAGCGCGAACATTTCGCAACGCCTCATGCAAAATATTCCAAAATTCAATTGATGGGTTGCTTTTCAATTGACCAATGATGAGCATTTCAGCTTCGGCAAGTTGCGAGCTGCTTGCAATGATGTCTAAATTTGGCCAATAGGTTTTTTGTACTGCCGATTTCAAACAATCCTGATATTCAGGGTCTTTTTGGTTGTATAAGATCGGCAAAATTGTATTGGATTCGTTGATTTCAACATCTGGATCGAAACCAAGGCAAAGTGTTGCTGTGCCTTGAGGGTCGAGATCGATGAAGAGAACCCTCAGACCCTTCAGAGTCAATGCCTGCGCCATGGCAACGGAGCTGGTCGATTTCGCCACGCCACCTTTGTAATTACCAAACACGACTGTTTTGCCTAATGGAGAGGTGCGTTTGGGTGGGTTGTAAGTGTGCACCCATTCGTAAACGTCCGTGAGTGAAAACTGACGCTGTTTTCGATTGTCGTCGCGGTCGCCAGTTGGTAAATTTGTCTTTGGTGCCTTGCCTTCGGCAAGTGCATCTTCTTGCGCGGCTAGAAGACGATCGATTCTTTTGCGATCCCAGCCAGGCCCAAGTAAACCGGCGAGTTGGGATGATTTGAAAACCGGCGGTGCTTTTCTTGGATACGGCGCAAGTAGTTCTTTTCGTAAGTTTTCAAGGTGAGAAGCTGCGTGCGTAGCCATTTTTAGTATGGTTTTCGCGTTCACTTTAGTTTTTCGTTTTTTCAACTCTTTAGGAACTTCTGATTTGAACATGCCTTGGCCTTAATCGAGAGATTTGAGTGCCAGTTTACGGCAGGCTGCCACTTTTTGACAAGGAAATGTTGATACTTTGCTTTAAGTTTCCTTTTCCGGGCCAGATTGGCCTGTCGATATACCGTGGGAGTCGGAATTTCTCAAAAGTCCCGTCATTTCGCGGTGTGGTTTTCAATAATGCAATAAAAACAAAGACTTACGGGCGTTCATAGTATGAACGCGTCATATCACCTGTTTTTGTTACGCAAAGCTGATGGTTGAGCCCTCCTCTTTTCATCTCCCCAGTCAATCTCTGTCCTTGAAAGTTCAGGTTGTTCACGGGGGTTGTAGTTGGTTGCTTTATTCGTTTTTCTGTTCATGACATTTGTTCGTTCGACTAATGGATTTGACCAGTCGAGAAGTGCATGAGAGTTAGGAAGAGATTGATGGTTATATTGAGGAGGTTGCATCATCAATTTGTCAATCCGATGCGGCCTCGTGTTTTGTGGTGGCCAAAAAAGAACGCGACATTGTTCATAGCATGAACACCTGCTACCACCTCAATTACTCTATTTATTGTCCTGTGCTTTTTGCTCTACGCGAAAGTGGTGCTGTCTATGCCTGTCATTGATTGAAGTGCTGTTCATAGTATGAACAGCATCCTAAATGGCTGGTAGTTCTATTCTTAAATAATTGATATTCGCTATCGAGTGTTCTAGCGACTTAATTCGCGCATTTAGAGATCGATCACAGCAGAGAATCTTTGGTCTACAGTTCCCTGAGTGTAAATATCAGTAGTGCTCATGGATGAGTGCCGCATTTGGTCGCGGGTGAGAAAAGGGGAGTTGCGTTTGGACAGTTCAATACCAAACGTATGCCTGGCCCAGTGAGTGGTTGCTTTTAGCAATTGATCGGCGGTGTCGGGGTGCCTAAGCTCAATTTTCGATGCGATCAAGACGAATGTTGACTTTACAATTCTATAAATCGCGTCGGCAGTAAGTGGTTTGTTCATGTTGCGAACATCTGAAAATAACGGGCCATTCTCATTGACTTGGGGTAGGGGAGGGAGGTTAAGCGATTGGCGATATTGTTTGAAGTGCTCAATCAATTTGGGGCCAAGCGCCACCCAGCCTTCTTTGTTACCTTTCCCGATCACCTTCCATGCGAAGCGGCCGGGGTCAATCTCTTTGATGTCAGTCATTTTCGCATTCGCCAATTCCGACCGACGAGCGCCGGTGCAAAACAGAAACCTGAACAAGAATGACGCTCTGGGTTGATGCTTTTGCTCAAGCTCGCTGCCATAGCGAAGGTCGTCGATTTCTTGCAACAGAATACGAACCGCATCGGAAGAAAGGCTCTTAGTTTGAATTACTAGGGCGCGATCAGCAGCGGCCAGCTGTGGGGCAGGGCGTTTTTCATCATCAGAAAGCAGCTTCCATGGATTCCCATAGAGGTACTTTGCATCGCACATGTATTTGAAGAAGGTTTGTAGCACCACCGAGGCGTAACTTACGCCCTGGGGGGTTAGGGATCGAAGAAATGGCTTCCACTTCGGATTGGGCATCCCATTGGAAAGAAACTGGGGAACCACGGCGCCTACAAACTGAGGGTAACGCTCGCCCACGGTTGCGCAAAACTCAAGATATTGGGACAAGTGCGTAATACGAACTTTGGAATAGGTGAGACCCTGCAGCTTGCACCAGAACAGAAACCGGGTGACTTCCTTTCGAAAGGCACGTTCGGTGCTCGGGCGGGTTCGGTACTTCTGTACAAAGGCCTGAGTAATCTGTGAGTCGTCGTTTGCATCGACCAACACCGCATTACGCTCAAACTCATTCTGTCGCGACCCAGATGGACTTGAGCCGAGAGTAGAAACGATCTCTGCTAGGGATGTTGGAATCAATGCTTGCGAGGAATCATGATCGTTCATGGCGTAATCGCGTTCATAGTATGAACGCTGCTCCTTTTTTGTTAATGCCGCTCGATGGTCAAATCCACCAAGCTCGAAAATGCTCTGTTCAAATGTGCTTGTGCGGACGGCTCTTTCAGTGGATCAAACGGGAGTGACGCCGTGTGTTCCCGATAGGTCTGCAATACTTGTTGCTCGGAAGGGGAGGGCGCAAGGTAGTGCCCAAAGGCCGACGACAAGAGGTTCATGTCGATTGTTATTTGCCCGCCTTCTTGTTCAAACAAGCGAGTCATCACCAAGTATGCAGTTTCCGATTCGCTCATTTTGACTGCCTTGGCGAAGGCCGGGATTTGTTCCATCGAGATCTTGGTTTGATCGTTGTCTGCGCACCAGTTCGAAAGGGCAGGGGACTTGATGCCGAGTGCCTGCACAATGTGCTTGCGTTCAATGCCGTGGACTTGTGCGGCTCGTAATACGAACTGGCGCACCTGTTGGTGAGAGGGGGTGAGAGGGATTGCCTTCATGTCTGCTCCGTACATTAGTTGGTAGTAAACCCAGTATATCCAGCGATTCCGAACACTCGCTGTAAAATTAGGGTTTTCCCTAGTGCATGAGTGCGCCAGCAAAGATTCGTGTCATTTGTCATTAAATTCAGAATTTTGTCATTTTCGTGAATAAAAACCATTTACAAACTTGTGAATCGGCACTTCGACACTCAGCAAATTCCTTGTTGCTGTTTGAATAATCAAGACAGCTAACTATTGACCCCCGCATATTCATTGGATCTTCAAAACAGCCAATTTTGATCGGCACTGATTGAAGAGGGAAGGGCGCAAAACTCCAAATGAGAATGGTTCTCATCGGTTCCACGGAAAATGACACTTTATCTGAACGAAACTTAAATAAATGACAACATTCATGAATTTTTTTCGTCGTGTCGCAGACCCCCAATTGTTCCACGAAAATGCGCAAAAAAAGAGAGCGATCGTAAAAAAGAAAAAGGGCGGTCTTTGCAATTTCCTGATAATGCATATTATCGGTAAAAAGTATGTGGTTGCAATACATACGCAATAATAATATCCTGTGTTATCCATATCGAATATCGCTCCACAACGCATGAAAACTGCGTAAAGGCTTGAAAACCATGAATTCAGATCAAACCGGCGCGCCTACCGAGGATGGAAAGGCCGACAACGCGCATGCGCTCTTTGACGACAAGCTGCCCACCCGAGAGCTGGTCATCAAGTACGCCAATGAGATCAAGGCCCAAGGCGATGAACCCACACCGAAGAAAGTGCTGGATTTGATCTTTGAGCGAACCGGCAGACGGTCCAGCCCGAACTTAGTAACCGATGAGCTTCGCAAGTATCGAGAGCAGGCTGGCCGCATGGCAGAAAGCGTGCTCAAACTACAGGGCATAGATGCCCAGTACCGTGAAGTTGCAGTCAACTTGCTTGGTGAGCTGATCAAGGTGTCGCGTGCGATTGCTGAAAGAGACGCTGCAATTTACATTGAGCAGGTAAATGAAAAGCTAGAAGTCATGGCCAGGTGTGTCGATGAAGCTGAAAGGCGAAGAGAGCATGATCAAACGCTGATCGCTTCTGCAAATGAACGTGTCGCCCAGGCAAAGCAAACCAATATTGAATTAGAAAGTCAGCTGGCGAAAACTGAGGAAAGGCTTAAACAGTCGCAAGCGGATGTGATTGGGTTGCGTTCTGAGTTGAGTGAACTGAAGGCCCAGAGTGATCGAGAGCGCATGGAGTTGATGGCGCGTGTTGATTTGGAGCGAGCCGAAAGCAAGAAGGCATTGGAGTTGAAAGATGCTGAGATGGAGCGCCGGGAGAAATCACACGAGTCTGATCTACAGAAAATGCGTGATTTGGTAGCAACACAGATTGAACAACTAGACGCATTCAGAAAGGCGGCTGCGTTGGAGACTGATAGGCAACGCCAGGTGTACGCACAAGAGGTGGAGGCATTGCGGGGTCAGCTCACCTATGAGTCTGCAAAACTATTGAGCGCAAACAAGCAAATTGCAGATCTCCAGGATGCTATTAAGGGGTTCGACTCTCGGGAATTAAGTTTGAGATCAGAATTGAAAGCGGCTCAGGGAACAATAGCGAGCCTTAAGTCGATGAACGAAGCTCAACTTGCAAAGTTCATGTCCACCATGGCCACGATTGGAAGAGGGCAGGGTGGTGTAAATGAAGTCGAATTGGATCCATACCCGTTGATAGAGAGTTGTGTACTTGATGCTTCAAACAAACAAACTTTGCGTCAACTCGCGGAAGAGGCCTTGGAAGAACATGAGGGTGAAGAAAAGCTGATCTTTGAGAAGATATTGGCTCTTACAAAGCTGGCCGCAAAGAACAGCAGCCGAGCAGAAACAGTAATCGACTCATTGGATAAGCGCTTGGTAAATTTGCGGGATCTTTCTGTAAAGGGTTGGTAGACGGCTTGGTATAAAAGTACGTTTAATGAAGCCTTTGAATTGGACTTATTGATGACTTATAGTGGGCGCCATAAGGAAGAGTTAAGCAGACATTTATGAATGAAAGTGGGAGCGAAATGAACCAAAGAAAAGAGGAAGTAGGGCAGGGCATTGAGTCACAAGCCTATAAAATCAAGGCATTCCAAAATGAGAATCAAGAGAGCTTTGCTCCATTTTACAAAATGGCAGATACTTTGATCGACGCGGTACGCATGGCAAATCTATCTCTGGACTGGGGGGTGGATTCTGAACTATTGAGTAACCTTGTACAGTCGGTTAGGAAATTGACTCCAGCTGGTCCTTTTCAAGAAAACATCACCGCCAAGTATGTTCAATCGGTCGTCAATATCTGCGACGAAGCGGAGGTGTTAGCCACTCATTTTTCTATGGATCAGACACGTATTCCACCACAGTTAGACAAATGGTCAGAAGAAGCACTGGCAAAAACTGTGCGGTTGTGTGAAGAAAATAGGGCGATGTTGAACAATTATTTCTTTGAGCACGAAAACCCATTGACCTGCCCCGGATTTTTCGATCCAGCGTGACTTAATTACAATGGTCTCTTAGC
>VFQO010000935.1_pt1 | contig 26557 bp, 27 predicted proteins | sample 3512331 | NCBI WGS metagenome assembly VFQO01 (sample SAMN10412371, study PRJNA504923) | tailings metagenome | isolation source: Replicate 3 from Balatoc abandoned mine | place: Philippines: Itogon, Benguet | collected 2017-08-28 | reverse complement strand
GCGACCTACTCACCGGCAACCCCTGGATCCCCAACCACGCCACCTGAATAGTTACGTTTGATCGCAAGTTGCGGACGCTGATCCACGACGGCATCGAGCGTGTCGAAGTCGCGCTGCGCAGCCATGTGAGCTACCTGATCGGTTCGATCGGGCCCACTTCCTACCGTCACGCCGCAACGTTCCGGCCAAACTTTCAGCATTCTGCGTGGCTGACGACGGCACGCGCGCGCGTGGATCGCGCTCGTCGTCATAGCGAGCCAATTCACCACCACGAAGCAAAGTATGGAGGCGACTTGCCGATCTGGGTGCTCACTGAGGTGCTCGATTTTGCTGATGTCTCGAAGCTCTACGACGGACTCCTTGCACGGGACCAGTGGACGATCGCCGAGCAGTTCGGCGTGATCTTGAACGACTCACTGCTCAGCGCGAATCAGAGCAGCAAGGTGCGCAAAATTCATCCTCTTGCGCGCTGGTTCGAGCAGTTGACCGTGCTGCGCAACACCTGCGCTCACCACTCGCGCGCGTGGAATCGCTCCTTCACCCCAGTCAGCACAGCAGGTCTGAGAACTGTCGCCGATCTCCAGTCCTTGCCGGATGGCCAGAGCGAACGTCTCTACGGTGGGTTGACCGTCACGGCGTACCTGCTGCAAGGAACCTCGCCAGGCACGACATGGTCAGCGAAGGTGCGGTCCCTCATCGAAGACTCCTTCATTCCGCTGCCCGGACGGACGGTAGCTGAGATGGGATTCCCTGAACGCTGGCGTGAGGAACGCCTATGGTCACAGCCTTCTGGCCAGAACGAAGCACATTCGCCTGCCTAGCGTGGGCCCTACCGGGCTCGAACCGATGACATCCACGGTGTAAACGTGGCGCTCTACCAACTGAGCTAAAGGCCCATCGTCCGGCGGGCCGGATCGATGCGGTCCCATGGTACCGGCATACTCGCACCATGGCCCAGCAGCAGCGGCACGAGCTTCGCTGGCCGGTGTTCCTGACGATCATGGGCACGTTCCTGCTCTACCTGGTGCTGCCCGACCCGGTGCGGTGGCTGCCGTCGTGGGTGATCCCGGTGGTCGGGCTCATCGTGGTCACCCCGCTCGTGCTGCTCAACCCTCATCGGCTGAGCCGCGAGACCACCTGGTCGCGTTGGATCAGTGTGGGATTCGCCCTCGGCCTGGTCGTCGTCAACCAGGTCTACCTGGTGCAGATCGTCATGGACCTCGTCGACGGCACCGTCGACGGTCCCCCGGTGCTGCTCGAGGCATCCGCCGTCTGGCTCACCAACGTGGTCGCGTTCGCCCTGCTGTTCTGGGAACTCGACCGCGGCGGCCCTGTCGCCCGCCGCGTCGAAGGGATGCGGGATGCCTCGGCTGCCGACTTCCGCTTCCCCCAGCAAGACGGCTCACCTGGCACCGACCCGAACTGGCAGAGCGTGTTCTTCGACTACCTGTTCTTCTCGCTGAGCACGATGATGGCGTTCAGTCCCACCGATGTGATGCCGCTGACGCTGCGCGCGAAGGCCCTCATGGCCTACGAGGCACTGACCGGGTTCGTGCTGCTCGCACTGGTGATCTCGCGAGCCGTCAATATCCTGACCTGAAATCAGACGGCGGCAGGCTGCAGTTCCGCGAGTGCCGCTTCGTACTCCTCGATCGAACGCGCCTGCCCGGGGGCGGTGATGAAACTGGAGCGGATGACGCCGTCAGCGTCGATCAGGAACGTCGCGCGGTTCGCGAACCCCTTCTCGTCGAGGAAGACCCCGTACTCGCGGGCGACCTCCCCGTGCGGCCAGAAGTCGGCCAGCAGGTGGAAGTCGTATCCCTGCTGCTCCGCCCAGGCGCGCAGGGTTGCTTTCGAGTCGACGGAGATGCCGATGAGTTCGACGCCGGCCGCCGTGAAGACGTTGAGGTTGTCGCGCAGGGCGCACAGCTCGGTGGTGCAGGTGCTCGAGAACGCGAGCGGGAAGAACACCAGCGCGACCGGCCTCTTGCCGCGGAACTCGCTCAGTCGGATGTGCTCGCCGAACTGATTGGCGAGTTCGAAATCGGGTGCCGTGGTGTCGTTCTCCAGGGCCATGTCAGCATGCTCCTTCGGCGCCCGAAACCCTTGACGGGCGCGCACGAGCAGCCATCTTACGCTCGCCGCTGCACGTTTGCCGGGTGAGGGACGCCGGGCACGAACCTGTGCCTTCTCCACAACTAGACTCGACGATGCGTAGTCTCACACCACAGTCGCGACCCGGCTTCGGTGTGCTTGCTGAAAGCGCTGTCTCGCCCCCACCACTGTTCAACCAGAAAGAGGTCAACGGTGACGGTCAACGACCAGGACCCGTATTCGGTCACCCACATCGATCGCGATCCGGAAGAAACCGCGGAGTGGCGTGAATCCCTCGCCGGCCTCGTCTCGACGCACGGCCACCAGCGCGGCCGCGAAATCATGCTGAGCCTGCTCAAGCACTCGAAAGACCTGCACCTCGGCGTGCCGATGGTACCGACCACCGACTACATCAACACGATCGCGCCGGAGAACGAGCCGCAGTTCCCGGGTGACGAGGAACTCGAGCGTCGCTACCGCGCCTGGATACGCTGGAACGCCGCGATCACCGTGCACCGCGCACAGCGGCCCGGGATCGCGGTCGGCGGCCATATCTCGACCTACGCGTCATCGGCCGCTCTGTACGAGGTCGGCCACAACCACTTCTTCCGTGGAGCCGACCATGCAGGCGGCGGCGACCAGATCTTCTACCAGGGCCACGCATCCCCCGGAATGTATGCACGTGCCTACCTCGAGGGTCGCCTGAGCGAGGAGCAGTTGAAGGGCTTCCGCCAGGAGAAGTCGCAGTGGCCGAACGGGCTGTCCAGCTATCCGCACCCGCGTCTGATGCCCGAGTTCTGGCAGTTCCCGACGGTCTCGATGGGCCTCGGGCCGATCAACGCGATCTACCAGGCGCAGTCGAACAAGTACCTGACCAACCGCGGGATCAAGGATGCCTCGGACCAACAGGTGTGGGCGTTCCTGGGTGACGGCGAGATGGACGAGGTCGAGTCGCGCGGCGCGCTGCAGTGGGCCGCCAACGACGGACTCGACAACCTCAACTTCGTCATCAACTGCAACCTCCAGCGACTCGATGGCCCGGTGCGCGGCAACGGCAAGATCATCCAGGAGCTGGAGAGCTTCTTCCGCGGCGCCGGGTGGAACGTCATCAAGGTGATCTGGGGTCGCGAGTGGGACGAGTTGCTCGCCCGCGACACCGACGGCGCGCTGCGCGATCTGATGAACCGCACACCCGACGGCGACTACCAGACGTACAAGGCCGAGAACGGCGGCTACGTGCGCGAGAACTTCTTCGGCCGCGACCCGCGCACGCTGGCGATGGTCGACGGATACTCCGACGACCAGCTCTGGAACCTCAAGCGCGGCGGCCACGACTATCGCAAGGTGTACGCGGCGTTCAAGGCGGCATCCGAGCACAAGGGCCAGCCCACCGTCATCCTCGCCAAGACGGTGAAGGGTTACGGCCTCGGCCCGAGCTTCGAGGGGCGCAATGCGACGCACCAGATGAAGAAGCTGACGCTGGACAACCTCAAGCAGTTCCGCGACGTGATGCACATTCCGATCTCGGATGCCCAGCTCGACGCCGACCCGTACCAGCCGCCGTTCTACCACCCCGGCGACAACGACGAGGCGATCCAGTACCTGCACGAGCGCCGACGTGAGCTCGGCGGGTACGTGCCGGAGCGCCGCTCGAAGTACACGCAGATCGCGCTGCCCGAGGCATCCGCGTATGAGGTCGTCAAGAAGGGCTCAGGCAAGCAGGAGGTCGCCACCACCATGGCGTTCGCCCGCCTGCTCAAAGACCTGCTGCGGGCGAAGGGCTTCGGCCACCGGCTGGTGCCGATCATCCCGGATGAGGCGCGCACCTTCGGTATGGACGCCTACTTCCCCACCGCGAAGATCTACAACCCCACCGGTCAGCAGTACACGTCGGTGGACCGCGAGCAGCTGCTGGCCTATAAGGAGTCACCGCAGGGGCAGATCCTGCACGTCGGCATCAACGAGGCGGGCGCGTTCGCCGCGTTCACCGCGGCCGGCAGCCAGTACGCCACGAACGGCGAGCCGCTCATCCCGGTCTACGTCTTCTACTCGATGTTCGGATTCCAGCGCACCGGCGACGCGATGTGGGCCGCCGGCGACCAGATGGCTCGCGGCTTCATCATCGGCGCCACCGCCGGTCGCACCACGCTGACCGGAGAGGGGCTGCAGCACGCCGACGGGCACTCGCCACTGCTGGCATCCACCAATCCAGCCGTGGTCAGCTACGACCCGGCCTACGGCTACGAGCTCGGCCACATCGTGCGGGCCGGCATCGAGCGGATGTATGGCGGCACGCATCCGGACCCGAACGTCATGTACTACCTGATGGTCTACAACGAGCCGATGGTGCAGCCGGCCGAGCCGGAGAACCTGGATGTCGAGGGCGTGCTGCGGGGCATCTACCTCGTGCGTTCGGGCTCCGCGTCGGGCCCCGCGGCTCAGCTGCTGGCTTCCGGGGTCGCGGTGCCGTGGGCCCTCGAGGCGCAGGAGCTGCTGGCCAGCGACTGGGGCGTGCGCGCCGACGTCTGGTCGGTGACCAGCTGGACCGAGCTGCGCCGCGACGGGATCGCCGCCGACGAGTACAACCTCCTCAATCCGGACGAGCCCGAGCGGGTGCCCTACGTCACCCAGAAGCTCTCCGGCACCGAGGGCCCGTTCGTCGCCGTGACCGACTTCATGCACGCCGTGCCTGACCAGATCCGCCAGTTCGTGCCCGGAGACTTCGCGACGCTGGGGGCCGACGACTTCGGCTTCTCAGACACGCGTGCCGCCGCCCGCCGATACTTCACGATCGACGGACCGTCGCTGGTGGTGCGCACCCTGCAGTCGCTCGCGAAGCAGGGCAAGGTCGACCGTGCGCTGATCGGACAGGCGATCGAGAAGTACCGACTGCACGACGTGACAGCGGGCACCACCGGAACGGCCGGCGGCGAGAGCTGACCCGGCGGTGGCCACCCGCACGAAGGCGCAGACGCTCGCGTGGTTGCGCACCCTCTCGGGTGAGCTCGCCACCGCGACGCTGAAGCGCCTCGACGACACGCTGCCCTGGTACGGCGACATGCCCCCGGGGCGGCGTTCCGCGGTCGGCCTGGTGGCGCAGGCGGGCATCACGAGCTTCATCTCGTGGTTCGACGACCCGAAGTCCACCCCGTGGATTGCGGCGGATGTCTTCGGTGCCGCCCCGCGGGAACTGCTGCGGTCGGTCTCCCTCACTCAGACGCTGCAGCTCATCCGCATCACCGTCGAGGTGGTCGAGGAGCGGGTCAGGAACGACGACGACGCGCTGCGCGAGGCGATCCTGCTCTACTCGCGCGAGATCGCGTTCGCCGCCGCCGACGTGTACGCCCGCGCGGCCGAGCAGCGCGGACTGTGGGATGCCCGGCTCGAAGCCCTCGTCGTCGACTCGATCCTCTCCGGCGAGTACGACAACGAGTTGCCGTCGCGCATCGCAGCCCTCGGCTGGAACGGGCACGGCGAGGTCTGCGTGCTCGTCGGCACCGCACCGCGGATGCTCGACGTCGACCAGCTGCGCCGCACCGCGCGCCACCTCGACGCGGACGTGCTCATCGGCGTGCAGGGCAGCCGCCTGGTGCTCGTCATCGGTCGTGCCAGTCCCCGCAGCGAGGAGACGGATGCTTCGGCCCCCCTGCCCTTCCTCGCCATCGCCGAGCAGCTCGAGCCGGGGTTCGGGCCCGGCCACCTCGTGCTCGGGCCGGAGGTCACCTCGCTCGTGGACGCATCCCGCTCGGCTCGGGCGGCGCTCGCCGGGTTCGCGGTGGCTCGCGCGTGGCGCAACGCCCCCCGGCCGACGCTCGCGGACGACCTGCTGCCCGAGCGCGCGTTCGCGGGCGACCCGCTCGCCCGGTCGGCGCTCGTCGAACGCATCTACCGGCCGCTTCGGGCGCACTCGACCGACCTGCTCGCCACCCTCTGGTGCTACCTCGACAACGGCCGCTCACTGGAGGCGACCGCGCGCGAGCTCTTCGTGCACCCCAACACCGTGCGCTACCGCCTGAAGCGCGTCACCGACGTGATCGGGTGGGATGCCACCGGCGCGCGCGAGGCGCTGATCCTGCAGGCCGCGCTCATCCTCGGTTCGATCGCCGACCCGGACGCGGCGCGCAAGCGCTGAGCGCGCGGCGGCGCGCGTCACGGCTCCGTTCGTCACGGCTCCGTTCGTCACGGCTCCGTTCGTCACGGCTCCGTTCGTCACGGAAATTCAGGAGATCTCGCTCGTCGAGTCGTCCCGACACGGCGTGTCGTGAACAACTGCGCCGGAACATCCTGAGTTTCCGTGATCACACCGTCGTCGCGCGAGCGCGGCGCACGGTGCAGCGTTGCGCGGCTCGCACGCCGGCCCTGAGCAAGCCAATGACGGAAAACGCAGGAGATTCCGCAGCTGCGGTCGTCGCGACACGGCGTGTCGCGCACCTGACAACGAAATTTCCTGCGTTTTCGGCAAGGGGCGTCGCGGACACCGTTGAACGCATCGCACAACGAATCGCGCGGTTCTTCGGCCGATACCCCCAGCAGCGGTGCCGCATCCTTGGCAGACTAGTGCGGTGATCGTTCTCGTCGCGCCCGGGCAGGGCTCGCAAACCCCCGGATTCCTCGAGCCCTGGCTGACCGAGCAGCGCTTCGCCGACCAGCTCGGCGGCATCTCGGAGTCAGTCGGCATCGACCTGGTCGCGCACGGCACCACCTCCGACGCCGACACCATTCGCGACACGCGCATCGCGCAGCCGCTGATCGTCGCGGCGGGGCTGCTCACGCTGAACGCGCTCCTCGATGGCGGTCGGCGCGAGCGGGTGGGCGGGGTCGCCGGGCATTCGGTCGGCGAGGTCACCGCCGCCGCGGCCGCAGGCATCCTGTCGGAGGCGGACGCGGTTGCGCTGGTCCGCGAGCGGGGGCAGGCGATGGCGGATGCCTCGGCGCTCGAGCCGACGGGCATGTCCGCGGTGATCGGCGGCGACGAGGCCGCGCTGCTCGGGCGGCTCGAGGCGCTCGGGCTGTCCCCCGCGAACTTCAACGGCGGCGGTCAGCTCGTGGTCGCGGGTGCACTCGACGCACTGGCGCGGCTCGCCGCCGAACCGGTGCCGGGCACTCGTGTCGTCCCGTTGCAGGTCGCCGGCGCGTTCCACACCCGCTACATGCAGCCCGCGGTGCAGCGGCTCGAGTCTTTCGCGGCGGGCCTCGAGCGCCACGACCCGACGCTGCCCATCTGGACCAACCGTGACGGTTCGCTCGTGGGCAGCGGGGACCAGTTCGTGCAGCTGCTCGTCGGTCAGGTTTCGTCGCCGGTGCGCTGGGATCTCACGATGGAGAGCCTGGCGGCCGCCGGTGTGACGGGCATCATCGAGCTGGCTCCTGCCGGAGCGCTCGTGGGGCTGGCCAAGCGCGGGCTCCGAGGCATCCCGTCGGTTGCGGTGAAGACGCCGGACGACCTGCCCGCCGCCTACGACCTGATCGACGGAGCCGCATGACCACGTTGAAGCAATCCGCCGGCCCTGCGTACACGCGCATCTACAGCTACGGCGCGGCCCGCGGCGACCTGATCGTGCCCAACGACGACCTCGTCGGCCCGATCGACTCGAGCGACGAGTGGATCCGCCAGCGCACCGGGATCGTGACGCGCACGCGTGCGTCCGCAGGCATCCTCGCCGTCGATCTGGCGACGGAGGCAGCGAGGGAGGCGATCGAGGCATCGGGCGTGGCCGCCGACCAGATCGACCTGGTGATCGTGGCGACCATCGGCAACGTGCAGCAGACACCGTCGATGGCCGCGGTGCTCGCCGATCGCGTCGGCGCCAATCCTGCCGCGGCCTACGACTCGAACGCAGCCTGCGCTGGCTTCAGCTACGGGGTGACGCAAGCCGACGCGCTCATTCGTGCGGGGGTCGCCACGTACGCGCTCGTGGTCGGCGCCGAGAAGCTCTCCGACATCGTCTCCCCCACCGATCGCACGATCTCGTTCCTGCTCGGCGACGGTGCGGGGGCGGTGGTGATCGGGCCGAGCGAGTTCCCAGGCATCTCTGCGCCGGTCTGGGGTTCCGACGGGTCGAAGGCGGATGCCGTCGGCATGGACGGCACGCTGATCGGCTTCCGCGACGGCACGGTCGCGTGGCCCACACTCCGGCAGGACGGGCAGACCGTCTTCCGCTGGGCGGTGTGGGAGATGGCCAAGGTCGCGAAACAGGCACTCGAGGTGGCGGGGGTCGAGGCATCCGATCTGGCAGCGTTCGTGCCGCACCAGGCGAACATGCGCATCATCGACGAGTTGGCCAAGCAACTGAAGCTGCCCGATTCGGTGCTCATCGGGCGCGACATCGAGACGACCGGCAACACCAGCGCCGCCTCGATCCCGCTCGCGACGCACCGGCTGTTGGCCGAGCATCCCGAACTGCGTGGCGGGCTGTGCCTGCAGATCGGCTTCGGCGCCGGCCTCGTGTTCGGGGCGCAGGTGGTCGTGCTCCCGTAAACTGGGCGGCGGTCGCATCAACCCCGTAGAACCCCCAAGGAGAAATGAACATGGCACTGTCCACCGAAGAAGTCCTCGCCGGCCTGGCCGAGCTCATCAACGACGAGACCGGCATCGCGACGGACACCGTCGAGCTGGACAAGTCGTTCACCGACGACCTCGACATCGACTCGATCTCGATGATGACGATCGTCGTCAACGCCGAGGAGAGATTCGACGTGAAGATCCCCGACGAAGAGGTCAAGAACCTCAAGACCGTCGGCGATGCGGTGAGCTTCATCACCAGCGCCCAGGCGTAGTCCGAGCCGGATGGGCCGCCGCCTGAGTGGCCCATCCGGAACACCGATGTGACCAACAGGAATGCTGACATGACCACTGCTGACATCAAGAGCAAACGAATCGTCGTCACCGGCATCGGGGCCACCTCGCCGCTCGGCGGGACCGCGGCATCCTCGTGGGAGGCCCTCCTCGCCGGCGAATCCGGGGCTCGGACGTTGCAGCACGAGTGGGTCGGTCAGCACGACCTGCCGGTCACGTTCGCCGCTGAAGCGAGAGTTCGCCCCGAAGATGTGCTCGAGCGCGTCGAGTCGAAGCGGCTCGACCCGTCGAGTCAGTTCGCGCTGATCTCGGCGCGCGAGGCATGGGCGGATGCCGGGACTCCCGACGTCGATCCGCTGCGCGTCGGCGTCGACTACTCCACCGGGATCGGCGGGCTCTGGACCCTGCTCGACGCCTGGGACACCCTCCGTGAGAAGGGGCCGCGCCGCGTGCTCCCGATGACCATCCCGATGCTCATGCCCAATGCTGCGGCTGCGGCGATCAGCATGAGCATTCCCTCACGGGCATATGCCAGGACGGATGTCTCCGCCTGCGCCTCGAGCACGGAGGCGATCGCCAATGCCTACGTCCACCTGCAAGCCGGGCTCGCCGATGTCGTGATCGCCGGTGGGACCGAGGCGGTCGTGCATCCGCTGCCGATCGCCGCGTTCGCGTCGATGCAGGCGCTGTCCAAGCGCAACGACTCCCCCGAGACCGCGTCGCGACCCTACGACGTGTCACGCGACGGGTTCGTGCTCGGCGAGGGCGCAGGCACCATCGTGCTTGAGACCGAGGAGCACGCGCTCGCCCGCGGCGCACGCATCTACGCCGAACTCGCCGGTGGTGCGGTCACGAGCGACTCGTTCCACATCACCGCTCCCGACCCGGAAGGTTCCGCCGCCGCTCGGGCGATGCTCGATGCGCTCGAGCAGGCCGGTGCCACTCCCTCTGACGTGGTGCACATCAACGCTCACGCCACCAGCACCCCGGTCGGCGACATCGCGGAGTATAACGCCATGCTGCGCGTGTTCGGCGATCACCTGCCGAACATCGCCGTCTCCGCGACGAAGGCTGCCACCGGTCACCTGCTCGGCGGCACCGGCGCGCTCGAGGCGATCTTCACTATCCTCGCCCTGCATCACCGCACGGCGCCGCCGACGATCAACCTCACGCAGCAGGATCCGGAGATCCCACTCGACGTGGTGACCTCGCCGCGCACACTGCCCGACGGGCCACTGCTGGCCATCAGCAACTCGTTCGGCTTCGGCGGGCACAACGCGGTCGCCGCGTTCAGGAGCTACGAGGGCTGAGCCAGTTCTCCGCGCCCAGCGACACGGTCCCCCAAAGCGGCTCGTCACGGAAACTCAGGAGATCGTGCCTGAGATGTGACGTTTCTGCGGCGTGTCGGCCCTCTCGCGTGCGAACTGTCCTGAGTTTCCGTGAAACGGAGCCGAAGTCGGGAGCCGGAGCGGAGCGCGGGTTCTCGCGGAGAGCACTCAGACGATCCGACGCGACAGGATGTCGCGGCAACCGTCGTGGGCGGTGCATTCCTCGTCGAACTCGGCCAGCTCGTCCTCGGTGACGAGCCGCTCGAGGTGCTCGATGAGGGGCGGAGCCACCTCGACACGGTGCAGTGTGTCCATCGTCATCCCACCTTCTGCCGCTGTGGCGGCGTAGACGTCGCAGCGGCGCCGCAGGGGCGGCGCCTAACCAACTTTGTGCAGCCACACGACTGCGGAGTCCTGGCCGGCGTGACGGAACACGTCGAGCTCGTCGTCCCACGCCTGCCCGAGAGCGAGCCGCAGCTCGCGGTGCAGCTCGGTCGCGTTCGCGCCCGCGACATCCATCGCGTATCGGATGCGGTCTTCGGGGATGACCACGTTGCCCGCCGTGTCGGTCTGGGCGAAGAAGATGCCGAGGTCGGGAGTGTGCATCCAGCGACCGCCGTCGGTACCGAGGCCGGCGTCTTCTGTGACCTCGTAGCGCAGGTGCTCCCACCCTCGCAGCGCTGAGGCGAGTCGAGCGCCGGTGCCGCGGGAACCCTCCCAGGTGTACTCGGCGCGCTGCGCGCCCTTGAGCACGGGCTGGTCGATCCAGTCGAAGTTCACGGCGCGGTCGAGGGCGCGACCAGCGGCCCACTCGAGGTGTGGGCACAGCGCACGAGGAGCGGAGTGCACGTAGAGCACTCCGCGAGCCGTGTTGTGTGCAGTCACGTTCGTCTCCGTTCCGGTTGGGTGCGACTTCCCCATCGACCCGCGGAACGTGAGCATGCTGCTGCTCTTCGGTTGTTGGGCCATTATCACCCAGGAACCGACGAAATCACAAGGATGTCATTCGGCGAGCCGAGCGAGAGTTGCTGTGAGGCGGTCACCCGACCCGTGAGCACACGGAGCACGACTCCCGGGCAGCTACGCCGCGACCGCCTCGCGATCCTCCACCAGGTACCGGCTGTACGCGCCGAGGGTCAGGAACGTCGGGAAGTCGGCCTCGAGTGTCACCGAGCGGAACACCTCGGCCGCGTCGGCGTACCGCCCTCCAGCCGGAGCCGCGGCGAGCACGGTCGCGAGCTCGCGCTCGACGAGGTCGGGCGTGATCGTGGTGCCTTCCGCGGTGACGACGCGCTGATGCATCCACTGCCAGAGTTGACCGCGGCAGATCTCGGCGGTGGCAGCATCCTCCATGAGGTTGTCGATGGCTGCGGCCCCCACCCCACGCAACCAGCTCTCGATGTAGCGCACCGCGACCGAGACATTCGCGCGCACACCGGCGTCGGTGACCTCGCCGTCGATGCGCAGGTCGAGCAGGTCTGCGCCCTGCACCCGCACGTCCTCGCGCAGCCGGTCGAGCTGGTTCGGCCGGTCGCCGAGCACGGCGTCGAACTCCGCTTCGGCGGTGCCGATGAGGTCGGGATGCGCGACCCAGGTGCCGTCGAAACCGTCGCCGGCTTCGCGGCGCTTGTCCTCGGCGACCTTGGCCAGGGCGTTCGCCGTGACCTCGGGATCGCGGCGGTTCGGGATGAACGCGCTCATGCCGCCGATCGCGTGCGCTCCCCTGCGGTGGCAGGTCGAGACCAGCAGTTCGGTGTAGGCCCGCATGAACGGCACGGTCATCGTGATAGCGGAGCGGTCGGGCAGCATGAACCCGGCACCACGACCGCGGAACGTCTTGATGATCGAGAAGATGTAGTCCCAGCGGCCGGCGTTCAGCCCAGCGCAGTGGTCGCGCAGCTCGTAAAGGATCTCTTCCATCTCGAATGCTGCGGAGATGGTCTCGATGAGCACGGTCGCGCGCACCGAGCCGTACGGAATGTCGAGCGCGTTCTCAGAAAAGGTGAAGATGTCGTCCCACAGCCGAGCTTCGAGATGATTCTCGAGCTTCGGCAGATAGAAGTACGGGCCACGCCCGCGGGCGATCAATTCACGGGCGTTGTGGAAGAAATACAGCCCGAAATCCACGAGCGCGCCCGACGCGGGAGTGCGGATACCTGACGAATCGCAGTACCGGAGGTGCTTCTCGACCAGGTGCCAGCCGCGCGGACGCATCACGATCGTCGGGGTCTGCTCCCCAAGCCGGTACTGCTTGCCGTCATCCGAGACGAAGTCGATCTGTCGGCGAATCGCGTCGAAGAGGTTCACCTGACCGCCGATCACATTGCCCCAGGTGGGGCTGGTCGCGTCCTCCTGGTCGGCGAGCCAGACGCGGGCACCAGAGTTGAGCGCGTTCACGGTCATTCTGCGGTCGGTCGGACCGGTGATCTCGACTCGGCGGTCGTGCAATCCCGACCCCGCCCCGGCGACGCGCCAACTCGGATCCTCGCGGATCGCGGCGGTCTCGGGCAGGAAGCGCAGGTCGCGGCCGTTGTCGATCTGGCGCCGCGTCTGCATTCGCGCGGCGAGCCGATCGTGCCGCCGACCGGCGAACTGGTCGTGAAGCCGCGTGAGGAATCGCAGCGCCTCCGGGGTGAGAATCTCGTCGAACCGGTCGTGGAGGGGGGCGAGAACGTCTATCGATGACATGGGGATGCTCCTAGGGATTCGGTTTGCTCAGAACTGAGCGGTTTCGGTGGAACCGACGAGTGCGAGGGTCTCGCTGCTCGGGTTGAGGGCCGTCGCGATGCGATCGAAATACCCGGTGCCGACCTCGCGCTGATGGCGCATGGCCGTGTAGCCGTCCTGTTCTGACGCGAACTCCGCCTCTTGCAACTCCACGTAGGCGCTCATGTGCCGCTGCGCATAGCCGCGAGCCAGCGTGTACATCGAGTGGTTCAGCGCGTGGAACCCTGCGAGGGTGATGAACTGGAAGGCGTAGCCCATCGCCGCCAGTTCGCGCTGGAATCGCGCGATCGTGTCGTCATCGAGGTGCCGCTTCCAGTTGAACGACGGCGAGCAGTTGTAGGCCAGTTTCTTGCCGGGGAACTCGGCGTGGATGCTCTCGGCGAACGTTCGCGCCAGCTCGAGGTCAGGCTCGCTCGACTCGACCCACAGCAGATCGGCATACGGCGCGTAGGCGTGACCACGCATGAGCACGGTCTGGATGCCGGGGGCAGTTCTGTAGAAGCCCTCGCTTGTGCGCTCGCCGGTGAGGAACGGGCGATCCCGCTCGTCGATGTCGCTGGTAATCAGGTCGGCGGCGAGCGAGTCGGTGCGCGCGATGACGAGCGTCGGCACGCCGGCGACATCCGCCGCCAGCCTCGCAGCGTTCAGCGTGCGGATGTGCTGCTGCGTCGGGATGAGCACCTTGCCGCCCATGTGACCGCACTTCTTCTCGCTGGCGAGCTGATCCTCCCAGTGCACTCCGGCGGCGCCCGACTCGATCATCGCCGACATCAGCTCGTAGGCGTTCAGGGGTCCACCGAAGCCGGCCTCGGCATCCGCGACGATCGGGGTCAGCCAGTCGATCTCGGCATCCCTCTCGATCTGATCTGCGCGCAGCAGCGCGTTGTTGATGCGGCGCACCACCGCCGGGACGCTGTTGGCCGGGTAGAGACTCTGGTCGGGGTAGGTCTGCCCGGAGAGGTTCGCGTCGGCGGCGACCTGCCACCCGGAGAGGTAGATCGCCTTGAGTCCGGCTCGCACCTGCTGCACCGCCTGGTTGCCGGTGAGCGCGCCGAGGGCGGGCACCCACTCCTCGTCGTGGATCAGCCGCCACAGGTTCTCAGCGCCGCGCCGGGCGAGCGTGCGGTCCTCCTGCACGCGACCGCGCAGAGCGACGACGTCTTCCGCGCTGTAGTCGCGATGGATACCGTTCCAACGGGATTCGGTCTTCCACGCCGTCTCGAGGTCGGTCGCGGTCTGGGTCTGGTCGCCGGGGCGGCTGTTCGTAGTCATGTGACCGATCGTGTGCCACCTGGACTGGTTGTTTCCATCGGATTGCGGCAGAATTCTTCTCGTTCTTCTACCGATCCGAAGAAGCGGGCATATGGAACAGTCGGAATGACGTCAGGAACCCTCGACTCCTTCGACGATGGGGACGTGCTCGATTCGCTCACCGTCGGCAGACGCATTCGCAAGTTGCGTACCGATCGAGGTCTGACGCTCGACGACCTGGGAGCTGCTCTCGGTCGTGCGGCGTCGCAGATCTCCGTGATCGAGAACGGCAAGCGCGAACTCAAACTCGGCGAACTGCAGAAGCTGGCGCGCATCCTCGGCGTCAGCGTCGATGAGCTGCTCAGCCCCGAAGCGCCGTCCAAGCGCGCCGCCCTCGAGATCGCACTCGAGCGCGCTCAGCGCGGTCCGCTGTACGCCTCGCTGACCCTGCCCCCGCTGCCGGTGCGTCGATCGCTCAGCGACGCCGCGATCGAGACCATCCTCGGACTGCACGGCGAACTCGAGCGGCTTCATCGGGAACGCGCGGCGACTCCCGAGGAGGCCAGGCGCGCCAACACCGAGCTGCGCCGCACCATGCGCCAGCACGACAACCACTTTCCCGAACTTGAGTCGACGGCGACGGAACTGCTCGCCGCCGTGGGGCACGCCGGCGGTCCGCTCTCGCAGCGCGTGGCATCCGATCTGGCCTCGCACCTCGGTTTCTCGTTGCACTACGTGCCAGATCTGCCGTCATCGACCCGCAGCGTGACCGACCTGGTGCACGGTCGCATCTACCTGCCGATCAACCAGGGCGCCGATCGCGACCCGAGGTCCACGCTCCTGCAGGCACTCGCCGGGCACGTGCTGGGGCTCGGGGAGCCGCGTGACTACGCGGAGTTCCTGCTGCAGCGGGTGCAGACGAATTACCTCGCTGGCGCGCTGCTGCTGCCCGAGACGAGCGCAGTCGCGTTTCTCCAGGCCGCAAAGGCGCAGCGGGCGCTCTCGGTGGAAGATCTACGGGACGCATTCGCCGTGCCATACGAAACCGCCGCTCATCGGTTCACGAATCTGGCGACCCGGCATCTGGGCATCCCTGTGCACTTTCTCAAGGTGCACGAGAGCGGCAGTATCTCGAAGGCGTACGAGAACGACAACGTCGCCTTCCCGAACGATGCGCTCGGCGCCGTCGAGGGTCAAATCGTGTGCCGGTTCTGGAGCGCACGCCGTGTCTTCGACATCGACGACCGCTTCAGCCCGTACCACCAGTACACCGACAAGCCGGTCGGTACCTACTGGTGCACGTCGCGCATCCACTCGACCAGTCGGGGCGACTACTCGGTGAGTGTCGGCACGCCGTTCGCGCACGTGAAGTGGTTCCGCGGTCGCGACACCGTCAACCGGGCCGCGTCGACGTGCCCAGACGAGGGATGCTGCCGACGCCCGCCCGCGGATCTCGCCTCCCGCTGGGCCGGCCGCGCCATCCCGAGCGCGCGGATGAACAGCTCGCTGCTGGCGGCGATGCCATCGGGCATGTACCCGGGCGTCGATTCGACCGAGGTGTACGAGTTTCTCCAGACGCACGCTCCCCCGACGGATTGACTGTCCATCGCGCCTCAACGATCAGCATCGTGCCCGCGTGTCAGGCGTGCAGCAGACCGCCCTCGCGGTTGAGCACGTTCTTCTCGCCGGCCTCGATCGGCACACTGAAGCGGTTCTGCTTCGGCGGCATCGGGCAGTTGAAGTGGTAGCTGAATGCGCACGGCGGCAGCACCGCCAGGTTGAAGTCGAGCGTGATGGTGCCGTCCGCGTTCGGCGCCACGTAGAGAAAGCGGCCGACGCCGTACGTATCGACGCCGCTGGTGGCGTCGGCGAAGACGAGCTGCAGCGAGCGGCCCGACTTGAACGCGGCCAGATCGTAATCGACGCCGTCCTTCTCGAAGGTGATCGAGCCCGGGATCACCTCGTCACGAGTGCGTCCCTCGTCCTTGACGTGCTCGAATCCGAGCGTCGTCCCCGCCGGATTCTCCGACCACTTCGCCGTGATCACCCACTCCGGGTTGTACGGGTAGGCATCGATGCCGCCGAAGTTCTGAACATCATCGGAGTTCGCGTCCCACACCCTCAGCGCATACCCGCCCTCGCCGGCGATCACGAAGCCGGTCACCGTACCGCTGAATCGCACTGAACTGGGCTCGGGCTGATCCTTGCCACGCACGAGAGCCTCGCCATCGACGAGCGCCCCGTCGACTTCAATGCCATCGGATGCCTCGGCCACCACCCGCAGCCCGCCTTCGGCGGGGCTCCAGGTGCCGGGCACACCCCAGACGGACTGCTCCGCGTCGACCCATTGCGTGTTGACAAGGGTGAGGCTGCCCTGGGGTCGGGTGACCGCGAGTACTCGACGCTCGCGATACGTGGCGAGCTGCTGCTCGGGATTCTGAACGGGGTCAGCGGTATGGGTTGCGTTGTCGGCCATAGCATCCATTCTCGTCTACCGCGCGACGATCGCCCGCCTGCATCGGAACGGCTCGCACCATTTCGGCTGGCGTGCGATGCTCGAAGCATGAGCGACACGCAGGACGAGCCGGTCCAGGACGGATCAGGCATCGCGAACGATGATGCGCGCATCGACGGGGTTCTGGAACTCCTGCGGGGAGACATCCAACTCGGTCACGTGACCGACCCGCGCTCGGAGCTGGCGCACCGACTCGGTGACGCCGGGATCCAGGTCGACGCCGACGAACTGGATGGGCTTGTCGCCAGCCTCTGATTCGGTTAGTCTCTCGACATTCGAATACGTCTTCGACATGTCGGGAGCGACCATGACCGTTCTGCACGAGATCCACGCCACCGTCTGGTTCGAGCGGGCCGTGCCCTACGGGCTGGTCTTCGCCGGACGCCACTATCGCGTCACCGACGCACCGACCCGGCTCGAGGACGAAGCCCTCGGCTCGACCCACCCCCTGCCGGTGACCGGTTGGCGCTTTCAAGCCACAGACGACGACGAGATGTCGCGCATGTTCGTGATTCATCGCAGCGGTGAGGGATGGGTCGTCGCCCGGGTGTACGAGTAGCCCGACGCATCAGTCGGAGCCTGCCCTGGTGCGGGAGCGCCGCGGCAGCACCGGCTCGAGCGCCGCGATCTCCTCGTCGGTGGCGATCCGGAAGGCTCCAGCCGATTCAGTCTGAACGGCACGCCGACCCTGCCCACGGGTGGCGTAGAGGCTGGCCATGATGGAGACGGCGATGATTGTCGCGATCACGGCGAGGCTGATCGTGGTCGGGATGTAGAGCACGTCCAGGAGCAGCATCTTGATCCCGACCCAGATCAGCACCGCGGCCAGCCCCACCTTGAGGTAGACGAATCGGTGGATCAGATCGGCGAGCAGGAAGTACATGGCGCGAAGTCCGAGGATTGCGAAGGCGTTGGCCGTGAAGACGAGAAACGGTTCGCTGGTCACCGCGAAAATGGCGGGAATCGAGTCGACGGCGAAGACGATGTCGGTGATCTCGACCAGCACCAGCACGGCCAGCAGCGGGGTGGCCATCAGGACTCCCGTTTTGCGCACGATCAACCGCTGGCCGTGGAACGCGTCGGTCATCGGGATGAAACGGCGGAACACTCTCAAGACTCGGGAGTTCTCCGGGTGAACGTGTTCGTTCCGGGAACGGAACATGCGCCATCCGGTGTAGATCAGGAACGCGGCGAAGATGTACAGCACCCAGGAGAAGTTCTCGATGAGTGCAGCACCCGCCGCGATGAAGAGCCCGCGGAACAGCAGCGCGCCGAGCACTCCAAGGAACAGGACGCGGTGCTGGTACTCGCGGGGAACCGCAAACGCGGCGAAGATGATCGCCCACACGAACACGTTGTCGACCGCCAGCGACTTCTCGATCAGGTATCCCGCAAAGTATTGCTGGCCTGACTCGGCTCCCCACTGCGTCCAGACCACCACGCCGAACGCTACGCCGAGCAGCACCCAGAGTATCGACCACGCGGCCGCTTCTCGAACGCCGATCACATGGGCGTGGCGATGGGCGATCAGATCGATCGCCAGCATCACCAGAATGACAGCGAGAACGGCGAACCACACCCACAGGGGCACATCCATGAACTACCTCCACGACGTCTCGTGAAGGTCTTGTCGGCCGTCAGGCCCTTCCGCACCGGATCCCAGACGGGAACGTACTGACGATGCGGAACGAGGACTACTCCCCTTCGGGAGAAAATCAAACAGGAGAAACCACTTCCCGTCAAATCGAAGCTGACGGGAAGGTTCACCGTCGCCTCGGTGCCGGACCGACCGTGAGCATGTGGTCTGCGCGGTCGGTCCGGCGTCGAGGACAGGCGGCTATATGCCGGTGCGCCTTTCCAAGCGCAGCTACACGGATGCTTTCTGTCGAGCACCGCTCATCGCGGAACCGGCTGCGACGGCCGGGACTCGAGGCCACTTCCAGGCAGAGCGCAGGATGAAAGCGAGGAGCAGCACCTCGAGCCCGATGGAGATGCCGTAGAAGGCGGCCCACTCCCATGTCGCCCCTGCCGCGTTGAAGACGGAGTAGGGAATCAGCAGCGATGCCACGACCAGGTTCGTGGCGCGGTTGGCCCGGGCGGGCAGCGTCATGGAGAGCACCACCATCAGGGCCGGGATCGACACAGACACGAGGAACACGGTCAACAACGTCGAGCTGATGTCGAACCTCCAGATGAAGCCATCGAGGATGCCGTCGATGACGCCCGGCTTGTAGAAGTTGAGAATGTCGACGTAGACGTACAGGAACACGAAGCTCGTCCAGGCGGCGGTGAGCTTGGCTCGCACAGAGATCGGCGGACCGTCGAGCAGGTTCGGGGTACTCGTTGAGATGGTCATAAGTTCTTCTTTCGAGATGAGCGGTCCGTTCGCCGGGCTGGCGGACGGTTAGGGCGGGGTAGCGAGCAGTTCAGTCGTACGCTGTACCACACTCGTACGCTGTACTATGCCAGTACGCTGTACGATCGTCAAGTCGAGAGCGAGGAGACTGGTGTCTGCCGGGGAACGGAACCAGGTTGTGTCAGACGCGGGGTTGAGCAAGCAGCGCGTCGTGACCGAGGCGATCAGGCTCGCCGACCGCGAAGGGGTCGACGGGCTGAGTATGCGTCGACTGGCCAGCGTGCTGGGCGCCGGGGCGATGTCGCTGTATCACTACGTCGCGAGCAAGGACGAGCTGCTCGACGCGATGATCGACATCGTGTTCGAAGAGATCGAACTTCCGGCCGATGACGCCGATTGGCAGTCCGCAATGCGACGGGAAGCGGTATCCGCCAGAGAAGTTCTGGCACGCCACCCGTGGGCTATCGCCCTGATGGAGTCGCGAACGACGCCGGGGCCCGCGAACCTTCGTCACCGTGAAGCTGTCACAGCATGCTTGCGAAAGGCTGGCTTCTCGGTTCTCATGGCGACGCACGCCAATTGGCTGCTCAACAGCTACGTCTACGGCTACGCACTGCAGTCAGCCAACCTCCCGTTCGGCACCGCCGACGAGCTCGCGCAGATGACCGAAACCGTCTACCTGCCTCAGCTCCCCCCGGAGGAGTTCCCCTACCTGAACTCGTCCGCCGCGGCGCTCGTCGCTGCCGACTACGACCCGGCGGAGGAGTTCACCTTCGGCCTCGACCTCATCCTCGCCGCGCTCGAGCCCCTGAGAGCGTCGCCTCAGATCACTGGTAGGGCGGACGGGACTTGAACCCGTGACCGACGGATTATGAGTCCGCTGCTCTAACCAGCTGAGCTACCGCCCCGAGGCAATCCGAAGGTCGCCGCTGGGACAGACTACCGCGCTACGACACCCCAGCCAGCGACGACCGCTTCTGCTGGCGCCAGAGGGGTAGGAGCACTGTCACCCGCGTGCCCCTACCCAGTTCGGAGGCGAGCCGCACCACACCTCGATGCCCACGCACGATTTGCCGAACCACATTGAGTCCGAGCCCGCTCCCCGGCGAGGTTCGGGAACTCTCGGCGCGCCAGTAGCGATCGAAAGCTCTGCGCTGCTCGTCCAGGGTCATTCCGATGCCCTCGTCTGCGACAATGACTCGTACTCGATGCCGCAACGCCGACGTGGTGACCGATACCGGGCCACTCGAATAGCGAAGCGCATTGCCGAGCAGGTTGATGAACGCCCGAGTGAGTGCGGACTGATCGGCGTGCACGATGAGCGGGCCGAACTCTCCGACGGAGAGCACCATGCGTTGCTGTTCGACCTCGGGGAACGAACTGCGCGCGGCCACGAGCACTCGATCGATCTCGACAGGCTCGAACCGAGCTTCGGTCTCGGGCTGTGACCGCGCCACAGCCACCAGCCCGTCGACCATCGACTGCAGGCGTTCGCTGGCCGACAGGGAGTTGCGGAGTGCATTCTCGTACTCGGCTGCGGTCCGACGACGGCTCAGGGCGAGTTCGAGTTGCGAGATCAGCCCCGCCAGCGGCGTGCGGAACTCGTGCGATGCGTCATCCACGAACTGAGCCTGCGCCTCGTAGGCCGCGCGCACCGGTCGAAGCGCCAGCGTTGCGAGGGCGAACGAGGTGACGGGCACCAGAATCAGAAGCAGCGCTGAAGCGATGAGCAACCCCTCGCCGAGCGTGGCCAGGGCGGCATCCGGCGTAATGCCCGAATCCCCGGTGTCCGCGTCGGAGTCAAACGCCCAGGTGGCGTAGCTATAGATGCTGACCGCGACGACACCGAACAGGGCCAACTGCGCAATTGCGAACCACAGGGTGAGCCGGAGGGTCGCTTGCCGGACGATCACTCCCGTAAGCCAATCGCGTACCCGCTGCCTCGCACGGTGGTGATCGGGTCGGGCTGCCCTGGCACCCGCAACTTCCGGCGCAGGTACCGGATATAGGTGGCGACCACGTTGCTGTAGCCGTCGTAGTTGCGATCCCACGCGTGGTCGATCAGCTCGGAGCTGCTGACGATGCGCCCGGCATTGCGCATCAAGTAGTCGAGCACCGCGAACTCTTTCGCGCTCAATTCGATCGGCCGACCGTCTCTGACCACCCGACGGTTGGATGCATCCAGCCTCAGTCCGCCGATGTCGAGTGTGGTGATCGGCGCACGAGGCGCTCGCCGTAGCAGAGCGCGGATGCGCGCGAGGAGTTCCTCGAGGTGAAACGGCTTGGTGAGATAGTCGTCAGCGCCGGCGTCGAGCCCGACGACCTTGTTGCGGGCCGAATCAAGGGCTGTGAGCATCAAGATCGGCGTCTCGGTCGAGATCTCGCGCATTCGTCGGCAGAGCTCGACCCCTCCGCCGGGCATTCCAGGAAGACGGAGATCGAGAACGACCAAGTCCACCGGCTCCAATTCGAAGGCGATCAGCGCCTCACCTGCATCCGTCTCGGCGTCCACCGCGTACCCGGATTCCCGGAGCAGTTGCGTCAGCGATCGCTGAAGCAGGAGGTCGTCTTCTACCACCATGATGCGCATTCGCACTCACGCTCCTTCGCTGGTGGGACACCTCTGCACTTCAGAGTGTGCCCCATCCCGCCTGATCACGAAGTGAGGTCGACCTCTGATCGCGCCGCCCTCCAGACATCCCTCGCGGCATCGGCGTTGAGGGCGCCGATGCCGATACCGATGATGATGTCAAACCAGCCGGTTGCAATCCTGAACGTGAGGATGCCCACGACTACGATCGCGAGGTTCGCGACTGCGTCGTTCCTGGCTGAGAGCCATGCGGCGGTTGTGAGACTTCCGCTGTGATGACGGTGGCGCACGAGCACCGTCGCGCAGGTGAGATTGACGGCCAGGGCTCCCAGCGCGGTGAGGCTGAGTTGGATCGGCGACGGTGGATAGGGATCGAGGATTTTCACTATCGCTGTTGCGATCGTCGCAATGGCGGGAATGAGGATGACGAGCGACAGTGCCGATCCCACCGCCCGTCGCCGTGCCGCCGACCACGGAATGGCCGCGAAGATGAGCGCGTTGATCAGAGCGTCCTCGAGAAAGTCGACACTGTCAGCGAACAGCGACACCGATCCGATCGCGAGCGCGACCGTGAATTCGACGAACATGTACGCGAGATTCAGTGCTGCGACGATGAGCACCGCACTGCGGAGGCTGGACACGCTGCCATCGTGCCAGTCGTCGAAGGGTAGGTTGCTCCCCGAAGGTCGCCGCTGGGACAGACTACCTGGCCCACGCTAGAACGGTGGTGGGTCGGTGCCGTAGCTGGTGCCGGTGGGGCTTCGCCAGGTGGCGCCTTCGGGTGTTCGGTGCACGGTCCAGGCGGTGTTGTGTTTGAGTCGGTGGTGGTCACGGCACAGATGCGCGAGGTTGGTGGCGGTGGTGGTGCCGCCGTGTTCCCAGGCGATGGTGTGATCCAGGTCGCAGTCCCGCGCGGCTCGACCGCAGCCTGGGAAGGTGCAGGTGTTGCCGTCACGGACCCGCAGCCACCGTTTCAGGTCTGCTGGCACCCGGTAGCTGTCACGATCCACATCCAGGACCGCACCGGTGACCGGGTGGGTCAGAATCCGGGTGAACGACGGCGCGTGACCGGCCAGCTCACGGGCGGTCTCCGGGTCGATCGGCCCGTACCCCTCCAGGGTGCCCGGTTCGTCGGTGACCCCGAGCAGGGTCAGCACCGGCACGGTCACGGCCACAGCCACACCGGCACCCCCGGGTGCGCGAAGCACCCCGGCGAGCAGATCCGCGGTCACATCGGCTCGCAACTGCTCCAGAGTGCGGGACTCGTCCGCGGCATCGGCCAGGGCGCGGGCGCCGGCGTCGATGCGGGCCATCGCCCGCTCACCCGCCTGCGCCGGCAGGTAGGCCGTCAGCCAGCACATCCCGTCGATGTCACGGTCCAACCGCACCCGCCGCCCCTGCGCGGCAACCTGGTGGCGTTGCACCGGGTCCGGTTGGGCCCGCTCCCGGGCCGCTCGGGCGAAGGTGGCGAACCGGGCCGGCGCCAGCGTGGAAGCCCGATCGAACACCGCATCCTCGAAGCTGGTCCACGCCTGCTCGGGCAGGGTCTGCACCAGGTCGGCGATGGTGCGCACATTCGCCGTCGCGATATCGCCCTCCCGGAACGCGACCCACACCCGCGGAGTCCGGGCTTGCAGTATCGTCGCCTGCCGGTCCTGGGCCCGGATCGTGGCCTCAGCCACCTGCATCCGCAGCGCCAGGTCCGCAACCGCCGCCCGCTCCGCAAACTCCACTGCCTCCGGGCCGGCCGCGTGAGAACCGAGATAGACCTCGGGGAACTCCCGCGCCTCAACCAACGTCTCCTGAATCGCCGCTAGCTGAGCCGCTTGAGCTCGCGTCGTCGACCAGACCGCAGCCTCCGCACGCGCCAGACCCAGATCAACCCGCACCTCCGGGAGCGAGGGATCGAGAAGCGTTTCCATACCCGAAGTACACCAGCACCCACCGACATTCCGAGAAAGCAGAAGAGACCCTACGAGTGCTTCGCCTTCGCCGGGGTGCCGACCCCTTCGAGCACGGTCTCGCCACGGTACAGGCTCTCGAAGGTGTCGAGGGTGCGTTCGATATCGTGCGCCTGCACGATCCGCAGGCTCTCCTCTTTGAAGGCGAGCAGTTCGTCGTGCGGCATGGTCAGCACCGCGGTCAGCTTCTCGGCGAGTTCGGCGTCGTTGCCCGGCTCGAAGAGGTACCCGTTCTCGCCGTCGTGCACGAGGTGCGGCAGGGCCATGGCATCGGCGGCGACCACCGGCAGTCCGCTGGCCATCGCCTCCATGGTCGAGATGGACTGCAACTCGGCGATGGACGCAATGGCGAACACCTTGGCGCGAGTCAGTGCGTCACGCAGGTAGGCGTCATCGACGTATCCCGCAAAGGTGACGCGGTCGAGCACGCCCAGGTGCGTGGCGAGACGCTTGAGGTGAGTGTCCTCGTCCCCGCCGCCGACGAGTTCGAGCCGGGCGTTCAGCGCCGGATCGAGTCGGGCGAACCCTCGCAGCAGCACGTCGATCTGCTTCTCGGGCGCCAGACGACCGAGGAACACGATGAGGTTGTCATCGCCGACGGTCATGTTGGGCACGTAGCGGTGCGTGTCGAGTCCGCACGAGATGGCGAGCACGTTGCGAACCGAGGTGTGCTGCTCGAGGTACGCGGCGGCCTTCTGGGTGGGCGCAGTAGCCCGTTCGGCTCGACTGAACGACCGGTCAGCGGCCGCCCACGCCGCCCTGACGGCCGCGGGCTTGAGGAAGCGAGGGATGACCGCGGTGTAGTCGAGCAGGTTCTCCGGCATCACATGATTTGTGCCGATGAGTCGGATGCCTCGCTCCAGACCCGCGATGGTCATCCCGCGCCCGATCACGATATGCGACTGGAAGTGCACGACATCGGGCTCGACAAGGTCGAGAATCTTGCGGGAGTTCTGCTCGATGCGCCAGGGCAACGCGAACCGCAGCCAGGGATGCGGGTACCAGCGCCACGAGTAGATGCGGTGCACCGTGAGCTCCTGGCCCTCATGGGTTTCACGCTGGGGTCCGCGGCGCCGGTTGTCGAAGGCCGGCGCGGCGATGTGCACGTCATGCCCACGCGCCGCGAGACCGGCTGCGAGGCGAGCGATGAAGCTGGCGGCACCGTTGATCTCGGGGGCGAAGGTGTCTGCAGCGAGCAGGATTCGCAGCCGGGGCTTACCCTCGTGCGGAGAGCGTCGCGGGGCGTCGGTCACGAAATTCGGTGTCCTCGGGATTGTCAACGGGGGAAGCTCAACCGTACCTCAGGGGTTGGCGCTGCCCAGGTCGACGGCGCCCGTGTTCGCCAGCGCCTGCGGGTGGTGCCGCGAGAGGGAGAGCACGCCCCAGATGGCAGCGCCCGCGAACACGAAGAACGCGAGGACCGCCCACAGCGGAGCACCGGCCGCCTCACCCAGGACCACGATGCCGATCGACACCGCGACGATCGGGTCGATGACGGTGAGGCCGGCGACGACCAGGTCGGGCGGATTCGTCGAGTGGGCGGTCTGCACGAAGTAGGTGCCGAGCAGCGCTGCGGCGATGAGCCCGAGCACGCAGAGCAGGGTCAGGATGTCTGCGGCGTCGATTCCGAAGTCGGTCACCACGATCGTGCGCACGCGGTCGATCACGACCTTGGCCAGCGTGACGACGAAGCCGAACAGGGTGCCGGCGGCGATGATGTAGAAGATCGGCCGCGGAGCTCGCTTGCGGATCAGCACGAACAGCGCGATGAACACCGCCAGCACCACGCTCAGCACGATGAGCACGATCCACAGCTGCGTGACCGTGATCGGGCGCGACTGCGTGGTGAACGCCGCCACCGTCACGAACGCGCCGACTCCGAGAACGCAGATCACGATCGAGCGGATCGAGCGCGTGTCGAGCGGCACCTTGCTGACGCGGGCATTCACGACCGCGGTCACGACCAGCGCGACAGCGCCCAGCGGCTGCACGACGGTCAGCGGCGCGAACGTGAGGCTGGCCAGCTGCAGCACGATCGCCAGCCCCAGCGCCACGGTGCCGATCACCCACGATGGCCGAGCCAGCAGCCCTCGCAGCTGGCGCAGGCTGAGCCCGGTCTTGGCGCCGACATGCGCGCGCTCGACGAGTTCCACTCCCCTGTGCTGCAGCTGGGTCCCGAGCGCCAGGATCACCGCGGCGACCAGAGCCAGCGGGATGCCGATCGCCGCCGTCGACGGGAGTGTCAGCGAGTCGGCGAGGTCTTCAAGCTCCGGCGGCACGAAGCGAATCTACCGGTTCCAGTCGCGCATAGGCTGGCATGCATGGCCGTTCTGCCGATCCGGATCACTGGCGACCCCGTGCTCCACACCCCCGCCGAACCGGTCACCGACTTCGGGCCCGAGTTCCGCACCCTCGTCGAGGACCTGTTCGAGACGATGGCGACAGCGCCGGGTGTGGGGCTGGCCGCGCCGCAGGTGGGCGTAGCATCCCGGATCTTCGTCTTCGACTGGACCGACGACGCAAGCCAGCGGCACCGCGGCGTCGCCGTGAACCCCGAACTGTGGGTCGCCCCGGCACCGGTCGGCGAGCTCGATGAGGATGCCGAGTCGGAGGGATGCCTGTCAATCCCGGGCGAGCGGTTCCCGCTGCGTCGCTCACCCGCCGCGATCCTGCGCGGGGTGGACGCCGACCAGCGGCCGTTCGAACTGCGGGCCGACGGGTGGCTGGCGCGCATCTTCCAGCACGAGTTCGACCACCTCGACGGGGTGCTGTACGCGGACCGTCTGGAGCATCCGCACAGCAAGGATGTCGCCAAAGCGATCCGCAAGCGCAGCTGGGGTGGGCCCGGCCAGAGCTGGCTCCCGGGGCGCGACGACCTCGAGGCCTAGGTGCGTGGGTCAGATCCTTCCGGTTAACGCGCCGGGGTGAATCCGGTGGCC
>VFQO010000933.1_pt1 | contig 26593 bp, 29 predicted proteins | sample 3512331 | NCBI WGS metagenome assembly VFQO01 (sample SAMN10412371, study PRJNA504923) | tailings metagenome | isolation source: Replicate 3 from Balatoc abandoned mine | place: Philippines: Itogon, Benguet | collected 2017-08-28 | reverse complement strand
CCGGCATCGAACAGCCCGCCCATCGCCATCAGCATCAGCGACACCGTGCAGTTGCCGCCGACGTAGGTCTTGACGCCGTTGGCGATGCCGTCCTGAATGACATGCTTGTTGACCGGATCGAGGATGATGATGGCCTCGTCCTTCATCCTGAGCGTCGAGGCGGCGTCGATCCAGTAGCCGTTCCAGCCCGCCGCGCGCAGCTTCGGGTAGATCTCTTTCGTGTAGTCGCCGCCCTGGCAGCTGATGAGGGTGTCGCATGCCTTCAGGTCGTCGATGCTGCTGGCGTCCTTGAGCGGCGGCACCTCGCGGCCGATGTCGGGGCCCTTGCCGCCGACGTTGGAGGTGGTGAAGAACACCGGATCGATATGGTCGAAGTCGCGTTCTTCCTTCATGCGGCCCATCAGCACGGAACCCACCATGCCGCGCCAGCCGATCAGCCCTACTTTCATCATTTCGTTTGTCTCCTTGTTGGGAGGGACCAGGGGCCAGCCCCTAGCCCCTAGAAATCACAGCGCCGCCACCACCGCATCGCCCATCTCGCTGCACGACACCTTCCGCGTGCCAGCGGTCCAGATGTCGCCGGTGCGCAGGCCCTGCGCGATCACCCGCTTCACCGCGTTCTCGATGCGGTCGGCGGTCGCCGGATCGGCGAAGGTATAGCGGTACATCATCGCCGCCGACAGGATGGTCGCCAGCGGATTCGCCAGATCCCTGCCCGCAATGTCGGGGGCGGAGCCGTGGATCGGCTCGTACATGCCCTTGTTGTGTTCGTCGAGCGAGGCCGACGGCAGCATGCCGATCGAACCCGACAGCATCGATGCCGCATCGGACAGGATGTCGCCGAAGATGTTGCCGGTGACCATGGTGTCGAACTGCTTGGGCGCGCGGATCAGCTGCATCGCCGCGTTGTCGACGTACATGTGGGAGAGCGCGACCTCGGGGTAGTCCTTCGACACCTCGATCATCACCTCCTTCCACAGCTCGGAGCATTCCAGCACGTTGGCCTTTTCTACCGAGCACAGCTTCCTGCCGCGCTTCATCGCGATGCCGAATGCGACGTGCGCGACGCGGCGCACCTCGGATTCGGAATACAGCATGGTGTTGAAGCCGACGCGCTCGCCGTTCCTCACTTCGATGCCGCGCGGCTGGCCGAAATACACGTCGCCGGTCAGCTCGCGCACGATCATGATGTCGAGCCCGGACACGACTTCGGGCTTGAGCGACGACGCGCCCGCCAGTTCCGGATACAGCAGCGCCGGGCGCAGGTTGGCGAACAGGTTGAGTTCCTTGCGGATGCGCAACAGGCCGCGCTCGGGGCGCAGCGGGCGGTCGAGCATGTCGTACTGCGGGCCGCCGACGGCGCCGAGCAGCACCGCGTCGGCCTCGCGCGCCAGTTTCAGGGTGGCCTCCGGCAGCGGGTCGCCTGCTGCGTCGTAGCCGGCGCCGCCGATCGGCGCAGTCTCCATTTCGATTTTCGCGCCATCGGCGCGCAATGCGTCGAGAACCTTTACCGCCTGGGCGACGATTTCCGGACCGATGCCGTCACCCGGCAAGACAGCTAGTTTCATTTCAACTCCGTAAGGAGTGAGGTGTTAGGCGTTAGGCGTAAAACCGGCAGGACATCCCGCCTCACCCCTCACGCCTCTCGCCTCACTTATTCATGCAAACAACCAAGGGGCTTCAACCTTGCGTCGCTCTTCGTACGCCGTGATCTTGTCGGCCTGCAACAAGGTCAGCCCGATATCGTCCAGGCCGTTCAGCAGACGGTGCTTACGGCCGCCGTCGACTTCAAATGCGAGCACTTCGCCACCCGGCGTGGTCACGGTCTGCTTGCCGAGATCGACCTTCAGGCGGTAGCCCTCGGATGCCTCGCATTCGCCGAACAGCCGGTCAACCACCGCGGCGTCGAGCACGATGGGCAGAATGCCGTTCTTGAAGCAGTTGTTGTAGAAGATGTCGGCGTAGGACGGCGCGATGATGGCGCGGATGCCGTAGTCTTCCAGTGCCCACGGCGCATGCTCGCGGCTCGATCCGCAGCCGAAGTTGTCGCGCGCCAGCAGCACGCTGGCGCCCGCATAGCGCGGGAAATTCAGCACGAACTCGGGGTTGGGCTGGCGCGTGGCGGGGTCCATGCCCGGCTCGCCGTGGTCAAGGTAGCGCCATTCGTCGAACAGGTTGGGGCCGAAGCCGGCGCGCTTGATCGACTTCAGGAACTGCTTGGGGATGATGGCGTCGGTGTCGACATTGGCACGGTCGAGCGGCACCACCAGCCCGTCGAGAACAGTAAAGGCCTGCATTTACTTGGTCGACTTCTGAATCGCGTCGCCGGCCTTCTCGATATCCTGGCCCACGCCGCGAACGGTGTTGCACCCCGCCAGTACCAGGGCAGCGGCAATCAAAACGGCGATCATCGGTTTCATGGTGTTTCTCCTTACAGTTTACGTACATCGATAAAGTGGCCGGCACAGGCCGCCGCAGCCGCCATCGCCGGACTGACCAGATGGGTCCTGCCGCCCTGCCCCTGGCGCCCCTCGAAGTTGCGGTTGGACGTCGAGGCGCAGCGCTCGCCCGGCTCCAGCCGGTCGGCGTTCATCGCCAGGCACATCGAGCAGCCCGGTTCGCGCCATTCGAATCCTGCTTCGACGAAGATCTTGTCCAGGCCCTCGGCCTCGGCCTGCTGCTTGACCAGGCCCGAGCCCGGCACCACCATCGCCAGCTTGACGCTGGGGGCGACCTTGCGGCCGCTGGCCACGCCGGCGGCCTCGCGCAGATCCTCGATCCGCGAGTTGGTGCAGGAGCCGATGAACACCTTGTCCACCGGGATCTCGGCAATCGGCGTGCCGGCTGCGAGGCCCATGTATTCGAGGGCGCGCGTCCAGTCGTGACGCTTGACCTCGCTCGGCGCATCGGCCGGGTCGGGCACGCGGTCGTTGATGGTCGTCACCATCTCGGGCGAGGTACCCCAGGTGACCTGCGGCTCGATCGTCGCCGCATCGAGCCCGACCACGCGATCGAATACCGCGTCGGCGTCCGAATGCAGCGTGTTCCACCACGCCTCCGCCTGGTCCCACGCCGCGCCCGTGGGCGAATAGGGCCGGCCCTTGACGTAGTCGATCGTGGTCTGGTCGACCGCCACCATGCCGGCGCGCGCGCCCGCCTCGATCGCCATGTTGCACAGCGTCATGCGGCCTTCCATCGTCAGCGCGCGGATCGCCGAGCCGCCGAATTCCAGCGCATAGCCGGTGCCGCCGGCGGTGCCGATCGCGCCGATGATGGCCAGCGCGATGTCCTTCGCCGTCACGCCGCGGCCGAGTTGGCCTTCGACCTTCACCAGCATGGTCTTCGACGGCTTCTGCCACAGGCATTGCGTAGCCAGCACGTGCTCGACCTCGGACGTGCCGATGCCGAACGCCAGCGCGCCGAACGCGCCGTGGGTGGAGGTATGCGAATCGCCGCACACCACGGTCATGCCGGGCAGGGTCAGCCCTTCTTCGGGGCCGATGACGTGGACGATGCCCTGGCGGATGTCGTCCATTTTGAATTCGGTGATGCCGAACTCGGCGCAGTTGGCGTCGAGCGTTTCCACCTGCAGGCGCGAGATCGGATCGGCGATGCCCTGGCTGCGGTCGGTGGTCGGCACGTTGTGGTCGGGCACGGCAATCGCCGCATCGACGCGGCGCGGCGTGCGGTGGGCGAGCTTCAGCCCCTCGAACGCCTGCGGACTGGTGACTTCGTGCACCAGGTGGCGGTCGATGTAGAGCAGCGTGGTGCCGTCGGCTTCGACGTGCACGACGTGGGCGTCCCACAATTTCTGGAATAAGGTCTGGCCGGGCATGGGAAGGGCAAATTACGCAAAGTCCAATTATTTCATAGCTGGGCGCCAACGGGCACGGATTCTGTTTTTCCCCACGCCGCATACACCGCCCACGCCAGCGCCGCGCTCGCGGCAGCCAGGCTGAAAGTCCACGCCGGACCCAGCGTGTCCCAGGTCAGCCCGCTGGCCAGCCCGCCGACGGTGCCGCCGATGCCGTAGGACAGGCTGGTGTAGAGCGCCTGCCCGCGCGCCTGATGGCGTCCGCGGAAATGGGCATGGATCAGCGCCACCGCCGCCGCGTGAAAGGTGCCGAAAGTGAAGGCGTGCAGCGTCTGCGCGCCCCACACCAGCCAGGCCGACTCCACTCCCCAGGCGATCAGCAGGAAGCGCAGCACCGCCAGCGCGAAGCTCGCCAGAATCAGCTTGCGCGGCGTCACCCGCGCAAAAATACGCGGAATGGCGAGAAAAACCCCGATTTCGCACAGCACGCCGAGCGCCCACAGCCAGCCCACGGTTGATTTGCCGTAGCCGTGGTCGACCAGGTAGATCGAATAGAAGGTGTAGTACGGCCCGTGCGTCACCGCCATCAGCATGCAGGCGGCCAGCAGCGACGCCACCTCCGGCCGCCTCAGCACTGCCCAGACCGGGATGTGGTCGCCGGCATGCGGCAGGATCTCGGCCTCGGGGATCACCCGTGCGAACGCGACGATGCCCAGCATCACCGCCAGCACCGCCCACGGCAGCCAGCCGATCGACACATGATCGAAGGCATGGCCCAGCCCCACCACCATCGCTATGAAACCGACCGATCCCCACAGGCGGATGCGGCCGTAGGCATCGCTGCGCTCGCCCAGATGCGACAGCGTCATCGCCTCGACCAGCGGCAGCGACGCGCTCCAGAAAAAACTCAGCGCCGCCATCACCGCAAACAGCCACCAGAAACCGTTGCCGGTGAACACCCCGGCGAACACCAGCACGCTGCCGATCGCCGCGATCTGCACGATCGCCGTGCGGCGGCCGGTACGGTCGGCGATATGTCCCCAGATGTTGGGCGCAAAAATCCGCATCACCTGCAGCAGCGACATCAGCACGCCGATCTGGAAGGCGTTGAACGCCAGCGACTGCAGATACAGTCCCCAGAACGGCGACATCGCGCCGACGAAAGCAAAATAAAAGAAATAGAAACCGGACAGACGCCAGTAGGGAACGGCACTCATGCGGCCGGATTATCCCTGAGGCGGGCGGCGTTTCTGCATCCGTCACTCAGACCGGGAACGAATAAAAGCGCTGGGCGGCCGGATCACCCCATGCCGGATGGCGAATCGCGCGAGGGGATGCGCGCGATCCACGCCATCAGGATCAGGCCGCCGGCTCCCATGGCCAGCTTCGCCGGCCAGCCCGGCACGAAAAACCCGATGGAGGCCGCGAAGCTCAGAGCGATCAGCCCCAGCGCGATGCGCTTGGCGCGATAAGGGATGCTGCGATGCTCGCGCCATTCGCGGATCAGCGGCCCGAACTGCGGGTGATTCAGCAGCCAGTTGAAAATGCGGCGGGACGAGCGCGCAAAGCAGGCAGCCGCCAGCAGCAGGAAGGGCGTAGTCGGCAGTACCGGCAGGAACAGCCCGAGAACACCCAACAACAGGAATAGCGCACCCAGGCCGGCAAATACCAGACGAACCGGAATGGGATGGCGGTGATGGCCGCCCCCGTCTGTCTGCCTGGTCAAACCGATTCCCCCTGAACCCGCTGCCGCATGCCCAGCCCCCCGGATGCCCTACACGACTCCCCCGCGCATGGCTGTGCTCTCGCGCCGGGCCGCGGCTACCTCAGCACGAACGTCAACTTCATCCGCACGCTGTATCCGGCGACCTTGCCTTTTTTCACCTTCACGCTCTGATCCATCACCCAGGCGCCGGTGATGTTTTCCAGCGACTCGGCCGCCTTTGCGACGCCCAGCTTGATTGCGTCGTCAAATCCCTTTTCGGAACTCGCCGTGACTTCGATGGTTTTTGCGATACTCATGATGCCCCCTTCCGGTTGAACAAGCCGTCCGAAATCTCAGACTATCAACTTGCGCGGGGAATCCAACTACAAAATCGGCCATGCCGCATCAAGCCGCGCCTGCTGCCATTATTTCATGCCGGAGCGCAGCCTGACCGGCTCGCCCGCCACCGCGAACACGCCGTTGCCGCGGTGGTGCAGCGTCTGCGGATTCTTGACGGCCGTATCGACCCACGCCTTCAGCACTTCCAGGATGAAGAAATTGTAGGCATTCACCAGCCGGGTATCGGCCACCCGGCATTCCAGGCTGGCATAGCATTCCGCGATCAGCGGCGCCTGCACCTGCGAAGCTGGGACGGCAGTGAGGCCGTATTTGACGAACTTGTCGACGCTGCGACCGGAGCAGTTGCCGATGCCCACCACCTGCTTCGCCAGTGCCAGCGTCGGAATGTTGACCACGCATTCGCGGGTCGCCTTCAAAGTATCGAACGAGGCGTTGCGGCCGCTGATCACGCAGCCCAGGAGCGGCGGCTCGAATTCCATCATGGTGTGCCACGACATCGTCATGATGTTGGCCTGGCCCTTGCGGGCGGTCGCCACCAGCACCACCGGCCCCGGCTCCAGCAGGCCATAGACCTTGGCCAAGGGATACGCGCGTTTCGCCATGTCGACACCTCCTTCACAGGATCGCCTACGCCTGCAGCATAGTCGGCATCGCGCGTCCCGGCACGGGCGGAGCCAAGCCGCCCGCCGCACCGAACCAAAGCGCGACGCCCGTGTCCATCCTGTCTGTTTTAAAAAGGAGACAAGCATGCGCCTTTCCCCGTTCAACTCCGAGCCGACGCGGCGACATAGCCGGGCCAGACCCAGCTTCCTCGCCGGGCTGTTGTTCGCGCTTGCCTTGCCTCCAGGCTCGGCTGCCGCCGCAGCGGAGGCGCCCTGGGGCCGCGCCCAGGCCGTGGCGCAGGCCTACGCCAAGCAGAAAGTCGTATACGACGTCAACGTCAACAGCGAAGCCGCGGTGCGCTCGGCGATCAGCCGCGCGGTATTGCTGGCCGATCTCAACGGCTCCGATCCGTTCGACAGCAAAATCGTGATCATGCTGCACGGCAACGAAATTCCCTTCTTCGCGATCAAGAACCACGCGAAATACCGCGAACTGATGCAGCGCGCCCAGGGCGCCTCGCTCACCGGCGTCATCGAATTCCGCATGTGCCGTCTGGCAGCGGAAATGCACGGCTTCCAGCCCGAGGACATTCACGGCTTCGTCACCCTGGTGCCGATGGCGGATGCCGAGATCGTGCGCCTGCAGCAAGAGGGCTACGCCTACATGCACTGAAACCGGCCAGACGGCAGGCGCGCCTTGTATCCGCGCTGAGCCTGGCCTAGATTTAAGTACTCCCTCCGAAAGCATCCAAGGAGATGACCATGCTGCACGATTCAACCGACATCAACCGGCTGATCCAGAAGCCGATGACCGATCCCGATTTCCCCCATGCCCCGCTGGACTGGACCCGCAACGAAGCGGCAAAAATCGCGCGCGACGAGGGGCTCGAATTGGCCGAGGACCACTGGGATACCATTCGCGCCCTGCAGAACTACTATGCCCACCACGAAGACGACGCCGTCGTCAATCTGCGCGACCTGCACGATGCGCTGGATGAATGCTTCCACCAGAAAGGCGGCCTGAAATATCTGTACACGCTGTTCCCGGGCGGGCCCATTGCACAGAGTTGTCGTCTTGCCGGGCTGAAAGCGCCCTTCATGGCCACCGACCGCAGCTTCGGCAGCGTCGCTTAACGAACCCAGGCTGCGGCGGGGCTCCGTGCTTGCTCCATCGGCGAATGCCGGGGGAGTCCGTCGCCACCGCATGTTCCGCGCACCCCTATCCATCCCGCCTGGTCGGCAAGGGTAGCCGACGCATTGCTGTTCCGGCAAAGCCGGCAGCGACACCTGCCAGCCCTCCCGGCGCGCCCGATCGGCGCGAACGCGCTTGATCAAAGACACGAATGCCCACATACTCGCGCAAAGGCGGTTGAGTCTCTTCACCCGGTCCTTTGCCCGACTTCAAACGCCAGGTATCGAAACCCTCTGTGGCTGCTCCGACCGATTCTCGCCTGATCGAACTGCACGCGCTGCAACTCGACGACGCGCGCGCCCTGCTGGAGCACGACGCGAAAAGCAGCCGGCAGGAAGCCGGCGAGTCGCCCACCGCCTATTTGCAACGCGTGCTCGATGGTCTGTGCGAACTCTCGCTCAAGGATCCGCTTACGGGACTGGGCAATCGCCGGCATTTCCGCTCGGTGCTCGAACGCTCGATCGAAGCGGTCGCGCGTTCCGGCGACTCGGTATTGTTGCTGCTGCTGGACATCGACCACTTCAAGACCATCAACGACACCCACGGCCATCTGGCCGGCGATCAGGTGCTGCAGGCCATAGCAGGCTGCCTGGCAGGCTGCGTGCGCCCGATGGACACCGTCGCCCGCTACGGCGGCGAAGAGTTTGCGGTAATCCTGCCCAACTGCCGGCCGCTTTTCGGGCGTGCCGTCGCCGAGCGGATTCGCCAAACCGTTGAATCGCTCCCGATCGCCGTGGCACCGCTGCTCAGCGTCCAGGTCACGCTCAGCATCGGCGGCGCCTACGCACCGGAATGGGTGCGTTCCACCGCCGACCTGTGGCTCGAACGCGCCGACCAGCAGCTCTACCGCGCCAAGTTCGAGGGACGCAACCGGATCAGTCTGGAACAGCCGCAGGAACTGTCGGTCAGCGCCGAAGAGAAAGGCCTGCTGTTCGGCCAGCTCGGCCTGGATGAGGCGGCCGCAACCGGAATGGCCTCGGACGTCTCTCACGATGCCCAGGGCAATGTCACGAACAGAGTAAACGCATGAACGATGTCCTGTCCCCTCCAGCCGGAAACCGCGAGACGCCCCCGATTCCCCTGAAACCCCTGGGCAAGGTGCTCGCCGTCACCAGCGGCAAGGGCGGCGTCGGCAAGACCTTTGTCTCGGCCAACCTCGCCGCCGCACTCGCCAAACGCGGCCACAAGGTGCTGGTGCTCGACGCCGATCTCGGGCTGGCCAATCTCGACGTGGTGCTCAACCTCTACCCCAAGATCACGCTGCACGACGTGTTCACCGGCAAGGCCAAGCTGGAAGAGGCCATCCTGCAGGCGCCAGGCGGCTTTTCCGTGCTGCTGGCAGGCTCCGGCATGGTCGAGTATTCACGGCTGACGCCCGAGGTGCGCAACGAATTTTTGCGCATCGTGAGCGGCCTGGTGCCGCATTACGACGTCGTGCTGCTGGATACCGGCGCAGGGATTTCGGACGTCGTCCTGTTCGCCGTTTCGCTGGCGTCCGAAGTATTGATGGTCGCCACCCCCGAGCCGACCTCGCTCACCGATGCCTATGCCACGATCAAGGTACTGGTGGGGCAGCAGCAGCGGCAAACCGTGCGCGTGATCGTCAACCAGGCCGTCCGCCCGGGTGCCGGCCAGGCCATCACGAATCAGTTGCAACAGGTGCTCGACCGCTTCGTCGTCACCGAGCCCGGCCATCCTGTCCGCCTGATCCACATGGGCGACATCCCGCTCGATCCCGAAGTGCGCCAGGCCGTGATGCGCCGCCAGCTGCTGATGCAAACCACCCCCGGCTGCCCCGCCGGGGTGGCGATTGCGCAGCTCGCAGGCAAGCTGGAACACAACGTGATCCCCTGCCCGGCGTAGCATCCGCATTCGCCGGCGCGCTGCGCGTCCAACCTTGGCTTAGCGAGCAAGCCCGTCAATCCGCCCCGTAGCGCGCAGGCATCGCCAGCCGTCAAGCGGCGCCATTCTCCCCTCGGCTTTGCATGCCGGCGGGCCTTGCCCCAACCAGCGCCATCACCCTGTGCGGCTCCATGCGCAGCAGCGCCGCGATCTCGCGGTAATCGTCAGGTAGCGCGGCGTCGTCCCAGCCGTGGGCGGAATGCCGCGCCAGGTTGGCCGCCAGCGTCACGTTGCGCACCCTGGCCGAGTGCGCCTGCGCCGGATCCATCAGGTTCAGCAGCAATTCAGGCAAGCGCCACTCGATCGTCAGCGCGCGCTGCAAATCCACGCCGGCGAACCCCAGCACCTGCTTCTGTACCTCCGCACTGCGCAGGGAGGGGTCGGCATCCTGCCGTCTGCCGATTTCCAGCATCTGTCGCGGGTTGAAACACCACATCAGCATTTCGGCGACATGAGCAAGCAATGCCGACACCCGCACTTCTTCCGCATGCAGATCGTGCAGCCGCAGTGCCCAATCGAAGGCATAGTGCGCGGCGCGTTGCGCGCGCCGAACGGTTTGCAGCAGTTGCACCAGCGCATCGAGACGATCGTGCAGCATCTCTTCCACGACCGGCGCCGGCGGCACCCCGCGGAAAAACGTGTCCAAGCCCATCATGAGCAGCGCCTGCTTCACGTCGACCAGTTCGTATTGCTGGTTGCGATGCTTGTGCGACTGCATGTAGCGCAGCAGCTTGACCGTCATCAGCGGATCGTCGGTCACCACATCGGCCATGCTGCGGGCAGTGAGCAGTGCATCGTCGGCGCGCAGGCGCTGCAGTTCGCGGGCGGTTTGTCTCAGCACGGGAATGTCCGTGCGCCCCAAAAAGGCGAGCCAGTCCGCCATACTTTCCGGTTGCCGTGTCATCTCCCCTCCCCGACGGCGCGAAACGGACCCTTGCCGGCGAAGGCGCTGCAGAAATCCGCACAGCCGGCCGATGAAAGCACCTCATTCCCCTCACGAAAGCGATCCGTAGCCCCTCCTGTTTTAACGGCCTGCCTGGCCTCGCCTTGAGCGATTCCGAATACCGGTTCGAAGCCGACGTTTCCGGATTGCTGGGCTATAAAGAATCATTCGCCTTTTGCGACGTCCGGCCGGATTGGGCCGGGGCAATTCGGGCGAACGACAGGAGGTTGTCATGGAACGCAAATACATCGACTGCCGGGAATATCCGAGCGAAATGAACTGCACGGTCATGATTTCCGCAGACGGCGAAGCCGAACTTCTGGAAGCGGCTGTTCAGCATGCCGCCGCAGTGCACCACGAGCGGGACACACCGGAATTGCGCAACCAGATACGCGCACTGATCAAGACCATGCCCACCGCCAAGGCGGCATGATCCCGCGCTCAAGGCACAAATAGGCACAAAGGCAAACGGGGGCTCGGGCTGCCGGTTTTTCCCGGCGTGACCCGCAGCCCCCGGCCCTGCCGGTTCAGCGTTCGAACACCAGGCTTTCCGCGCTGGCCCCCATCTCCATCAAGGCGCCGTTGACCGCCTCCATGAACGGCGGCGGGCCGCAGACATAAAAGCGCTGCTTGAAGTCTCCGATTCTTTCCTCCAGGAAAGCGCGGTCGACGCGACGGTGCTCATAGCCGGGTGCGGCGGCGCCGGTACACAGCAGAATGCAGCGCTCCCCCAGCAAATGACGCAGTTCTTTTTCGCAGATCACGTCACGCGGGGTCTTGTTGGAGAACATCAAGGTCTGGCCGTCAAGCTCTCCCTTGCGCGCCAATTCGCGCAGGATGGCGAGGAAAGGCGTGATGCCGGCGCCGCCGGCAATGAAAACCCCGGGGCCTTGGTAGCTGATGGTGCCGAACGGTTCTGACATCAGCAGTTCGGCGCCCGGCTCCAACCGGTGGAGCGCCTGGGTCACGCCCGCGTGGCCGGGGTAGGCCTTGATGGTGAATTCCAGCACCCGGTCATCGGCCAGTCCGGTGGGCGTGAAAGGGCGGCCTTGCTCGCGCAGACCGGGCCGGTCGATCGCCAGTTCCACGCCCTGACCGGGGACGATGGCAACACCCGCAGGCTTGCTGACGATGAAGCGCTTCACGTCGTGGGTAACGAACTGACTCATAAGCAGGTTGACGCTGTGGCTCATCGCCCTTCCCTCCCCTGAAAAAACGAGCGCCGCGCAGCACGCGCACCCCGCGTGCATCCTTCATGTTGGCGATACGCGAATCAACTCCGGCCATCGTCCGCTCGGCCGGGATGCCTGGCACGATTCAATACTGATCGGCCAGCCAGTCGTCCAGCAGGGTGCAGGCCTCCTGCCTGGGGACGGAGGAATCCCTGCCCTGCAACGGGGTGTAGCAGACGTACTGGTTGCCGTCGCTATCCGTCAGGTTGCGCAGCGGGATGTCGCCCACGGTTTCAAAGCCACGCGCATCCATCATGATGAACTGGTAGTCGTCCCCTATGCTGACCTCCAGCCTGCCGCCGTTGCCTTCGCCATACTTTTCCCACCAGGTATCGGGGTTGGCGCCGTCGTAAAAGGGTGTCGTCGCCCCCAGCCTGCTGTTCCGATGCCAGGCCATGATGGTCGGGTCTTTCATCTGATTGTCCTTGGCGGCGTCCTTGGCAAGCAGGCTGGCGGCCTGGAAGCCGGGGTCGGGGCCGTGATAGTCGATATGTACGTTTCTCATGATGCGATCCTTTCGAGTGATCGGGAATTGCGCCGGACAGCCGGAAACAGCGCACGATCAATGTTATTTGTAGGCCAATACCAGACAAAAACAATCAGGTATTCAGCGCCGTGCCGGCTGGCGGCACGCGCGACCCCTGCCCGCAGGACCAGGCCGCAAATCCGAGTGCGGTCAGATGCGGTCAGAAGGGCCGCCAGAACAGAATCCGAAAATGCGGGTCGAACCTGACAGGCAAGGCGCATCCGCGGTGGATGGGCCGACATTCATTCTGTCTTCGCCGCATTTTCATGATTTCCGCAAACCTGCCCGCCGCCTTGCCCGGGCCTCATGCCATCCCTTCCGGGCACAGGGAATTGCGGCGGAGAAAGATGATAGGCTCAGCCACGGGCGGCGTTTTCCGTTCCCTCCGTTCAAGGCCGGAAAACGCAATGGTTTGCTGGAAGCCGGGGATTGTGCGCGACCGGACGGACGCCTGCAGCGCACGGCAATGAAAAAGGAGACACGAGCATGAAAATACAACTGACAGGAATTGCCATCGCGGCGGCCGTTGCCATGCTGCCGGTACAACCGGTCATTGCGGAGACGTTCGCTCCTTACGGCACGGCCAAGGTCGACATGCACAAGATGCCGGTTACCAATACGGTATTCGACGTCAATTACGAGGACCCGCAGAAACTGAACATTCTTTACAACTTCGTCAAAAACACCAAGAAAGAAACCCGCGGCGAGGTGGTGGTGGTGACGCACGGGCCGGAGTTGCGTGCGTTCGCCAAGGAAAACTACGAAAAATATCAGGGCATCGTGGACAAGATGGCGGAGCTGGCGAAGGAGGGCGTGGCGTTCAAGATGTGCAACAACGCCATGAAGGCGGCCGGGTTCAGCGCCGAAGACATGCACGGCTTCATTACCGTGGTGCCGGCAGGCTTCGCCGAATTGGTCTACTGGCAGGGCAAGGGCTACCAATACATCAACCCACTGCCGCTCTCGGTGAAAGACGTCCGCTATATCGATCAGCCCCAGCTGAAAAAATGACCCCGCCACGATAGCGGCCGGCATCTGGCGGGAAACGCCAGATGCCTCTGCTCGAGCCTGATCGTATCCCCTCTTCGTGCCGGCCTTTCCCGGGCACCTCCCGCAAGGCCTGCCCGCCCAAAGCCTTGCCGTCCGGATCGATTTTCAGGCAGGCGCGCAGGCCGTCGCCGAACGCCGGATGCCGGTCGCTGCGTCCCACGCGACGCCGTGTGCGCCCGGAAATGCCGGGCGGTTTTCCCGCGGCCCATCATCGGGCGGCGGAGTTCGACCGCGCCCTCCCGAATGGCAGCCCCCCGGAAGCAGGGTCTGCTGGCCTGCAGGCTGCCGAACCACACCCGCTTTACGGGCACCCGAACGCCATGCGGCAAGCGATCCACAGCGCGCTGTTTTGATATGATCCGCGACCAGGCTTGCACGATCGTGGTCTCGCGTTGAGGGTCGCCGGTCGCCTTGAGAAGAGGGGACGCGGCAGGCTCCGCCGTTCAGGAAGACACTCTGCTCCTGCAGGAAATTTCGCGACAACCACCGCAATAAGCGCAACTATTCGAAGGAGAATCCAATGCACATCAAGACCCTGCCCGCCCTCATCGCCCTTGGCCTGGCCAGCGCCGCACCGCACGCGCACGCCATGGACGATCGCCTGTACATCGCCCCCTCGCTGAGCTACACCTTCGCCGACAGCGACCGCCGCTCCGACGACGGCTGGGGGGGCGGCCTGGCCCTGGGCAAGCCCATCAATCCGGACTGGAACCTGGAACTGGCGCTGACCGGCAGCTCGCTCGACCGTGACGCCGGCGGCCACTACAAGCTGTGGGGGCTGGGCGTGGATGGCCTGTATTTCTTCGACCGCGATGCCGGCTTCGCCCCCTACGCGGTTGTTGGCCTGGGTGCGCTGCGCACCGACATTGCCGGCCGCGACGACACCGGCCTGATGGCCAATGCCGGCCTCGGCGTCATGAAGCAGTTGAGCGAAAACGTCGCTTTGCGCGCCGATGCCCGCTACCGCTGGGACGACAACAGCACCGACGCCTTCAACAAAAACGGCTTCGGCGACTGGCTGATCAACGTCGGCCTGAACATCGCCCTGGGCAAGAAGGCGCAGCCTGCGCCCGCGCCGCAACCCGCGCCGGCGCCCCAACTGGAGCCCTCGCCGCAACCGGCACCGGCACCGGCGGCACAAGTGGAGCCCAAGCCGCAGCCCGCGCCCGAGCCGGCGGCGCAAGCGGAACCCGTGCCGGTTGCCCCGGTGCTCAAGACAAAGCCGGCGGTCGAACTGGACAAGGCGCAGGCCGGCGACGTGATCGTCATCCTCGAAGGCGTGAACTTCGAATTCGACTCCGCCAAACTGCGTCCGGACGCCATCGAAATCCTGGCCGAGGCCACCACCGTGCTCAACCACCGCAAGGACATCAACGTGGACGTCGTCGGCCATACCTGCAACATCGGTACCGACCAATACAACCAGAGCCTGTCCGAGCGCCGCGCCAAGTCCGTATACGACTATCTCGTCTCTCACGGCATCGCTGCCGAGCGGCTCACCTCCAAGGGCATGGGCGAGACTCAGCCCGCCTTCAGCAACGCCTCCCGCGAAGGCCGCGCCAAGAACCGCCGCGTCGAACTGCACGTAAAGTAAGCGCGCGCCGCCGCGCCGACAGAAAGCCGCCCCGAGGGGGCGGCTTTTTGTTTCACCGCGCCATCGGGCTTTGCCCGCAAACCGGGCCGTTTCCTGCGCAAGCTGTTTTTGCTGGGTGAAGTCGGCCGGGTCGGGTATCGTCTCCATACGACCACCGAAAGGAGCCAAAGCTTGAAGCCGAACTATCAGTACGAAAAGCGACAAAGGGAACTGGAAAAGAAGAAAAAGAAGGCCGAAAAGGAGTTGAAGAAAGCAGCGTCGGCGGGGGCGCCGCCGGCTGCGGAAGACGCTGCCGTCCCGCCGGAAAACAAGTGAAGCGGGACGGCGCCTGGCCATGCATTGCGCGGGCTCCCGGGCCAGGCGGGGTTCGTTGACGGCATAAGGCGATTGGCCGATGATTCCCTAATCGGGCTTGCCTGTCCGAAATTCAGCGATCGTTCAAAAAAAGGGAGACTGCCGTGCCGCAAACCAAGTTCCTGCTCGACGAATCCGAGATTCCCACCCACTGGTACAACGTCGTCGCCGACATGCCCAACCGGCCGGCTCCGCCGCTCGGTCCGGACGGCAAGCCGATCGGTCCCGAGGCGCTGACGGCGATCTTTCCGATGAGCCTGATCGAGCAGGAAATGTCGGCCGAGCGGTGGATTCCGATCCCCGACAAGGTGCGCGAAATCTATCAGCTGTGGCGTCCCTCGCCGCTGTTCCGCGCCCACCGCCTGGAAGCGGCGCTCGGCACCCCGGCGAAGATCTACTACAAGTACGAAGGCGTCTCCCCGGCCGGCTCGCACAAGGTCAACACCTCGGTGGCGCAGGCCTATTACAACGCCGAAGCCGGCATCAAGCGCATCGCCACCGAGACCGGCGCCGGGCAGTGGGGCTGCTCGATGGCGCTGGCAGGCCAGATGTTCGGGCTGGAGGTGCGGGTGTACATGGTCAAGGTGAGCTACGGGCAGAAACCCTACCGCCGCTCGATGATGCAGACCTGGGGTGCCGAGGTGTTCGCCAGCCCCAGCATGGAGACGAATTCCGGCCGCGCCGCACTGGCCGAGGATCCGGACAATCCGGGCTCGCTCGGCCTGGCGATTTCCGAGGCGGTGGAAGATGCCGCCTCGCGCGCCGACACCAATTACACGCTCGGCTCGGTGCTGAACCACGTGCTGCTGCACCAGACCGTGATCGGGCTGGAGGCGAAGAAGCAGTTCGAGAAGGCCGGCGACTATCCCGACATGATCTTCGCGCCCTGCGGCGGCGGCTCCAACTTCGGCGGCGCGGCCTTCCCCTTCTTCGCCGACAAGGCGGCCGGCAAGAACGTGCGCCTGGTCGCGGTCGAGCCCGCCTCCTGCCCGACGCTGACGCGCGGCCACTACGCCTACGACTTCGGCGACACCGCCAAGCTCACCCCGATGATGCTGATGTACACCCTCGGCCACGACTTCATGCCGCCCGGCATCCACGCCGGCGGCCTGCGCTACCACGGCGACTCGGCGCTGGTGTCGCAGCTGTATCACGAGAAGCTGCTCGAAGCGGTGGCCGTGCACCAGCTCGCCACCTTCCAGGCCGGCGTCACCTTCGCCCGCGCCGAAGGCATCGTCCCCGCGCCCGAATCCAACCACGCCATCGCCGCCTGCATCGACGAAGCCCTGCGCTGCAAGGCAAGCGGCGAGCCGAAGACGCTGTTCTTCAACCTGTCCGGCCACGGCCACTTCGACATGGCCGCCTACGACAGCTACTTCAGCGGCAAGCTGGAAGACTTCGCCTACCCGGAAGAAGCGATCCAGGCCGCGCTGGAGCGTCTGCCTAAGGTGGGCTGATGGCCGCCCGCGCCGCGCGTTGACGGCGCGGCGGGCCGCCCCGGGGCCGAATAGCCGGCGCGGCTGAACGCACAATCGCGCCGCCCCCGCGACAAGGCGCCGAGCCTTGAAACCGAACTATCCGCTTGAAAAAATGACTAACAACACAGGAAGGAAATAGAAGACAAGCCTGCACAAGGGCAAAAACGATGTCTTCTGCGGAAGCCGGGACGCTCGTCCTGCGGTAAAAGAAGCGAATGTCCGGCAAGAGACTGCGCCTCTCGCGGTGGAGGCGATCAAGGAGCCGACATGCACAGCAGCAGACTCATTCCGCCCGGTATCGCGCTGGCGCTCTGTCTCGCGGCCGGCACAACCGGCGCCCGGGCTGCCGACGACCCTTACCGGGTTCCCGTGGACAGCGACGGCATCCAGCGCGTCGTCATCGTCGGCGGCAGCTATTTCTTCAAGCCAGACCACCTCGTCGTCAAGGCGGGCACGCCGGTCGAACTGGTGCTGCGCGCCGAACCGGGGATCGTTCCGCATCGCTTCGTGCTCAAGCTGCCGCCCGACCAGGTTGCCATCGACACCCGGCTTGGCGAGGAGCCGCGCGTTTTCCGCTTCACCCCCGGCAGCGCCGGCCGCTACCCCTACTATTGCCCGAACAAGCTGCTCTTCTTCGACAGCCACCGCGACAAGGGCATGGCGGGCATGCTGGAGGTGGTGGAGTAAGCCATGCTCCTGTCCCTGCTCGCCGCCGCCCTGCTCGTTCCGGCCGGCGGAACCGCGCTCGACCCGGTCGCCGCCGCGCGGCAGCAGTTCGAACAGCTCGACAGCTACCGGGTCACGCTTCGTTCGTCCGCGGCGCAGCGCCCGACGCAGATCATCCGCTACGCCTACCGCAAACCCGGCTTCGTCCGCATGGAATTCATCGCCCCCCATCCGGGCGCGCTGCTGATCTACAGCCCGCACAGCGGAAAGGTGCGCCTGTGGCCATTCGGCCAGCGCGCCCGCGCGGCGCTGACCCTGGCCCCGGACAATCCGCTGATCCGCGGACCCTACGGCCGCAGCGTGGAGCGCTCCGACGTCGGGGCGCTGCTGCGCAATGTCCAGGCGCTGCAGGCGGGCGGCGACACCGAGCTGCGCGGCATGGAGACGGTCGGGCGCTGGAACGCCCGGAAACTGGTCGTCACCGGCGCCCCCGGCAAGGCGGTGGACGGCGTGCACCGCTTCCAGCTCTGGCTGGCGGAGGGCTCGCTGTTCCCGGTCAAGGTCGCCAGTTTCGGCCTCGACGGTGAGGCACTGGAAACCGTGTTGATGGACGACGTTGAAATCGGTGTGCCGTTCGCCGCGGACTTTTTCCAGCCCTGACCTCAAGCCCGGGACTTCGAACGGCCATGGCGGAATACCGGTTCTCCACCCTGTGGTACCTGGAGGCCCCGGTGGAACCGGTGTGGGACGCCATCTATCGCTCCCGCCGCTGGCCGAACTGGTGGCGCGGGGTCGAACAGGTGCTGGATCTGGAGGCCGGCGACGACACCGGGCTGGGAGCGCTGCAGCGCTACACCTGGAAAAGCGTTCTGCCGTACCGGCTGACCTTCGACGTGCAGGTCACCCGCATCGAACCGCTGGTCTGCCTGGAAGGCCGGGCAAGCGGGGAAGTCGAGGGGTGCGGCGGCTGGTATTTTTCGCGCGAAGGCACGCTCACCGTGGTCCGCTACGACTGGCAGGTGCGCACCACCAAGCGCTGGATGAATCTGCTCGCCCCCCTCGCCCAGCCGCTGTTCAAGTGGAACCACAACGCCGTGATGCGTGCCGGCGGGCACGACCTGGCCCGTCTGCTCGGCACCCGGCTGGTCGCCATCGCCCATCGCCGCCCGGCAAGGCCGCAACGCACCTAGCTGCTAAACGAGCAGCAGCGCTGCCGCACGGCCATCCGGTCAGCGACGCTCGAACCGGTAGTACTGGCTGTCGAGGTGGCGAACCACCTCCTCGACCTCGTCCCCGCTCCAGCGCAGCTGCGAATAATCCGCCCAGCGCCGCACCTGATCCCGCAGTTGCGGCAGCGACCTGACCTGCTGCCGGCTGCGGATGTGAACCACGCTTTCGTGGCAGGCCGTGCAGTGATTCTCGTAAAGCATCTGGCCGCGCGCCGCCGCCGGGGGCAGGACGGGCGGCGGCCGCGATGCGTGGCCGGGCGGCGCGTCCTGCTCCGGGGCGGGCAATGGCGGCAGGGCGCGCGGACCCGCCCAAGCCGGAAAAGCCAGCCCCAGCGAAAGCAGCACGGCATGAACGATACTCTGTGTCCGCATGATGTTTCCCCTTCGTTGTCGGCTTGCGACAAAGCCGGTCCCGGAAACCGGGACCCTACTCGACCCGGTTGCGCCCGTTGCGCTTGGCGCGGTAAAGCGCATCGTCGGCACGGCCGAGCAATACCGCGCCGGATTCACCCGCCTGGTGCACGGCGACACCGAAGCTGGCCGTCACGCGCCCGACCTGATCGAATTCGGCGTGCGCCAAAGACCTGCAGATTCTTTCTGCAATCCCGCGTGCAGCCGCCAGATCGGTTTGCGGCAGCAGCACGGCGAACTCTTCCCCGCCCCATCTCGCCAGGACGTCGAGCTGGCGCAAATGGCTCTGGGCGTGCTGCGCAACCGCCTTCAGCACGGCGTCACCCCGGTTGTGCCCCCAGGTATCGTTGATCCGCTTGAAATGGTCGATATCGAAGAGCAGAACCGAGAAGGGCGTGGCGGGCGACCGCTCGTGCCGTTGCTGCTCGTCGAGCAGCAGGGTCTCGAAGCGCGTGCGATTGGCCACCCCGGTCAGCGGATCGGTCGCGGCGATGCGCTCCAGCCGCACCGTCTTGCGTTCCAGCACATCGATGATCTCGCGCAATTCCTGCGCATGGTGGCGCATCAGGTCGGCCCAGCGGCTGTAGGCGACGCCGATCAGGTCCTGCTGGGTGATGATGCCGATCACGTCCCTGCTTGCGGGGTCCTGCACCACCAGCCGCTTGAAATGCTTTTCGCGCAAGGTCGACACCGCTTCGGCCACGGTCAGGTCGTAGGTCACGGCATGGAGCGGGGACGACATGTGCCGATGCAGCGGGTCGGTCAGCGCCACGCCGGCGTGCAGCAGACGAATCGCATCCTGGGTCGTCACGATGCCCGCCGCGGCTCCCCGCTCGAGCACGATCACCGCGTCGTCCGAATCCACCAGCAGCGCCAGCGCCTGGCCAAGCGGCGCATCGTGCGGCAATTTCTTGATCGCATGCCGGCGCAGCAGATCGCGCAGCTGCTGGCGCTGGAGCATCAGTTGCGGGTCGAGGCTGCCGAGAATGTCGGTATTGGACACGATGCCGAACAGGCCGCCCGCCGCGTCGACCACGGCGGCATAGCCGTGCGGGCCGTCGAACAGTTCGAGCACGTCCAGGAGACTGCTTCCCTTGGCAATGCCGGGAAGCGGGTGATAGCCGGCCTCGCTGATGGCGATGTCGAGATTCGGCATCGAGAACCGAAGCCGCACCACATCGGACGCGGTCAGCAGGCCGAAACCGCCGGACGCCTCCTCGACCACGATATTGCGCACCGCGCGCTGCGACATCTGCCGCAGTGCGTCGCGCACGGCGAGTCGCGCCGGCACGCTCACGATGTCGGTCGTAGCCAATTCATCGACAAGAGGAAAAAACATGGATGCCTTCGCTCGCTGCCCGCCCGGCCGCGCCGCGCGGATTCCGTCATCCGCTTCGGTCTTCCCGGCCCGCCTGGAATCTTTGTCTGAAACCAACCACACTGTAGCGCAAGTGCGCCACCGCCGGGAATCCGCTGGGCGCAGTCATGCCGGCCGCAGGCCCAGTTTCCCGCAGAGGGACCGCCGCAGCGCCGCGTTCGCCGTCTCCCGCAAGCTTTCCAGCCGGGCATGAATGCGGTCCAGCTTGCTTGCGGCGATCCTGCCGATGTCTTCGACGACCAGCATGTGCTGTCCCGCGCAGGCATCGGCATAGAGCGTTTTGAACGCCCGCGACAGTTGCCTCGCCTGAGTCCGCTGCTGCGCTTCGAATCTTTCGCAAAAGTACTCGTAGCACACCAGCGGCCTGCCGTAGCCGAGCCGGCATCCCGAGCCCGGCAGATGCCACCCGGCATCGACGCTATATCCCTCGACCAGGGGGCCCAGCAGGAAGCGCAGGAAATCACTCTCCAGGCTTTCCCGGCACATCGCTTCCCTGCAGCAGACGCTCGTGCAGCTGGCGCAGGGGATGTCGTCCTGCAAGGCGGCCAGGCTTTGCAGTATGGATTCCACTTCGATGTGAACCTCCCTGATCCTGTGCAGCCGTTCGCTGAACGTCCTGCCATCCGGGGCCGGAACCCGCGAGCCCGCCCGTGTCTTTGCCATGCCCGCCCCCGTCCTTTCCTGGCTGTCCCGTCGATTCCATTATCCGCCCGGCGAGAATCCGCAGCCCGCTCAACGGCCGGCTTCCCCTGCCGCGGGTTCACCCCGGCCGGAATGAACTGATATGCTCTTGCCGACAACTACATAAACAAGTCTATCGAGGAGCCCTGGATGGGCAAGGAAACCTTTCTCGCACGACAACCCATAGTCGATGCCGAACATCGCCTGTTCGCCTACGAACTCCTGTTCAGGCAATCGATGGCCTCCGTCTCGGCCCAGATCACCAACCAGCTGCAGGCCGGCGTCGAGGTCATCGGCAACACCCTCTGTCTCGGCCCCGACTGGCTGCTGCACGGCAGGCTCGCCTTCATCAACCTGGACGAAGCCACCCTGATGAGTGACTTCGTCTGCCTGCTCCCGCCCCGCCACGTGGTCTACGAAATCCTCGAGACCGTTCCGGTCACGCCGGTGCTGATCGCCCGCATCCAGGAACTCCGGCAACTCGGCTACCGCTTCGCCCTGGACGATTTCGTCTGCCTCGACGAGTACCGCCCGCTGCTGCCGATGGTCGACTTCGTGAAACTCGACGTGCTCGAACAGCCTCCCGAAAAGACCGTGGAAATCATCGCCCACATCCGGATCAACTTCACCGGCCAGTTCATCGCCGAAAAGGTCGAAACCCGCGAGATGTTCGACCTCTGCCACAACTGCGGCATCGAGTATTTCCAGGGCTATTATTTCGCCCGCCCGGAGAACCTTGCCAACAAGGCCATCCAGCCGGGCCAGCTGGCCGTTCTCGAACTGATGAACAAGGTCCGCGTCTGCGAAGACCTGGGCGAAATCGAGGAGCCGCTGCGCCGCAACGCCGCCCTGACCCTGCGCCTGTTGCGCTACGCCAACTCCGCCGCCACGGGCCTCCAGCAGCAAGTCCACACGGTGCGCCAGGCGCTGACCCAGGTCGGTCTGCAGACGCTTTATCGCTGGCTGGCCCTGCTGCTGATCACCGCCAACCCGATGCCGACCAATGCCCTGACGGCGCGCACCGCGGTGACGCGCGGGCGCCTGTGCGAACTGCTCGGGCGATCCAGGCTCGACCGCGGGGCGCAGGACGAGCTGTTCATCACCGGGCTGTTTTCCCTGGCAGAACCGCTGCTGGAAATCCCGCTCGCCCGTCTGCTCGAACAGCTCTCCATGCCCGCCCCCATCGTCCAGGCCCTGGTCCACCAAACCGGCCCCTATGCGCCCTTCCTGAAACTCGCCGAGGCTTCGGAACGCGGCGATTTCGGGCAGATCGCCCGCTACGCCGGCGATATCGACTGCAGCCCGGAAGAAGTCAATCTCGCCCAGCTGCAATCGCTTGCCTGGACCGAGGAAATGACCGGCGAGGCGAGTGCGGCGGCGGTCGAGCCCGCCACCCCCAAAGCCGGGCGGCGATAGCCCCGCCTGGAAATGGGGCGCGCGTTCCGTCCCGAATGAATCAAGGCGCAGTCTCCTGCGCCTTGATTCATTCTGCCGTTCGATTCTATCTCAAGCCCGGTTGTTCCGGGCCGCGGCAAATCAGCTTCAGTCCTTTCGCAGCTGCTGCCGGTACACCAGCGCCATGATGGCCAGGCTGGCCGATTTGCTCAGATCCTTGAACTGCACGCCCATGGTGTGAACGGCCGCCCCCTTCTCGGTGCGCGACTCGGCGCCGCGCATCACCACGTCCGCCCGGATCTCCTCCTCGAGGTCGTCGCCCATCCTTACCTTGAAGCCGAGCAGAAACCGGGCATTCTGGGGACATGCGACGGGTTCGGGCAGCACGAGCTTGGCGCCGCCTGCGCTCAGGTCCTTCAGAACGACATTCAGGCTGGTGCCGCTCGCCGGATCCTGCAGGGTCGCAGGCAGATCGACCAGCGCGCGCAGCGCCCTCCTGATCTTGGTCGCGTACACCAGCCCGGGATACTCCAGGTGCAGGTGCGGCATCGGCTGCGTGTGCGAGGTCAGCACCCGGGTCCGGAAGGTGAACAGGCTGGTGCCGGAAAACGTCTTGACATTGAAGAGCGCGCCGTCCTTGACCAGCAGCGGCTTGCCGGAAACCACCGGAGTGGCCACCACGATGGCGCGGCTCTTCAGATAGCCGATCAGCACCGCGAGCATGTCGCTCCCCACCACTTCAAGGGCAGAGTGCAGCTGCAGGATCTCGCCTGGCTGCAGCGCGAGATCGTCGAACTGGACGGGGTCGCCCGCCGGCTTGGCCTTGCCGTCGTCGCGCGGCCCAAGGCCCATGGGCGGGATGTCCGGCCTGGGGACGTTTTGCCGGGCAGTGAGGTCGGCCTGCCGGAACAGCCCGCGCGCGACCATGGCGGCGATTTGCGCCTGGGTAGCGGGGGCCATGCCCTCCTTCAGCAGCAGGACGCCGTCCCCGTCATACACGGCCCAGCGCAGGGGCTTGCCGGCCTCGATTTCGGAAGCGTGCACTGGGATGGTGTTTTTCCTCGGATCGCTCATGGGAATGAAATTTGTTTTTATGAAATTCCGGCGTCTGTTCTTGTGGTTTTTCGCCCCCTGTTCAATTCTTAACGGCTAAGTCGATGAGACTTTTAGGTTTTTTCCTCGCCGGACAGAAGCCCATGGAAACAGGCGGGGCTGCAGCCCAAGCGGCTCCGGCGTCGCAAGAGGCGGCGCCGGGTTTGAGGATATTCGGCATAATGCGCAACCCACCCCTTTCCCCGGCCTCGCGACGCGACGGCCGCATCATTCAGCAGATCGAACCATGCTTCCTTCCATCGAACAACGACTCGCCGCCGAGATCGCGGCCAAACCCGCGCAAGTCGCCGCTGCCATCGCCCTGCTGGACGAGGGGGCGACGGTGCCTTTCATCTCGCGCTACCGCAAGGAGGCGACGGGGGGGCTGGACGACGCCCAGCTGCGCCTGCTGGAAGACCGGCTGCGCTACCTGCGCGAGCTGGAAGACCGCCGCGCGGCCATCGTCGAGTCGATCGCCGAGCAGGGCAAGATGACGCCGGCGCTGCTGCAGGCCATCTCGCTGGCGCCGGACAAGGCGCAGCTGGAAGACCTCTATCTGCCCTACAAACCGAAGCGCCGCAGCAAGGCGCAGATCGCGCTGGAGGCCGGGCTGGAGCCGCTGGCGGATGCCTTGCTGGCGAACCCGACGCTGAATCCGGACGAGGCGGCGGCCCGGTATCTGCGCGATCCCTTCACCACCGAGCAGGGCGACAACCCCGGCGTTGCGGATGCCAAGGCCGCGCTCGACGGCGCGCGGCAGATCCTGATGGAGCGCTTCGCCGAGGATGCGGGCCTGCTGCAATCCCTGCGCGAATACGTGCAGGAACACGGCGTCGTCGAATCCAGGGTGCGCGAGGGCAAGGAAGCGGCAGCGGAAAAGTACGCCGACTACTTCGACTATTCGGAAACGCTCGGCACCATCCCGTCGCACCGCGCGCTGGCGCTGTTCCGCGGGCGGCGCGAGGACATGCTGGACGTGCGGCTGCGCCTCGACAGCGAAGAAGAGCGGCCGGCCTGGAGCGCGCCGCACAATCCCTGCGAGACGCGCATCGCCAGCCGCTTCGGCATCCAGGACCTGAACCGCCCCGCCGACCGCTGGCTGATGGACACGGTGCGCTTCACCTGGCGCGCGAAGAGCTTCATGCATCTGGAGCTGGAGTTGATGGGTGCGCTGCGCGCCCGCGCCGAGAGCGAAGCGATCAACGTCTTCGCGCGCAACCTCAAGGATCTGCTGCTCGCCGCCCCCGCCGGGCCGCGCGCCGCCATGGGGCTGGACCCCGGCATCCGCACCGGCGTGAAAGTGGCGGTGGTGGACGAGACCGGCAAGGCGGTCGACACCGCGGTGATCTATCCGCACCCGCCGAAGAACGACTGGGACGGTGCGCTGCACACGCTGGCGAAACTCGCCGAAAAGCACCGCGTGGCGGTGATCGCCATCGGCAACGGCACCGCATCAAGAGAAACCGACAAGCTGGCGCGCGACCTGATCCGGCTGCGCCCCGAATTGAAGATGACCAGCGTGGTGGTGTCCGAGGCGGGCGCCTCGGTGTATTCCGCGTCCGAATTCGCCTCGCGCGAATTGCCCGACATGGACGTCTCGCTGCGCGGCGCGGTTTCCATCGCGCGCCGCCTGCAGGACCCGCTGGCCGAGCTGGTGAAGATCGATCCGAAGTCGATCGGCGTCGGCCAGTACCAGCACGACGTCAGCCAGTTCCAGCTGGCACGTTCGCTCGATGCGGTGGTGGAGGACTGCGTCAACGCCGTCGGCGTGGATGTGAACACGGCGTCGGTGCCGCTGCTTGCGCGCGTCTCCGGCCTCTCCGCCAGCGTGGCGCAGGCCATCGTCGCCTACCGCGATTGCAAAGGCCGCTTCGCCAGCCGTGCCGAGCTGCGCGAGGTGCCGCGCCTGGGCGAGAAGACCTTCGAGCAGGCGGCGGGCTTCCTGCGCATCATGGACGGCGCCGACCCGCTCGACGCCTCCGCCGTCCACCCCGAATCGTATCCGCTGGTGCAAGCGATCCTCGCCGACATCAAGCAGGACATCAAGGCCGTGATCGGCAACGGCAGCCTGCTGAGGTCGCTCGACCCGGCGAAATACACGGATGAGAAATTCGGCCTCCCCACCATCAGCGACATCCTCAGGGAACTCGAAAAACCCGGCCGCGACCCGCGCCCCGAGTTCACTACGGCAAGCTTCAGGGACGGCGTGGAAAAACTCGCCGACCTGAAGCCGGACATGATCCTGGAAGGCGTCGTCACCAACGTGGCGGCGTTCGGCGCCTTCGTCGACATCGGCGTGCATCAGGATGGCCTGGTCCACATCTCCGCGCTGTCCAGCAGCTTCGTCAAGGATCCGCACAGCGTGGTCAAGGCCGGACAGATCGTGAAAGTGAAAGTGCTGGAAGTGGACGAGAAGCGCAAGCGCATCGCGCTGACGATGCGGCTGACGGATGCGGCGGAGCCGACGGCCGGGAAGCCGCAGGCGGCGCAGCGGCCGCCGCGCGACCCTCGCGGCCAGGGCAGGCAGGCGGGCGGAAAACCGAACCGGGCGCCCGCACCCGCGATGGACGGCGCCATGGCGGCGGCGTTTTCGAAGCTGAAGGGCTGAGCCCGGTTTCCCGAACGGCAAGATCTGATCCCGTTGAAACGCCCCCATCGAGGGTTTCAAGCGGCAGGGCATGGACCATGCCGGCCAAACCCGTCCTGCTGGATGGCGGACGCCTGATCCCGCTCCGCCGATCCGGCGTTCAGCGTTCCCCCAGCATCCCGGCTATCCGCTGCATGTCGGATTCGAGAATGGCCTCGACGTCCAGGGTGATCGCGACCTCGTCGCCGACGACCAGGCCGCCGCGCTCCAGCGGCGCGTTCCAGCTCACGCCGAAGTCGTGGCGGTTGATCGCCGCGGTGGCGACGAAGCCGATGCGCCGCGTCGGCCCCAGATCCCTGTCGCCCATCCAGTAGGGGCATTGCCAGCGGCCCAGAAAATGCG
>VFQO010000932.1_pt1 | contig 26660 bp, 29 predicted proteins | sample 3512331 | NCBI WGS metagenome assembly VFQO01 (sample SAMN10412371, study PRJNA504923) | tailings metagenome | isolation source: Replicate 3 from Balatoc abandoned mine | place: Philippines: Itogon, Benguet | collected 2017-08-28 | reverse complement strand
GCAAAACAACCGCTCGGCTCTAATCCCAACTGGAGGAAAGCTGGGGGTCACGTCAAGTTGCCTCCCGCTTGTCATCTCAATGACGCCGGGAGAGCCACTCTCCGCACGCATCATTTCATCTAACCGTATGATGCGGTGACAAAATTAAAATTCAATAAGAAAGCGAAATTGTCCCTTGAGGGTTCCGCTCTTGAAAGGTTTTCCAACCTTCTGATCGCAGTTCGCACGCGGGACAGTCCCCACAACCGTAGCCCCAATCATGAAGTATATCGCGCACACCCAAGTAACAAGTATGGGTGTCTTCACGGATCAATTTGATGAGCCGTTCTCCGCCAAGGGCGCTCGCTAGGGCCCAAGTCTGAGCTTTGTCGATCCACATTAGAGGCGTGTGGAGCACGCTGCGACTGCCCATCCCTAGGTTCAGTGTGACTTGAAGGGATTTAAGCGTGTCGTCACGACAGTCGGGGTAACCCGAGTAGTCGGTTTCGCACATTCCCCCGATTAAGTGCCGAGCATTGCGCCGAAATGCGAGTGCTGCAGCGAGGGTGAAGAACAGGAGGTTTCGGCCAGGCACAAATGTGTTCGGTAATCCGTCATGACGCAGGGCGATCTCGGCATCGCGGGTCAAGCCGGTGTCGCTGATCTGACCCAGCACCGAGAGATCCAGCATATGGTCAGGGCCAAGCCGCGTCTTCCAGAGCAGATTTAGGTCGATAATCCGATCAAGGAATTCAGTCCGGCATTCGAGTTCAATCCGGTGCCTCTGTCCGTAATCAAAGCCAACCGTCTCGACCTCCGCAAAGTTCTCCAATGCCCACGCGAGGCACGTTGCGGAATCCTGGCCTCCAGAGAAAAGGACGAGCGCCTTCTCATCTGCGATCATGCAAACTCTTCCTCGCCCCAATAGGAACAGGCGTCACCATGGCTGTCGCGATAGACGCTGACCTTAGAGAGCGCAGGGAGCTCGGGCTTCAGCCTATCCCAGATCCATTTGCACAGGTTCTCCATGGTCGCCGGCCCAAGATCGTTGATATCGTCGAGGAAGCGATGGTCGAGTGCATCTCGCACGCCTTCGAGTTCCCGCTCGAGAATGCCGACGTCAACAATCATCCCCGTTTCAGGGTTTGGCCGGCCCCGCAGTGTGACCTCACCACGATAGCTGTGGCCATGGATCCGCCGACTGGATTCGGTCTGAACGATCCGATCAAGCGTGTGCGCCGCATCGAAGCGAAACTGTTTCGAGAGTTCGTGCATCACCGGATTCCGACTATCTTGTGCGACTGAAGCGAAAGGCGCCAGCGTGGGTTTTCAATGCAGTAGTTGATCGTTTGTTCTAAACATTGCTCAGCCTCGGCGCAGTCCATTGGCTGAAGAAAGAAGTGCTCAAACTCAAGGCCTTCAAACCGCTCCGGAGGTGCATCCAACTGCGGAAAAACCAGCTTCAATTCATTACCGGACCTCAGAACCAGGTCATTGTTCGCTTTGGGGCTCACGCAAAGCCAGTCCATACCTTCAGGTGCTGCCTGCGTTCCATTGGTCTCGACCCCGATCTCGAAACCGTATCGATGGAGCGCATCAACCTGCAACAACGGCTCACCACCTGTCAGCACAACGTAGCGGTTCTCTCGAGATCCGCCCCATTCTTCGGTTATCGCTTGTGCCAGCATTTCAGCATTGGCGAAACGCCCGCCGCCGGTTCCATCCACACCCACGAAATCCGTATCGCAAAAGGTACAAGCCGCGGTCGTCCGATCTTCTTCACGCCCTGACCAGAGATTACAGCCCGCAAAGCGGCAGAAAACAGCAGCGCGGCCCGCCTGGGCACCCTCGCCGTGCAAAGTCTTGAAGATCTCTTTCACGCTGTAGGCCAAGCTAGTCGGCAGCTTGCTCGAATAGCGGCGCGGGGGCAGCACGCCGGCTTTGGCGCAGGTCCGCCTTCAGAACACCGACGAGGTAGTGCTTTAGCAGCGCGACATCGCGATTGACGTTTTGCAGCGAGTTCCAGCGACGAACCTCGCCGCCAAGCTCCCAGTCGCCAGACGTCCAAGCCGTCTTGTCCTTGAGGCATGCCATGCCGGCCTGGAAATCCTCGACGGACCGTGCGCCAGCGCGCTGGAAGAGTACCTCCATGACGTCCCCCATCGCCTGAATGCCCGCTCCATGCAGCAACCGAGAGGTCTTCGGGCTTTGCCCATGCCAAGCTTCCGGAAACACCCGCTTCACTGCCTCGAAGAAGTTCGAGACGAGGCGGAGACATCCGTCCTCGCCCTTTGTTTGCGTTATCATGTCTCGCATCGCACCATTTGCGAGCGATTCCATTATGATCTTTTGCATCACCGTGTCAGCGATGATGCCCTCAGGACAGGTATGTTGACGAATATATCCCTTCAGTGATGTTTGCTCGAAGTTCAGCCGCGCTGTCAGAGCGGCGGCCTTTGAGCGCCGGCTGAGCCGCGCGGGCAAATCATCGACGGTGGGCAGCAGCTCGTAGATGAGCGACTTTGGCAGGGGCTTGGTGTTGTTGATCAGGACGAATTGCCGCCGGAGTTCCTCCTCGTCGCGGCAGATCAGAACCGACACAAACACTTGGAAATCTCGCTCAAGGGTACTCAGAGCGGACAAGCGCTGCTGTCCATCCACCACCAAACCTGGCGCCCCGTTGCTAATATCGATCGAGAGGCGCGCCGAACCATCGCCGAGGTCATCGACCGTAGCGCGATCGGTAAAAGCCACCACGATCGGGTTGGGAAGGACAGAATTGGGCTTGGCCAGATAGTCTTGGATTTCGCGAATGTGCGCAGCGACCTGAGGTCTTTGGAAGCCGCTGAGTTCGCCCTGCGCATCACGCCCGATCCGGTCGATGATCGCAAATTTGAGAATGTCTGATGCCCTGGCAGCAAACACAAGAACACGGTGCTCGCCGCTCTGCTCGGCTGTTACTGCAAGGTATTGCATCGAATTAGATGAGGGCACGCTTTAAGTCCAATCTCTCAATGTGGCTCTTGAAGACCGCTAAATTGTGAATGCCGCGGCGCTTGTTACGATTGCTCCCACGGAAGATGATGACGTCAACGGACGCATGCTCGCATATCGGGCAATGACACTGCGTCCACGGCTTGTTCTCCAGGGTGTCGCGATAACGTTCGGCGAGCCGCAACATGCTGGTGGCATCCTTGCAGTCCTGGTACGGCTTTTCTTCGACGAGCGGCGCACTGTACGTAAGAATCTGATGAAGTGTCTCTTCGAGATCAGCCTCTCCCCGGTCGAATGCTCGCAAGCCGGTGAGGGCCTCGGCTTCCATGGCAACCAGATCCTCGGCCCTGAAGTGGCCGCGCTTGACGCTCCGTTGCAGCCGCGGGTTTTCAAGCGCCTGGGGTACACGGATCGACGTGAAGTAGCGCAGTCCGGAACCACTACCGGGAAGGTAATAGTTCTGCCTCGCGTCCTTGAACGCGCGAATGAGGGGAGACGTCGTGTCGAAACTGGCGATGTCGAAGCTATGGAAGCTATCGATATCGTCGGCCTTTGCAAAACCAAGGATATGCAGGCGTGTCGACGAGGGCACCACTTCACGGATCGCCGCCAAGCATTGCTTGATTTCTGGGGACTTGAGCGGAACCATACCACCTAAGGCAAGATAGTCGTAGCCCATCGACACCAAGCGGCGAGCCGCCTCGGCCATACTGCCTGGTGACCAGCCCTGGACGACCCCCAAAGGCCGAAACCGCGCGCCAACACTGATCGCCTCTCGCCTGAATGCATCAGCGTTCTCGAGCGTTATCTCAAAGCGATCTTTCGCGTTTGCTGAGCCACCGGCTAGTCCCTTGGCCGAAACATCGAAGTCGAAGATGATGTGGTCGACTGAGCAACCGTGCGTGAAACCGCAGTCATCGTAAAACTCTGCAATCTCGGCAGGCGAATAAGGCGGACGCTCTTCGTTGACGTAAGTGAACGCCCCGCAATCTCCAAAGATATCAAGATCAGCGAACTCGGGCCGGTCGAGCCGAAGAAATTTGCGGGCACCCACCAATTCAAACCGACGCGCTTGGCTGGCGGTGTACTTGCCCTTCACCCGGTGGTCACCGACGATACCCTTCGAAACGAGAACCCCATCGTATGGTGCATAGCCGAGAATCTCATGCGGGTATGCATCGTCCCAATAGGGCTGCCGCTCCGCAGAACTGCGGTCCGCGATAAAATCGAACGCAGGATCGACGTAATCCAGGCTGTCTGCGAAGATAAACCTCATGAGACACCCCGCGCCAAATCGCGCTCAAGGTGCATCAGATGGTCGGTGAGCCTTGAGATGTGTTGAGGGGTCGACTGAACTTCGTTCCACATCAGGTTGAGCGCGTCCCAGCGCCCCTCGGTCCAGTGGCAATGTTTCTCGAGCCTCCGAAGGATGGTGCGAACGGCCGCTCCCCGGTCGCGCGCGCCATCTGTTCTGAGCATGATCTGATCCATCAACGCGCCCATTGCCCGGATGCCTGCGCTATGCATCAAACGGCTTTGCGTAGGCGGCTTCCCCCAGGCCTCGGGGAATGTGTCGCGAACCGCACCCCAATAGAGAACAAGCGCCTCAAACATGGCATCGGCATCAGCGCCATCCCCGGCGCGTTTGAATTGCCCGAGGGCTCCAGACGCAGATCTCAGGCTCTGTCGCATGGCTTCGATCAGTGCCGAGTCTGCAACCACACCGGTCCCTGAACGCGCATTTGATTCCCGCTTGATAAGATTGTGGAAGGGCGAACCCTTGTGCTGATTGAGCAACTCACAAAGTGCGCTTGGCAATTGCCGCGCAGCCAGGTCGCGCGGCAGGAGGGCACTGACCTCCGGGAGCAACTCATCGATCAATCGCTTGGGCAAAGGCCGAGCCTTGTTGACGAGTATGAACTGCTCGCGCTGCGCCTCGATATCGTCAGAGACAAAGCCAACGACAGGCACCGCGATGGACTGATCCTTTGCACGCGCAAGGGCGAGTGAACGCTGCTGACCATCAACGATCCAGGCCGCGCGCCGACCTTCCCCATATATTGGGATTGTGAGCGTGCCTGCATCGCCAATCTCGCAGATATTTCCAGGCTTCCGGCCACGCGCGGATGCAAATTCGACTTCGTTCGAAAGCGCCAGAATGATCGCGTTGGGAAACAAGACCTTCCCGCTGTCGAGAAACTGCGAGATCGCCGAGACGTGCGCCCTAATCTCGCTCCGCTGAAATCCTTTGAGCTCCTGCTCTTCACGCCGCAGGCGTGCGATGTCAGCGATGCGCGCAATATCGGCACCTTTGACGAAGAACACAAAGACTGCCGTCCCATTCCCCTGCTCGCTGCGCACGGCACGGATAGCCAAATGCTCTTTAGCCACGAGCGACCTCCTCCCGAACCTGCCGCGCGAGCGATGCAAACCGGCCCTGCTCGCAAGCAATGCCGAGTTCGTCCCGGAAGAGCCTGAGCAACTTGGCCGCGCTTCCCCCGACCTGAGCCCAATGATCATGCATCAACCGCGCGATCTCCTCGTCGGTGAGCCGCTGACGCGAAACGACGGGCGGCACACGCCAGCTTTCCATTGCCAAGGTGATCGCATCAGCATGTTGTGCGGCCGAGCGCTGATCACCCTTCATCAGCACGTGATCGACAAAATGCAGAAGAGCGCGAGCAGCGAAGTCGCTGCGCGTACCGCGTATGGGACTGTCAGGCCCGTCGAGCCGATCATCATATGGCATCAGAAACGGACGCAGGTGTGGCGGCACCCGCTCCTTGGGCGCGCGCGTAAACAAGCGCAGGTCCTTTTGACGCGCCTCAGGCAGCGCCATGAATTCGGCGAGCATCATCTCGATATAGCCGTCGGATAAGGCAGCCAGTATCAGGCCCCCACTTCGGCCCGCCACGAGGGGAAGCCCAACAGCGTATGGCGACACTCGTGAGAGTTCGCGCCACCAACCCGCCTTGCTGAACCCCTCGAGAACGCGAGAAGAGATACTGTCTTGGGCTCCGTCCAGTACAGTGCATGCATAAGAGGGGATCTGCGCGTTGGCATCGATAAGCCCGAGGCCAGCCGACACGACAAGAAGCCGCGCACCAGCCTTGTTTGCCGCAACCACCGAATCCCTGAACGACCTGCCGCCGTAAAGCGCGTCGGCGGGATAGGTTACAGTCGCCTGGGTAAGTCGCTCACCCCACAAGGACGCCACCTCCGCAAGCTCACCTCTTGGGAGCCCACCTGCGTGCAACTCCGAAGCCACAGGGCGCCGCTTTCTGTTGGTGCATGTCGTGATGACCAGGGGCAATCGACGTTCCTCAGTGCAACATTTATTGAGGCCTTTGCCTCTGGCATCTTCTAGATTTAATGCTGACTTTTGGCAAGCAATCTGCTAAAATAAATGCATCGCAACGAGAAGGGCCTCACCGCAGTGATTACGATAAATGAGGTACTTAGAAGGTCAGGCGATGCGCTTGATGGCCTCATGCAGCGCCAGGCAGACCTTGTTAGATACGCCTTCACCATTGAGCACGTTCATCAGGTCAACGTCAGCGACGATCCGACCTTTCAGCGCACCTTTAATGCTGTTTATGGTGTGCGGAGGAACGAGGAATGGAGAAGGCATTTCTATCAGATCTTCGAGCAAAAGAAGTCAAACCCCGCTCCCCAGTTTGGTGAGGTTGTCGGGGAAATCTTCAACCGCACGGGCAGGGTCGAAGCCTCTTTCGCCTCGAAACTCATCGCAACGCTCGACCCCAACCAAGCGGTTTATGATTCAGTGGTCCTGAGCAATTTTGGGTTTCGCCCTCTGACCAGCACAGGGGTCGAGAAGATCGCCGATGTGGTCCGCGACTATGCGGCCATCCAATCCCATCTCGATGCCCTGGTAGGCACCGATCTGTTTGCTGGCTTGCGTCAGCGCTTTGATCGGCAATTCCCCCAGTTCGAGACCTTTACCGATCTGAAGGTGCTAGACCTTTTGATCTGGCAAATGCGCGATCTCGGCGCCTTGGGCTATCCGGTGCCAAAAGCTCGGGACATTGGGACCAAAACGCGAGATAATACTGACGCTCCATGATAGTGTCAGGGAAGCCGATTGAGGGTTTGACGATGACTAAGCAGAGATCCGGTGGAGATGACCACCAATGGGAAGGCTTGAAGGAGATCGACCGTGCGATCTCCGAAAATCGCCTCACTGCATACTCTTGGAAGAAGGCCTGGGCTGACCCTTGGGGAAGATTGAAGCTTGTGGCCATTTTCGTTGCACTCGCCTCCTTTGCCGCATTTGTATTTGTAAATGATGTGATCCTCTAAGGGCGTGGCCATTCCTTCACGTCATCCGCTGCTTCTTCACTGGCTCCCTTTGCCCCTTTGGTCTTGCGTTCAAGTTGATCTCTGACGGTTCCAATCCGCTGACGATTCTGCTCACGGGCTTGTTCGACTTGACCAGCAATATCTGAGGGATCGGGCCCTTCTGATACATTTGCTCCGCGCGAGGCTCCCACCTCTCCTCGGGCTCGCACTTGATCTCTGCTCCCAAGCTCCGGGCGGCTGACAGACGCAAAGGGAGGCAAAGAGATTTCGCTCTCAATGTTGTCCTGCAGACGTTCTGCGAAGCTCTCGACAAACCGCGCCTGCAGCTGCTGTCCGCGCGGACTGAGCTGGAATGTGACGTCGTCGAAGCGAGCAGTCCCATAGTAGTCTCGGTTGGCTTCAATCTCACCCATGCCCCATTCGCGGTAGGCCTGGCTCAGGTTGAGGCTCCCGGCCGCGCTATTGCCCTCATACCAACTGGCTTGGCTTTCAAGGCGATTTGCCATCTCTTCAGCCCGGCGCGCTTCGACCGTATAGCTTTCGGCCTCGGTCAGCGATCGGCTGAGCCCAGATGCGCTGGTTGAGACCTGAGAGACTGAACTCGAGCTCGTCTCCCGCAAGAAGCCTTCGCGGGTGCTGGACCAGTTCCGACTATCGGAGATCTGGCTGAGTGCACTCATGATCTTGCTGCGATCCTCAGACGCGATCCCGATATCGCTGTCAGTCCATGATTGGTTGCGCCCGCCCTTGACTCCAATCTGCGCCGACCCAGGGCCAAGTTCACCCTTCAGACCGAGTGATGCATCTCCATTAAGGAACCATGTCGTTGATATTTCATCTGATGCGCGCCGAGACAGTCCGAACTGCTGCTGGAGGGTCTTGGAGGCATTGTCGACCTCGCTGAAGGCCGTGCCGATGCTGTCGCTGCTGCTGGTGCCGCTCACCGTGTCCGAGCTGCGCCCTTGGCTGTAGGCGTTGCGGATCTCGCTGAACCGGGTGAGCGCAGAGCTGGTCGATTGCTGTGCGAGATTGGCGAAGGTCTCGCTCTGCGTCCGGCTTTCGCTTGCCATCGAGCCGAGCCGTGCTGTGAAATCCTGTCCGAGCGTCGGTGTGAAGGGATAGCTCGAGTTGGGAACCGCAGCGAACTCGCCATTGGGAAAGCCCGTGGTCTGGGTGCCGTTGTCACTGACGCTGCGCGTCTGTGCGGCACCATAGGCGATGCTCGGCGCGAGGCTGCCTTGCGCAAACTGCCTCGAAAACACCGTCGAGTTGTCGATGTTCGAATTGCCGAGCGATACATTGCCGGTACTCGCCTCTCGCGCTGCTTCCTCGGCAGCATTCTGGCTGGGATTGAGGTAGCTGGTCGCCTGGCCCGAGATCGCCAACGCGCCGCGGGCGACCCCGCCTGCGAGGAACGGGATAGAGGCCACAAGGTAGCCTGCAAGGATGCCGATATCGCTGTTGACGTCGCTCATACCTGAGAAGGTCGCAAGGCTCAGGCCCGCGCCGCCGCCCGCCGCGGCAACATCGCCCGCCCCTTTGAACATCAGGATCATGTGGAGGATGACGAACAGCGGTCCCCAGGCTGCGAGGTAGAAAAACCCGGTGACGTAGCCCCTCAGTGCAATGGGTCCGGTCTTGGGCATCAGGAACAGCGGAAACAGCACCGGGAAGAGCGCGTAGAAGACCACGGTCAGCACGACGTTGAGGATCGGCACCCATTTCATCGCGTTCTGCGCGATCGAGGAATAGGTCCGTTCGGTCTGGATGTCTGCGCGGGTCTGGGCGAAGACATCGATGCTGCCCCGGCCGCTTGCGCCGGCAAAGCCATGCATCGCCTGGTTCATCGCATTGATGGTCAGCACCTGACGGAAAATGTCGCTCGCGCTCTTCGAGACGCCTGAGAGGTATTGGTAAGCCGTCGGCAGATCCGAGAGCAGCTTGGCCTTGGCCAGCGCCTCGGTCTGGCGCGGATAGAGCTGGCGCCCCGTGATCAGCGCCATTTCGTCGATGAGGCCCGCCCATTGGCCCGAGAGCGCGGTGTAGGCCTCGCGGCACGTGATGATCGATGCGGTGACGGTATCGTCCGCTTGACGGGTCAAGAACTTCTGAGCGCGCGCTGCGCTCCCCGGCGCGATCGTCGCCCAGATGTCATCGCTCTCGGAGAGCTCCTTCATCGAGTAGCGGCCGAGCAGCAGATCGTAGAACACGCATTGGCGCACGTGTTCATCGAAATTGGCGGCGAATTCAGGATCGGCGATCCGGAGCGAACGGGTCGCTTCGAGCAGCCGCGCGCCATAGATCATGCCGTTCTTCGAGTAGTTGAGATCATCGGGCAGCCCGAACACCAGCTCGGCCGAGCGGGTCAGGTAATCGCCCGTCTGGCTCGTAAAGCTCGCCATCAGCGCGAGGCCGAGCGGCACATTGGCGACTGTAGCTGGCGCGAGACTGGGGTTGACCCGGTCGGTGACCTTCACGTCCATGCGCGGCACCATCAGGCACATGTAGATCAGCGTCGCGCCAAGGAACCAGTTGAGCCATGCGCGCCAATCTTGGTTGAACGCCACGGTGATGACCGCAAGGATCATGCCCATCACCAGCGCGACCTGGATCAGGCTCTTGTAGCCGCCCGCGCCGGTCCATGCTGCCACTGCGTTGAGCACATTGACGATGTACTCGCCGCCGCCGATCGTGAAGATCTCGACCATGTGCCTGCCTCCTAGGGAATGATCGAACGTGACTGCATGCCGCGCGACCAGTCGAGCGCGGCCGCCATCGAGGGCGACATCGAGGCAGCAAGCATGTTCTCGATCATCGCAGTCTTCTCGATGATCTGCATGATCGCCGAGACCCTTGCTTGGCCCGTCGCCTGGCGCTGCGCGAGGCTCGAACGAACCTCGGCGACCTGTCCGCGCCAAATCGCGAGCTTGGCTTCATCGGCCGCAATGAAGCTCGCCATCGAGCGGCCCGCCTCGGACGTAATCCGCTCGAGGACCGCATAGAGGAGATCGATGCTGGCAATCTCGGCGAGCGTGTTGCGATCATCGGTCGCCATGCCGCGGCCGTAAGCAGCCTGGACGGTCAGGATCTTGTAGAGAGGCACCGAGGCAACCTGGAGGAGTTCCTTCTCCTCATTGCCGATTGTGCTATCGCTGCGGATCGCTTCGACCATGCTGCCGATCAGGCGCGCGACCCGCGGCCGGATTGCCTTGGCGCTTGCCAGGCTCATTTGCTGGAAAGTCGGATTGAGGCACTGGTCTGGCTCATCGCACTGGAACACCCGGACCGCTTGGCCTTGGGTTCCGTCGAGGAGCGCGGTCACCAGTGTCGAAGAGGCATCGCCGGCAAAGGGGACGAACTTGCCCTGATCCTCGTCCTTGGGCGGCACATAGATCACCGTGCCGATCAGGGTCATGGCATACTCGGCAAGCTCGCGGTCGAAGCTGCCGCCGGGATTGAAGAAGGCGCTCTTCTTCAGCACGTGCCAGGTGTAATTGCGCGCAACCCCGGGATTTACGTCGGCGTATTCCGCCCCGCCGCCCTGTGTGGTCGAACTGCGCTGCCCCCGCGTGCCGCAGCCATGCTTGGCCGCGGCATAGTCGGTAAAGATACCTTCCGAATTGCCAATCGCCTCGCAGATCGCCTTGTCGGCGAGGTCGCCCTTCGGCCAGATTCCTCCCACCAGCCCCTGCGCCATCTCGCAGGAGTTGATCGAAAGGTTGTTCATCAGCTGCGCCTTTTGGCTGAACTCCTGCATAATCTTGTTGCACTCGGGGCAGACCGTATCGATCGCCAGGCTGAAGGCGAAGCCCACCGCATTGTTCGCGACCGCCTTCATCAGCGCGACGATCTCGCCGGCATTGATGAAGGAGAAGGAGCCCGCGAAGATATCGATCCCGCCGCACCCGGCGCGCGCACGCGGCAGCTGAAGGTTGGCGATGTTGGTGGTTTTCTGGGGGAAGCGGGTCCAGACATTGCCCAGGCTGTAATAGCCTGCCGATTGTCCTTCGAAGGCGCTTGGCCCCGTCACATTGGCGGCCGCGCCCATATCATCCATGAAGCGGTCCATGCTGTCGCCAACATTTGCCGAAAGCGGCGCGGCGAGCGGAGACGCCATCATGCTGGCTGCCGCCAGCACAAGCGCGGCATTGCGGATCGTCCTAGTAGTCATGGCCGGCTTCCTTCGCGGTCAGGAGGTAGATGCGGTCCTGAAGCTCGTCGGCCGAGAGCACGCCGTAACCGATCGGGATCGGGCGCTTCAGCACGCTGTCCCACAGGACCAAGGCAGGGGTGATTCCGGGCTCGAGGCCCATGCGCGCACGCTGGCCGCTCTCGACTTTGTAGTCGGGGAAGTGGCGTGACGGACCGCCATCGGTCGAAATCGCACGCACGGTGATTTGCCAGCGATCGGCGATCGATCGCACGATTGGGCTCATCACCTCGCAGGCGCCGCAGGTCTGGGAATAGAAATAGAACAGGCCATAGCGCTGCGAGAGCCCGGCCATCACCGCGTCACGGTCAGCTGCACGTGCGTCTTGCCACTGCTTCTTGGCGAGCGCGCCGACCGGACGCTCGAGCGTGTAATCAAGCGCAGGATCCTGCCAGATTGCCCGTTGCCACACGTCAGAGAAAAGCGAGGCGCGGTCGAGCTGTTCGCGCTGGAAGCGGATATAGGCGGTGACGTTCTCCGGGGTGGGATAGAGCACCGCACGCGCCTTCAGCTCGCGCAAGGTCCCGGTGATGGCGTCGAGTTCCTGCGCCGCTGACGGAGCCTGCTCGGGTTGTGGGGGTAGCGGCTTGGGCGCCGGGACCGGCTTCACGCAGTAGAACCAGTAACCGAGCTTGCGCTTCGCGCAGTAGAGGTCATCGCCTGACGTCGGCGCCTCGGCCGTTTCGGTCTGCGTACTGGCCTGTGTCTGGGCCGCGAGCGGTGAAGATGCTTCGAAGGCCAGCATGGCTCCGGCGGCGAGGATGCTGAGAAGAGGGGCACGGATCATCACTGGCCACCCCGCGCGTAATAGTCCTCGATCTTTTGCTGGATCAGCGCGCTGGTCTCGAGCTCATCAGGAAGGCGGGCGGCCTCCGTGAACTCGGCATAGACCTCGCTGAAGTCCATTTGGCTGAGGTCGAGCCGGGCAAACTCATCGAGCGAAAAGCCAGCGCATTGTTCGCGCTTAGGCGTGTTCCAGGGCTTGGGGAGCTGGCGGCGCCCCTGTTCCTGGAGGATCCGGGCGAGCTTGGATTCAAAACAGCAATAGGCTTTGCGCTTGGTCACGCAGATGCCGAGCACCTTGTCAAAGCAATATGTCCCGACGTAGGCGCACAGGCCTTTGGCATCGCGTTCGTGCAGCAGGGTTTCCTCGCGCGAGCAGCCGAGCGACACCAAGAGGCTGATGCCCGGTATCAAGGGAAAGCCCTTGCCCTTGCAGCAGTTGAGCACACCGAAGACCTTCGAGGAGCAGGTGTTGCGGGTGCCCTTGAACAGCGTCAGGCTGTCAGGATCGAAGTCCTTGCGCGCCTCGTCCATCGCGTGGAGCGCGGCGACCGCGTCCTGAAACTCATTGTTGGCGGTGCGCTCGATCGTCTCGCACGAGCCATCGATGCAATAGACATCGCCGTCGCAGACGTACTGGGCCTGCGTGCCGGTCGCCGGGAGCGCGCACTCGTAAACCCGCTCCCAGGTTTCGCAGGGCTCCTCCTCGGTCAGGCACTCTTCGCGGACGAAGCGGCAGGTGTTCTGGCTTTCAAGCTCGCTACAGTCGCTCGCAGGCGACTTGGAGGTGCAGTTGTAGCTGCGCTCCCAGGCCCAGCAGGGGCGCGTCACTGACACCCCGCCAATGACGCGGGTCTGCAGGTCGCTATCGGTGCAAATCTCGGCTTCCAATGTGCAATCGGCATTGTTGTTGAAGGCGAGGCATTGGCTATCGTCGGGTGCCGTCTCGACCGCTGTCCGGGTCGAGGTGAAAAAAGCAGTCTGGCCGGGAACTTCGGCATCGCAGGTCAGCTCGTTGATCCTGACGCCAGGCTCTGCACAGAAACGCGAAACGCCATTGTCGAACCATTGCAGGCAGGTCTCGCGGTGCCCGGTCACCTGGCAGCTTGCATCGGCAAAGATACGGCAGCTTGGCAGGTCATCGACATTGCCGCCCCTCAGCGGGCTACAGAGATAATACCACTCGCCTTGCTCGGTGACCCGCGCGGTCAGCGGCACTGCGCATTGGCCTTGCGATTGCTCGAGGCGGGTCCCGGAATTGCAGGTCGCCATGTAAGTCCCGGCGCTTCCCGCGCCCGACGGCAGCGGCACGCAGCTACCCTGGCTGCCGCCAATGGACATGCCGCTGGTGTAATCGAGCGGCGCGGCGTTGATGCCCCGGCTTCTGGACAGCAGCGCGTCGATTTCGTTCGGGTCGAACTGCGCGCGCGACGCCATGCTGTCGCGGATCGTACGCAGTGCGGGGCTAGTCGGCGCGGCGCTGCGCCCACGCGCTTCGATCTGGTCAGGGTCGCGCGCGAGCTGTTCGAGGTCGCGGGTGGCCGGTGGGTCGAAGTTGGGAATGCGCGCGCCGTCGGGGGCCGTGGTCGCTGCCTCGCGCGCCGCAGCGCGCGCCTCGGTCGCGAAAGCCTTGCCATCTGCCTTGGCCTCTTCGCGGGTCTGGGCGGCGACAGGCAGCGCCAGTGTGGAGGCCGTGAAGGCCCCGAGCAACGTCGTGACCAATGTGCGGATCATGGGCGGTTCTCCTGTTCAAGCTGGCGCAGATGGAGGCGGGCAAGCTCGGCGCCGGGGCCCTTTCCGGCGGCAAAGGTCTCGAGGACTTCGCCGACGCTGATATTGCCGGCGATGCGGTCATGCGGCGGCACAGCGCTGGTGCAGTCGAAACCGTCGCAGGGGCTGAAATCGGTGCTGAGCATCACGAAGCTGGGTGCGGCCTTGATTTCGAAGGCACGAAACAGCCGCGGATCGATTCCAAGCGATCCGGCTTCGTCGCTGTCGCTCCAGATCGCAGAGAGGCGCTTCTTGAACGCCGCGCTATCGCGTTGCGGAAAGCCGCGCAGCACCGTCACCCCGCCTGCGCGGGTCATATCGCGCACCAAGGCTTTGAGCGCCGCCGGCGGCATCGACAGGCTGGCAAAGGCGATGAACCGCGGACCTGCGGCGAGCGACGTCTTCTCAGCTTCAGCTTGCCCCGCAATCATCGCGTCGAAATCGAGTGGGGCCTCGCTGGGAGCCGGCGTGATGCTTTGAGCATAAGCGGTACGGCGGTCCTGGGCCTGCATCTGAACGGCGCGCGCGTCCTCATTGAGGAGCTGTGCATGCTGGCGGACATTGGCGGCGAGCGCTTCGGCATCGCTGGCGTGCTCGCCTGCGCGCTTGCGGATCGTCTCGAGATCGAGATCATCGGGCGCTGCCTGCGCGAGCGCCAGGCCGGCAAGCGAGACAGCGAGGCCGAGCGGGATCAGGAGAAGATGCTTGTTCATAGCGCGCAGCAGTTCCGCTTGCGCCAGACGAGGTATCCCATGTCCTCGCCGATCGCGGGGATGACCTGTCCAGCGGGTTGAAAGGTGTTGGAGGCGCCAATCGGCGGGCAGGCATAGCGCCCGCTGGTGGCAGGGCTCGGATTGGTGGCCTGGAAGCGGTATTGTTGCTTGCGCATCACCGGCATGAGGTATTTGCCGCAAAGCCCTTCAGAGCCCATCGTCCCCCATGCCACCAGCTGGCGGTGGAGCTTGTAGGCAAAGCGCGACAGCACCAGCCGCGAGGCCTGGACATGGCCGATCGAAGCCGAGACATTGCCGTTCATCGGATACATCGCGCCCTGGCAGCCCGCGCACCAGAACATCTCATCAATCGGCAGCTTGGCGGTCGAGGCAGCGCAGTCGGCGGCACACGCGGCGAGCGCCAAGGGGTTGGCGAAGAGCACGGCCTCGGGATTGATGATCGCGGTGAGCTCGCTGTCCTGCCACAGCGGATCGACCTCGGAGATGTAGAGGATGTCGATCGAACCTGCCTCAAGGCAGAGGAAATCAGCGACGATCTCCATCCAGTAGATCAGCGGGTAGGCATACCAATGGACGTGCCAGCTCGAGTAATACTGGCTCGCGCCACCCACCGCTGAGGGGCCCGAGATCGAGCGAAAGCCGATATCGAACCCGGGATCGAGCTTCAGCCCGCCAAGGTTGACGAAGCACCACGGCTTCATGCTGACATCGGCAAGTCGCACCGGCTCCCAGAACCCCATCGCGATCCCCGGCCGGATGCCGCACAGGCACAGCGGCAGGTCAGGGTTGTCAGGGTCAGGCCGGTTCGAGGGCCAGATATCGAGCCCGCCGATCGCGATCGGAAACAGGCACGACCAGCAGATATCCGTGATCGGGTTGACGAAGCTGCCGGTGCATTTGCCGGGTCCGGCATCGGCCAGCACCGGGCTGGCCGTGGCAAGACCGAGCGCAGCCAGCAGGCTCATCGCCAGGTTGCGCCAGCGCCTCATGGAACCAGCCTCTTCGGCTGCGGCAGTGCGATCTCGCTGACCTCGAGCAAGCGGCCCTGCTGGCGCACCCGCGCTGGCACGGCCTTGATCCCGAATTTGGCGGTGAGCTGGCCGCCCTGGTCGAAGTAGAAGCGGCGCTGGCGCGCTTTCATCAGCTCGAGCGGCGCGCCCTTCACCAGGATGAGCTTGGCGGCATTGCCCTGCCCGAGCGCCCAGGCGAGCTGGTCCGGATCATCGCCGTCGAGAAACAGGAGATCACCGCGCAGGCGCACAGAGTCGAGCGGATTGACCATGGTGCCGGCGGCATGGATCAACGCGCCGTTCGCGCCTCGGATGTCTGCGCCCAATGTGATCGTCGGATCGAAGCTCCAGACCCTTGCCGTGCTCGCCCGTGCGAGACCCGCCACCGGATCGGGCCGATTGACCCGGGCAATTGTGCGGCGCTTTAGCTCTGCGTTGCGCCGCGCGGTTTCGCCCGACTGCTCCATGCTCGTCAGGCGCTGGCGGATCTGCTCGAGAAGATCGGCTTCGATCACCGGGAAAACCGTCCCGCGCTGGCCGTAGTCCCGGGCCGCCGCAGGCTCGGGCCAGAAGCACAGCATCAAGATCAGGCTCGAGGGCAGCAGCGCTCTCACAGGATCGCCCTCCCACTGCCAATGATTTGACCGCGGCATACCCAACCGATCTCGGCATAGCGGCTGTCGAGCCCGCGCGGATGCGCGGTTCCGGTGTAGTAGCAGCCCTCGGGGATCGGGCCTGAAGGTCCCTCGTGGAGCGCAATGCCAAGCCGCGTCTTGTCGAGGCGCTCGGCCACCTTGAGGCCATTGATGAAGACCGCGTCGCCGCGGTGGCTGACCACATCCCCCGGGACACCGAGCACGCGCTTGCCGAAGGGCTGCGTTCCTTGCCCGAAATGGGCTTCGATCAATGGGCTCTGCGGCGGCGCAAAGAAGATGAGGCTGCCGCGCGAGATCGGTGCCTTGCGATCGAGCCAGAATGCCCAGTTGGGCAGGCTTGGGCTCGCATTGATAAGGAAAGCGTGATCCTTGCCGAAGGCATCGGCTGCCGCCCAGCCCAGCGGGAGCAAGACAAGGCCGGTGAGGACGAGTGGGCGACGCAGGCTGCGGATAATGCGCTTGGCGATAGTCGTCATTGCGGCTCTCCCTTGGCGAGCTGGCGCATGATCAGCGTCTTGAGCTCTTCGGTCGCATCGGGCGCATCGCCCGCCAGCACCGCTTCGCTCACGAGCACCACCCGCCCGCCGGTGCCCATTTCGGCGACCGCACGCTCGGAGGCCTTGAGGAAGGCAAGCACGCGCGCTTGGCTTGCTGCAGGGTCACCCCCGCCCCGTGCTTCGGCATCGACAAAGGCCGCGATGGTCTCAGCCAGACGCACTGTGACGATCTGCTGGCGCGGCGCGCTAAGCTCCCGGCTAACCCATGATGCCCAGAGAAGCGCAGCGACAAGACCAAGCACGGCGAGGAGCTTGATTGCCAAGCGGCGGTCGAAGGTGGGAATGCGTTTCGTCTCAGTCATTCTGGCTCTCCCCGGCGTGCTGGCGATCGATCTCGTTCATGAGGCGCTTGAGGAAGCGCGGCATGCGCAGCAGCGTCACCGCGCCGAGCGCGATGGCGAAGGAGGTCATGAGGTCCTGGCTGAACAGGCTACGCCGCACGGCGTCAGCAGCGAGGTAGCGCTCGGCGAGATTGCCGAGTTGGGCAAAGAGCCCAGCAAGGTCCCAGCCTGCGACAAACAGGAACACCGCCAGCGGCAGTCCGAGCACGATCAGGATCGAGGTGACGGCAAAGCCCGCTGTTTCGATCAGAACGAAGCAGAGCGCCTGCAGGCGGGGTAGTAGTCGCTGGCGGTCGGCGCGGCCGCCCTGGTTGATGAGGCGCGCGGTCATGCCTTGGCACTCCCCGCAACCATGCGGATCGCATCGGCAAGGCTATGCCCGCGCCGCTCGTATTCTTGGATCGCCGCGTAAGTGTCGGGATCGGAGGAGTAGACAGTCGCCGAGAAGGGATCGAGCACCAACCGGCCGATCGCCTCGGTCTCGGGTCCCTTGATGAACACCTCGCTGTACTCGGTGCCCGAGCGCTTCAGCGACCGGATCAAGGTCTCGGTTCGATCATCCATGTCGAGGCGGGCATTGGCTCTGAAGTCGGCGATGGTCTCAGCCTTCTGCTGGAGCACCAGCATCCAGTCGCTGTTCTCAAGCGCTGCGCGCGCGCCGTCCGACTTGTAGTAGTCGTTGAGCGACTGGGTCGCGGTGGCGAGCGCGCCGCCATATTTGCGCGCGGTGCGTGCATAGGTCTCGACGAACTCGCCCATCGAGCCACCCTTGAGCATTGCCCAGGCCTCGTCGATCAGCAGCAGCTTGCGGGTGCTGCGCGAAGTCCGGGTCATGGCCTGGCTCGTCATGAACATGATCGCCGAGAGCACGACGCTGCGCAGCTCTTCGCGGCTTGCAAGGTCGCTCATCTCGAAGACCGTGAAGTCATCATCGAGCGCGAAGCTCGCCTTGCCTGCAAAGAACCCGCCATAGCTTCCGCCGCGGCAGAAGGGCCCGATCGCGGTGGCAAGGTCGCGGCCCGCCTCGCTTTCGCAATGCGCGAGCGCGTTCGCGACATCGTCGATCGCCGCCCCGCTGCCGAGTGCCTCCCAGGTGGCGTTGACGGCGCGGTCGATGAGGCCGCGCTCGGTGTCGCTCGGCGCGGTGCCGGGCCGCGCCATCTGGCCGATGATCGCCTTGATCATGGCAAAGCAGTCGAGCCGGTAATCCTCGTCCTGGTGCGCGCGGGCATCGTCGACCATCGAGAAGGGATTGAGCGAGAACCCCGAGGCCAGTGTGAACTCGACGAAGGTGCCGCCTTGCAGCTTAACCGAATGCTCGAAGCTGCGCCCGTCATCGATCACCACCACCTTGGCGCCGGCGCCGCGCAGCGCGGCACACAGCTCCTGCAGCAGGACCGACTTGCCCGAGCCCGACTTGCCGCAGATCGCGATGTTATGATTGCCGGCTGCGTTCTCGAACGGCGACCACCAGAAGGGTTGGCCCCGCCGGCCGACGAGCAGCAGGTGCGGGACCGCGCCGCCGAGATATTCGCCCTGGAGCGGTGCGATATTGGCCGCCGTGGTCGACAGCATGGTCTTGAAGCGCTTGAGCCGCGCCATGTCATCGCCAAGCCCGTCGGCAAGGCTGAGCGGGAAGGCGGCCACCAAACCCTGGAGCTGGAGGAAGCGCTCATCGCCCAGGTCCCATCCGGCCGCCTTGTAGATCGCCTTGATCACGCGCTCATGCGCGTCGCCCTGACCCAGCGGCGAAATGCTGGTGAGACCATAGAACAGCTTTACGAGCTTCTTGCCCGACTGGAGCTCGGTCTGGACATGCCGCCATTCGGCCGATTGATCGGCGAGGCGCGGCAGGAAGCGCGCGCTCTTGGTTGCCTCGAGGCTGGTGGTGCGCATGAACTTGAAGCCCGCACGCGCGGCCGCGGCTTCCTGGTCGGGATAGACGAGGCAGAGCATGGTCGCGACCGGGCAGGGAAAACGCAGTTTGTCGGTGAACATATCGCCGATCAGCCGCGCGCATTCCCACGGCGCCCAGCGCTGCGGCGTGCTTCGCACTGCGAAGTGACGAATGTCGAAGTGATCGGGATAGCAGGCGCCGATCTCGGGATGGCCTTGTGCATCGTGCCCGGTCTCGCGGAACCGCTCGGTTCGCAGGATCAGACGGTCATCCTCGACCTCGAGCTCGATGTCGCGGCGGATCGCTTGGACATCGAGCGTGTCGTGCGGGTTCCAGTCGTGTGCGTCCGCCTCGTGCGCGGTGGTGGGCGAGGTCAGCTCGTCGATCAGCGCGAGCAGGCCCGCAGGCCGCAGCTCGTGCGCTTCGAGCCCAAGTGAGCGCAGCATGCCAATGAGCCCCTCGCGGCATTCGCTGAGCTCTGCATCGGTGACCGGCCCTGGCACCGGCACGCCGAGCGAGACGATCACCCGGACGTTGCGGGCATGAAACGGTGCATGCGCCGCCCCCGAGCGCCAGACCAGGTCATAGAGCCGCTGCGTGCGCGCCCGGGCGATGGCCTCATAGATCCCGCCCTGCTCGTAGCGCGGTGCAAACCACGGGCCGATGATCGAACCAATCCGCGGCGAGCCGAAATTGAGGAGCTGCAGGCAGGCCCCCTGGGGCAAGCCTTCGGAGAAGAACTGGCCGAGAATCTCGCCGGTGCGCTCATCTGCCCCGATCAGGGGCGTGACTTCGAGGATGAAGCCCTTGGAGCGGGCGTTGCGGTAGAGCTTCGCGCTCTCGTCATAGACCCGGTAGGGCAGCCAGTCGGAGAGCATATCGAGGCCGAAGTGCCCGCGCGGCTTCTCCGGCGTTGCCGTGTCGGCGAAGAGGCCGCGCGACAGCGCCTCGCGCGCAGCAGTGAATGACAGGATCACGGGCGTTCTCCTTCAGTGTGATCAGGGTGGGGGACCGGCGCGCGGGGAGGCGGGAACGCACCAGGTCCCCCGGGGTCCGGCGCATCAGCGCCGGGGATTGCCGGATTGGGCTGCGGGGGGACGAACAGCAGCTCCGGCAATGGTGTTGGTGTGGCTTGATCGGCGGCGGCCGAGGGCTCGGGCTCGGCGCTTGTCCGCGTCGCCGCGATCGCGGACGCCAAGGCGCTGAGAACGGCGCCCCGGCCCTGCGGTGCGCGCCAGCCTGCCCCTGCCGCTTCAGGCAAGGTCAGGTGGACAATCCGCGCTTCGTGATCGCGCCCGGCCGCATCGCGGTAAGGGGCCAGCACCACCCGGAGGCGGCGCACGCCGTCGCTGGGCATCGGGATGGGCCGGGTCGCCGCTTGGGCGTCGAGGCCTTGCGGGCTCGTGGCCGCGGCATCGATCAGCGAGGTCGGCGCGCAGGTTCCTTCGGGCGCGCGGCAGGCAAAGTTGCCCTCGACATTGCCGCCAAGGCTCGCGCAGGCGGCGGTGAGGGTAAGCGGCGCGAGCAGCGCCGCTCTGCGCAGGAGCAGGTGACGGCTCATTGCTTGCCTCCCGCTTCGCCAACAGCAAAGCGCCGCAGGGTGGCCGCATCGCGGTAGCCGTGGAGCACGGCGCCATCGCTGGCGCGCACGATCACCGGGGTTCCGGCAAACCCGTTGGCCTTGGCAAAGGCTTCATTGGCATCGAGCGCTTTGGCTGCCTTGCAGGGCTTGGCCGTTGCAGGCGCCTGCCCGGAATAGGCCGCGTGCAGCGCCTTGGCCGGATCATCAGCGCAGATCACCGCTTCAGCAATCGCGCGGCTTTCGTTCCCGAAGATCGAGATGGGCCGTTCCTCGACATGAAGGCCCGTCTTGGCGAGTTCGGCGGCAAGCCGCTGGCAATAGCCGCACTGAAAGTCGGAGAAGACGATCAGCTTGGCGCCATTGGGATTGCCCCAATGGACCGCGCCCTCGGCAGGAAGCTTCGCGAGATCGACCCGCTCCGCCGCCGCTGGGTGCGGCGCATTGGCTTTTGTCGCGGCCGCACTTTCGCTGGCCCTGGCCGCACCTGCCGCGAGGAGATCAGGATTGAGTTCAAGCAGCCGCGCGGCGGTCACATCGCGGCGCTCTTCCATGTCATAGAGGCGCCCGACGAACAGGTAGCGTGCGGCCTCATCGACATAGAACAGCGTATCGCCCGAGACGACCTCGCACCACGGCCCCAGGACATCGCAGTTGATCGCATCGATCGGCGTCTTGGGAAGGCGCAGCTTGAGCGCCGCGGCGACGTCGGATGCTGCTCCCGCCGCATTGGCGGGATTGGCGGTGACGAGCGAAACCGCGAGGGTCAGCACGGCAGCAGCGCTCGAGGCGGCAAGGGCAAGGTGGGCGGCACGAGCCTTGTGGCTCGGCCGGCGGCGGTCATGGTAGTTCATTTGGAGGGGCTCCTGACGTGGACGCCGTCGAGAAAGACGATCTCGACCTCGATGCCGGTCGGCATCTCGACGACGGGTTGGTATTGTTCGGCGCGTTCGATGAGGTATTTGCTGACCGTGTCGGCCGCCTCGCCCGCGCCCTGGCCGAGGCCGCCCGCGAGTATGTCGGTCGGCGAAAGCGGCTCGCGCTGCTGGCCCGCAGCAATCTGGCCTGCGAAGATGCCATTGGCGTTGGCCGAAAAGCCGCGGCCGAAGCCGCCGACTATCCCGGCAAGCAGCGCCTGGGCGACCAGGCTGCCTTCCCGGCTGACCACGCGGCCACGCACGCCCGACTTTCCGGCAAAGGCGATGAAGCCCTTGATCTCGCTCACGGCGAAACGCCCGCCGGGCTGCGCGCAGGTCATGCGCACCAGCTTTACGTAGACCTTCTCGGCCGAGAGATCGCCGCGCGCCGCGCCGTTGATGAGGCAGCCAGTGATGTCCGTGGTGAGGAGCTTGCCGCCGCGCATCACTGACCGGGCCGGGCCGGTAATGCGCAGGACCACGGGCAAGGGATCGGTTTGGCTAGCGACCCCGGTCGAGGCATCGACCCCGACGATGACCTTGGCCGGCGCATAGGAGTTGGGCGGCAGGTAATCGCGGCTCGCCTCGAGCAACAGCGCCGGCGCGGCGGTGCTGACAGGCTTGCGGTCCTTCTCGGTCTCGCCCGCAAAGCTCAAGAGGCTGAGCTTGCGCTCTTCCGGTACGGGTCCGGCGAGCGGATCAGGCGCAGCGCCCGCAGGTCGCGCGCCTGATCCGTAGGCGGGCGGCGATGGAAGCGGCGGCGGCGGTGCCTTCGCGACCTGTTCGAGCTGACCACGCAGCGCGGCATTCTCGGCCGAGATCGCATCGATCGCGGCCTGCCCGTCGTTGCGCATCTGCGCATTCTCGCTGCGCAGCGCGTCGAGCTCCTGCTCGATTGCGGGGCGCGGAAGCTGCGATTGCTGAAGATCCTTGATCGCGCGGCCCTGGGCATCGAGCCGGTTGCCGTAACTCGCCACGAATTCGCGCTGCGAGAGGTTGCGATTGACCAGCCCGCCGGTGTCGATCGTTGCGGCGGCGTTGGGATCGCTACCTGCACCCTCGCTGTCACCGCTGAAGATGAAGGCGGCGCCGCCAAGCAGCGCGACCGCGCCGATTCCGGCGAGCAGCATCTTCTGGCGCTGGGCAATCTGCGCGTTGAGCTGGCGGCGACCGGTCTCGCGCGCTTCGGGTGACCCCGGCAGCGGCTTGGTCTCGAGAGTTTGTGTCTCGGCCATTATTCGAGCCCTCCCTTGGCAAAGACCAGGAAGGCGCTGGTCGCCTCTCCAGGTGCGAGACTGTCGCGGCCATAGGCAAAGGCGAGCGCGCCGGCGGGAGCTTCGCGCTCGGCAGCCAGCACAAGGCTGTCCTTGCCGAGGTTGCGCACCAGGAAGTGCTGTCCGGTCAGCGCATCGCCTTCATATTCGGCGACCAGCTGGACCTCGATTCCCTCGGTGCGGCGCGGCGCCGAGAGTTCAGCGCGCGCCCGATAACCGGGGAGTACAGCGTCGCTGGCCATCGCTTCAATCAGGCGGACGGCGGCATCCTCGGGGCTCGCAGCGGTTTCCCACTCGGCTGCCTCGACTTTGGCGAGCGCCGGGTTGGTGATGAACACCTGGGTCGCTTCGTCAGGGCCAAGCCGGCAAGCAAATTTGTAGACGTAGCCTGCCTTGCTGGTGGCAAAGAAGCTGACCCTGGCAGCGGCATATTGCGGCGGCACCGAGATATAGATGTCCCCGCGCACCGGCTCGTGCGTCACCTGGAAATCATTGTAGGGAAAGCCGCTCGCGATCTTCGAGACATTGGCAAAGCCATCGCCCACGAGCGCAATCCGGGTGAGCTCGCCGCGGGCGAGTTCGCATGAGATCGTCGCATTGTCGGCTGCCTCGACAAACTGGTCGGAATGCGCCGGTGTCGCGGCAAGGCCGAACGCTAGCGCGGCGAGGCTTGGATACGGGAATGGGAAGCGGGTCATTGGCCCTTGTCCTTCTCGTCGGAGGGGAGTTGTTCGAAGCCGGTCAGCTGAAGGCTCAGCCCGCGCTGCGACCATCGGAAGCGGAAGGCGCGGCGCTGGCTCCCGATCACCTGCGCGCCGACAAAGGTCTTGAGCGTGCCGGTGACCGTTGAGGTGAGTCCGCGCGGATCGACCTCGATCCGGGCGATCACGAAGGCCTGGCTGATATCCGAGCCGCGCTGTTCCTCGACGATCTGCACCAGCTCGGCTTTGAGCCGGCCATGCGCCGCAGGGTCAGCGAGCTTGAGGATGCTCGCCATCCAGTAGTCGAGGCTTTCGGGCGCCCGGTTGAGCAGCATCAGCGCCGTGTCGCGGGTCACCAGCTCGAGATAGGGCGCATCGACACCGGCACTCGAGAGGCTGAGCCGCTCGGCGGTGATCGGCACCAGCACGACCTCTTCATCGCGGGTCACCGCGGCGCCAAGGCTCACCACGCTGGTGAGGCCAAGCACGCCCGCCAGCATCGCGAAGCGGTTGCGTTGACGAAGGTAGGCCTGTGCCTGTTCGTGTGCGAATTCTGCGCGCATCGCTGGTCCTCCCTCAGCCCGCCAACAGGCGGCAGTGGGAGGGCGGCGTGGCCTTCAGCCCGAGAAAGGCGCCGGGCAGGTACCAATAGGCAGCATGCACCAGCGCCGATCCAGCGCCGCGTGCCTTCGCCTTCCGCAAGGCAAACCAGGCTCCGGCGGCCAGGCCGATACCGATGAAGATATGCTGCGCGAGAATGCCCCAGGCGAAGGGGATCAGGATCCCCGCAAACTCGTCGATGGTCCAGAAGCCGATGAGCTCCGGGTCGTCGAGCCGCCGTGGCACGAGGTACTTGTCAGCCATGATGCCGCCCTCCTGTCGTGAACAGCAGCCGCCGGTCAGATGACCGCGGTCACGACCGAGGTGACGATCGGCACGCCGGTGCCGACACCGATCCCGACGCCGACCGGCACGGCGACCTGGCCGAGCGAGAAGCGGCCCGAGGCAAGGCCGATCAGGCCGCCCGCGAGGCTGAGAACGGTGATGATCTTGCCGCCCGAGCCTTCGAGGAAGTTGGTGAACTGGGTGAGCGCCGGATCGAAGGTGGTGTCAGCCCCGGCGATCGCCGCGCTGGCGCCGGCGAGTGCGACAAGCGCCGGAAGGATGTAGTCGCGGCCCTGGATGCGGCGCGGCGCCTGGGCCGGAACGGCAGTCTTGATGGTCATGGGGAGGTACTCCGAGGGTTGAACAACAGCCAACGATGCGTTCGCTGTATGTTCTTTCCTCTCCCCTGAGCCGGGCTGTAGGAAATCGTAGAGTGAGAAGTGCAGGCTTAGCCCAAGCGAAAAATGACATTTGGGAGCCCGCAGGCCGGTCATCGCGCCGGCTGATCGGCCACTTGCGCTCAACGTGCCGGTATCTGCGCGGTGCCAATCGGATAATGCGCCGACCCTACCGGATTTTGCGCTCGTGCTTGCCCGCCGATGATTCGCTCGTTCCTCGATGTTCTATTTTTGTTCTTTCTGTTTTCCTACACCCTTCCTGCACGGGTAGTCAGCGAGTCGAGCACTTCGCGAAAGGATGAGTGGATGACCGACATGTCGCTTTTTGCCGAACATCAGGTTCGCGCAGATCTTGCCCGGCTGCTGCTGGCAGCTGTCGAAACCAGCGGGCAACCGCGCTGCGAGATCGCCCGGAAGGCACATATCCATAAGGATGCGTTACGCCGGGTTCTGGCTGGGGAACGGTCTGCCAGCATCGCCGAAACGCTGCGCATCCTGGCGGCGAGCGGCGTGCCCCCGCATGCGCACCTACTCTTGTTCCTGGTTGGCAGCGATCATGCGGTGCGCTGGCTGCAGTCCGACCTTGCCGACGTTTTTTGAAGACTTCACCGGCGAGCTGCCGTCCGCGCTTGAGCGCGTGCTCGGCAACCAGGTGCACGATGTAAAGCCGCGCTGGGCGAAGGGTACAGCGCACAGGGTGGCGCGCCTGCTATCGGACCATATCGACGAGCTCGAACGCAAGGATGCGCTCTTGGGTGATGTCTTCGGCGCGGGCATTGGCGGTAGCCATGGCTAGTGCCGTTTCGCCCGAGGACATTGAGGATCGTCGTGTCACCCGCCTGATCCGTCTCAAGGAAGTTCAGCACCGCGTCGGGCTCGGCCGTTCAACAATCTACCGATGGATGGCCGAGGGGAAGTTTCCGAAGCCCGTGCAACTAGGCGGTTCAACCGTGGCTTGGTCGGAAGGCGAGGTCGATCGTTGGATTGCTGACAGACTAAGCTGAGAGCTTCTCGGCCGGCTGCCGAAACCGGGTTCAAAGCTGTAGGCGGGAAAGCGGCTCGTCGGGCCTCATGGCGCTGCTGCTGGCCACGCCTTTTGGTGGTCATGGACAAACGCCAACCGCAGCCCCCCATCCAGCGCAGCCTCCTCTGAACCTGATGGTGGATAGCGCGCGGCCTACCTCGCTCCACCAAGACCCTTCAATTGACCGATTGTCGGGGACCATATCCCGAAGCGCGGCGGCCTCTAATACCTCGACCGAGGTCCCCCAAGGATAAAGATGCCAGCTCATTTCAAGCAGACCCGATGCCCGGAAGCGCACAAGCTCAGCAGCAGCGAGGTTGCAACGGGCCGTTGAAGTCTCGATCTTGCTCGAAGCGGTACCCCGGTCTCCAGTCGCCTAGAACTCTTCCACCGCTCTGGCGAGGTGCGGCAAGCGCCGGTCAATGGCAGCGGCGATGCTTGCATGGACTTCCTCTGCGAAGTCTGGAGGCATCGCATCGCGCGTTTGGCTGACAGCATTCGAAGCCTGGTCGAGTAGCTCCAATGTCGCGCCGCGCATGAGGTCAGCGCCGAGCCCTGCTGCCTTGCCAGTCTGGGCAAAATGACGGCCCATGACTTCGGACAGCCGGTAGTGGCGGTTGGTCCCTGCCGA
>VFQO010000926.1_pt1 | contig 26829 bp, 22 predicted proteins | sample 3512331 | NCBI WGS metagenome assembly VFQO01 (sample SAMN10412371, study PRJNA504923) | tailings metagenome | isolation source: Replicate 3 from Balatoc abandoned mine | place: Philippines: Itogon, Benguet | collected 2017-08-28 | reverse complement strand
CAGCCCGCCAACAGCCGGTGCGTCAGCGGCAGGCGGTGCGGCAGCAGCAGGCGCGGTGGCAGCAACCGGTGCGGCAGCAGCAAGCGGCGCGGCCGGGCCGGTTCGTGGAGCGCTGGTGGCGGTGAGCACGATCCCATTCTACCCGACATTCGAACACATGTTCGCCAATGTGGAGAAGTTCTCGAAACTGCTGCTGTGGAGGAGAAGACACAGTGGGGCCGGAAACAGGAACAGCGCGAGGCGGCGAGGGGTGCACAGGAACAGCGCGAGGCGTCGGGGGTGCACCGGAACAGCGCGAGGCAGCGGACCGGGAGAGGGGCGGACGGGGAGAGGCAGCGGACGGGGAGAGGGGCGGAGTCACAGGGAAGTAGCAAGCGGACCGTGGATACGGGGAAGAGGTGACGGCACGCTCGGTGCAGCGAAGAGGTGGCGAGCCGATTCACTCAGCGCCGCGACAACCCCTGCTCACGACAGCTGGTTCTTCTCCACCCAGGCGAGGTACTCGGGCGTGACCGACCCGGTGACGTACTCGCCCGTGAAGCAGCTCATCTCGAGCGCCGAGACATCCGACCCCTCGAGTATTGCCGCCTGCATGTCGGCGACCTCCTGGTAGATGAGGTAGTCGGCGCCCAGATCGATCGCGATCTCCGGGATCCTGCGGCCGTGGGCGACGAGCTCGTGCCGCGACGGCATGTTGATGCCGTAGACGTGCGGGTACCGCACCGGCGGCGCCGCCGAAGTGAACGTCACCTTGTTCGCGCCGGCGTCGCGGGCCATCTGCACGATCCCCTTGCTGGTGGTGCCACGCACGATCGAGTCGTCGACGATCAGGATGTTCTTGCCCCTGAACTCACTGCCCATCGCGTTCAGCTTCTGCTTGACGCTCTTCGCGCGCTGCTCCTGGCCGGGCATGATGAAGGTCCGGCCGACGTAGCGGTTCTTGTAGAAGCCCTCGCGATACTCGACGCCGAGTTTCTGCGCGACCTGCATCGCGGCAGGCCGCGAGGAGTCGGGAATGGGCATCACCACGTCGATGTCGCCCAGCGGCGTGTACTGCGCGATCGTGTCGGCCAGTCGGTTGCCGAGGCGCAGCCGCGCCTCGTACACCGAAATGCCGTTCATGACCGAGTCGGGGCGTGCGAGATACACGTACTCGAACGAGCACGGGATCAGCCGCGGGTTCGGCGAGCACTGCCGACTGAACATCTCGCCGTTGCCCGCGATGAAGATCGCCTCGCCCGGTGCCACATCGCGGACCAGCTCGTAGCCCGCACTCTCCAGAACGAGCGATTCGGATGCCACGATCCATTCATCTCCGACCAACCCAGCCGCGCGGCGCCCGAGTACCAGCGGCCGTATCCCGAAGGGGTCGCGGAACGCGAGCATCCCGTGCCCGGCGATCAGCGCGATCGCCGCATACGAGCCCTCAACGCGTTCGTGCAGGCGGGTGATCGCCGCGAACACCTGGTCTGGGTCGAGCTCGGTGCCGGTGATCTGGGCCTGCAGCTCGTTGGCGAGCACGTTCACCAGCAACTCGGTGTCGGAGTTCGTGTTCAGGTGCCGCCGGTCGATGTGGAAGAGCTCCTCGGTGAGCTCGCGAGTGTTCGTGAGGTTGCCGTTGTGCACGAGCACGATGCCGTAGGGCGCGTTCACGTAGAACGGCTGCGCCTCCTGCTCCCGGTTGGCGTCGCCCTTCGTGGCGTAGCGCACGTGGCCGAGTCCCATGGTGCCGAGCAGCGTGCGCATGTCGCGCGTGCGGTAGGCCTCGCGCACCTGCCCGCGCGCCTTGAACATGTGGATGATGTTGCCCTCGGCGGTCGCGATGCCTGTCGAGTCCTGGCCGCGGTGCTGCAGCAGGAGCAGGGCGTCGTACACCTGCTGGTTCACCGGATGCGATGAGACGATGCCGACGATGCCGCACATTCGGTGAAGGGACTCCCGTGTGTCGAGGACGTACCCGCGCGGGTACGGTCCAGTGTCGCACAGAGGGGCTGCGGATGCCCCGGGTGCGTGGGCCGTGCCGCAACGGAGGATGACACACCGCTACGGGCAGCTTGTTCGACCGTGCCGCGGCGAGTCGTCCTCCGCTGGGGTCGTGGGGTGCGGCGCAGACCCGGATACGCTGGATGCCGTGACCGACTCCTCCGCCAGCTATCGCGAGTCGGGGGTCGACACCGAGGCCGGCGACCACGCCGTCGAGCTCATGAAGTCAGCCGTCGCGAGGACCCACGGTCCCGAGGTGTTCGGCGGCGTCGGCGGATTCGCGGGGCTGTTCGACGTGTCGTTCCTCACGGCGTACGACCGTCCGCTGCTGGCCACCTCGACCGACGGTGTCGGCACGAAGGTCGCGATCGCGCAGGCTCTCGACAAGCACGACACCATCGGTCAGGACCTGGTCGGCATGGTGGTGGACGACATCGTCGTGGTGGGGGCCAGACCCATGTTCATGACGGACTACATCGCCTGCGGCCGCGTCGTACCCGAGCGCATCGCGGACATCGTCGCCGGGATCGCCCGCGCGTGCGCCGAAACCGGCACCGCGCTGGTGGGCGGCGAGACTGCCGAGCATCCGGGACTCCTCGGTCCCGACGACTACGACGTGGCGGGTGCGGCGGTCGGCGCGGTGGAGGCCGGTGAACTCCTCGGCCCGAGCCGAGTCACTGATGGTGACGTGGTGCTGGGGCTGGAGGCATCCGGGCTGCATAGCAATGGCTTCTCGCTGGTGCGCCACATCCTTGCCGCACGGGGGATCGGGTACACCGAGCACTCCGACGACCTCGGCGGGGTCGTCGGCGAGGTGCTGCTCGAACCGACCCGGCTCTACACGGCACCGCTGCTGCGGCTGCTGCCCGGCGGCGGAGTGCACGCGCTCAGCCACGTCACCGGCGGGGGTATCGCGGCGAACGTCGCGCGGGTGCTGCCGGTCGGCTCCTGGGTCGAACTCGAGCGGTCGACCTGGACGCCGCCGCCCGTGTTCCAGGTGCTGTCGCGCTGGGCGGGCACCAGTCTCGAGTCCGCGGAGGGCACGTGGAACCTCGGCGTCGGGATGGTCGCGGTGGTGGGGCAGGATGCCTCGGCTCGCGTCATCGCGGAACTGACGGCGGGAGGCATCCCGACCTGGGAGCTCGGTCGGGTGTCCACCGCGACGCGCGACGTCGACGGGTTCGTCCGCGGCGCGAAGGGCGTGGACGGCGGAGCGGTTCGCCTAACCGGCGTCTACCGGAGCTAGGCGGACTTCGACCGCTGCTGTTCCGGCTGGTCGTCGTCTTCGTCGTCGAACTCGTCCGCGTACGGGTCTTCGTACGCCGAGTACTCGGGCCACTTCTCGAGGTCCTCCGCAAGCTGCGGGTTGCTCGGAGACGAACCCAGCTCTTTCTCGAGAGCACCGTAGTTGGTGTCAGGGCTGAAGTACTTGAGGTCGCGTGCGACCTTCGTGTGCTTCGCCTTTTGACGGCCGCGCCCCATGCGAGACCCCCTCTGAATCTGTCCAGTCGAGCGCAGTGTCGAGGAACGTGCGAACAGGATGAGAAAAGCTGGGCGCAAGTTTAGCATGCGGCTCCTGGCGATCTCGGGCCGCAGTGACCGCTGCGCGGGTAACGTTGTCGAGTGACATCCGCGAGCACCGACACCTCGGTCGTCGTGATCGGTGCCGGACAAGCGGGTCTCTCGGTTGCGTACTACCTTCGGCGGCTCGGTCTCGACCCCGGGAACGATTTCGTGCTGCTGGATCGGGGCCCGATCACCGGCGGTGCGTGGCAGTTCAGGTGGGAGTCGCTGCGCATCGGTTCCGCGCACCGCATCAACGATCTGCCCGGACTGGATGCTCTGGGTCTGAGCTTCGAAACCGCCGATCGCCACGCTCCAGCGAAGTCGGTCGTCGCCGACTACTACCGGCGGTACGAGGACTACTACGACTTCAAGGTCGTGCGCCCGGCCGACGTCACCGCGGTGGAGAACTGGGGCACCGACCTGCTCGTGCGGTTCGTGCTCGACGGCGAGGAGGAGAAGGAGGTCACCGCGATCACCGTGGTGAACGCGACCGGTACCTGGGGCGCTCCCTTCATCCCGTGGTACCCGGGCCTGAAGTCCTTCGAGGGCCGGCACCTGCACACGAACGACTTCACGTCGGCAGAGGAGTTCCGCGACAAGAGGGTCGTGGTCGTGGGCGGCGGGACATCCGCCATCGGTTTTCTGCTAGAGCTCGAGCACGTCGCCGAGTCCCTCACCTGGGTCAGCCGCCGCCCGATCGACTTTCTCGATGACGGTGACTTGAACCTGGAGGCGCGGCGCGAGGCGGTGATGGCCCAAGATGAAGCGGCTCGCGCCGGCCGGGCCCTCCCGAGCATCGTCAGCGGTACGGGCGTGCCGCGCACCCGCAAGATCCAGGCGGGCATCGAGCGCGGGGTGCTCACGCCGCGGCCGATGTTCGCCTCGATCGAGCCGGGCGGTGTGCGCTGGGCCGACGGTGCGTTCGTGCCCGCAGACGCGATCATCTGGTCGACCGGCTTCCGGCCCGAGCTGCGGCACCTCGCGCCGCTGAAGCTGCGCGAGAAGGAGGGCGGAATCGTCGTCGCACAGGGTTCGTCGTGGAAGGACCCGCGCGTGTTCTTCGCCGGGTACGGGCCGCAGGCATCCACGATCGGTGCGAACCGGGCGGGCCGGATGATCGCACGACAGGTGATCGCGACGCTCAGCAAGCTGCAGGCGAGCCGCTAGTGGAACTGTTCTGGCTCGTGCCCGTCGTCTTCGGCGTGGTGGTGCTGGTGGTCTTCGCGATCATCCTGATCGTGCTGCTGCCGGCCGCGAGACGCCAGGTCGACGGCGACTTCGAGCGCCGCAAGCGGCAGCGCGACGAGTCCTGACAGGTCGTCCTGCGCCCGCCCGAGCCGGGCGAGCAGCTCGCCGGGGACGCTCGGCAGCAGGTACGAGCCGGCGGGTGAGGGTGGCAACGATCCGCGCGCTCTCGATGCGCCACACCGCCTCGACGGCGCGACCGGCGTCGGTCATCGCTGCTCGAGCTCCTGGCGCCAGCCCTCCTCCTTCTGGATGAACTCGTTGTCTGCGTAGTCCTCGAAGTCGCTCGCGTCGCTGACGCGGCGCACCTCGAGCTTGGTCCCCGGGCCGAGCGGAGCGCGCGAGGCCCACTCCGCGGCCTCCTGCCTCGACGAGACCTCGATGACCCAGTAGCCGTTGAAGAGCTCGTGCGTCTCGCCGTATGGGCCGTCGGTGACGATGGGCGTCTCGGTCGAGAAGTCGACCACGAAGCCCTCCTTCGCGTCGGTCAGCCCCTCGCCGGCCAGCAGCACGCCTGCGTTCATCATCGACTCGTTGTAGCGACCCATCGCGTTGATGATCTCTTCGAAGTCGATGTCCGCCGACGCCTCGACCGCGGCGTCCGTCACCCGCATGATCAGCATGTACTTCATGGTGTGTCCCTTCCGGTGGAAGCCACCGTGCGCAGCCTCTCGATGATGCGTCGAACGGGGGCAGTCGATTTCGACATCGCCCCGATGTTCATCTCAACCAGGTTGTCACGAGCGCCCATGCACCCGCGGCAGCACCGAGGCCGAGCACCAGGTTCGAGCCCACGTTCAGCACAGCCGCCCGCCATCTACCGAGCTCGACCAGCTGGATCGTCTCCACGCCCCAGGTGCTGAACGTGGTCAGCCCACCGCAGAAACCGCTGAGCAGAACGAGGCGGATGTCCCCGCTCACGCCGCCCACCGCAGCCAGTCCGAGCACCACCCCGCCGACGCCCGAGCCCACGACGTTGACCGCGAGCACAGGCCACACCACCCCGGACCCCGCCGCCCACCGCCGCGCGACCAGATACCGCAGCACCGCCCCGAGCGCACCGGCGGCAAGGGCGGCCAGCACCGGGATCATTCGTCGGGCTCCGGCTCGACCCTGCGATGTCGCCCCAGCGCGAGCCCGAACCCAGCGGCCGCGAGCCCGAGCACCACGGATGCTGCGAGATAGGCGAGCGCAGGCATCCATTCACCCGCTGCCGACAGGGAGACGAGCGAAACGGTGAGGGCCGAGAACGTGGTGAACGAGCCGAGCAGGCCGGCGCCGAGACCCGCGCGCAGCCAGGCCGGCGCGATCGGCCACAGCCGGGCGACGAGCCCGCCGAGTGCGAACGCGCCGAGCGTGTTGATGATCAGGGTCGACAGCGGAAACTGCGTGTCGGTGTGCGGCAGCGCGGCGTCGATCGCGAGTCGTGCGCCGGTGCCGACGAGCCCACCGACGATGACGGCGGCCAAAGCGCGGCCCTCACCCGTCATGAGGCCCACCGTACTGCCTAGACTGCCGACTATGCCCGGTCGACGTCGCCGGTGGCCATGGATTGTCGTGGGCGCCGCAGTGCTGCTCGCGATTCCGGCTGCCGTGCTCGGCCTGCCGATCCTGCTGCACAACAACGGCGGGCTCTCGGCGCAGGAACCGTCAACGGAGGAGTGGCCGCTGTCCGTGACGGCACGCGGCGATGACGGCCGCACCCGCACTCTCACCGTGAGCGACGTCGACACGAGCGCCCTCGAGGTCGGGCAGCAACTCGTCGTCACCGGCAGCGGGTACGACGCCGGCCAAGGCATCTACGTCGCGATCTGCGTGCTCCCCGGGGATGCGAGCATCAAGCCCGGCCCGTGCATCGGGGGGGCACCGTCGCAGGAGGCCGTCGAGGTACCTGCCGGCACCGTGCAGTACGCACCGAGCAACTGGATCAACGACGACTGGGCCTGGAAGCTCTTCGGCGCTCGCGGCTACGACGACGTCGCCACCGGCACCTTCACCGCCTACCTCGAGGTGGGCGAGCCGGTCGGCGACGGCTTCGACTGCAGAGTGGATGCCTGCGGCATCGTCACCCGCAACGATCACACCGCCGCCAACGACCGGGTGCAGGACCTGGCGATCCCGGTGCGGTTCAGCGGCCCCTGAGACTCTCGGTCGCGCTCGCCGGCGAGCAAGCGCGCGCGTGGGCTCGCTTTTCAGGAGAACTTTGCCGACCGAGCTCCAGGGGCGCAACCCGTGTGACCTGGGCGCGGGTTCTCCGGAGAAGCGACTCCGGCGGCTTCTCGCCCAGCAGTTACCCGAATGGGAGGTGCCACAGGTCGACGGCGGCCTCACCGTGTGGGCCAACCTCGGGCATCCGGTCAGTTCGCAACTCGAGCTCGCCGCGCGGAACGAGGGGCTCATCATCGCCTCGGGTCCGCGCTTCGGCGTGGACGGCGCGTTCGAGCGCTTTATCCGGGTGCCGTTCTCGTCCCCCGCAGACGACATGCAACGTGGGGTGGATGCCCTGGCTCGCGCCTGGTCTGCGGTGTCGCGACATCCGATGCCGGCCCAGAGCGCGGAGCTCGCGCCGACCGTCGTATAGCCATTCCGCGGATGCAGTGCATCCCCCGGGAGTACGCAACTCCCAGTGAGTGCTGCGACAATTCCTACCGAGCACGCCGTCGTGCGCCGTCCCCCACACGCACCCGGGAGTACCACAGTGCACCTGCTCTCCCTGTTCAGCCTGAAGAACCGGGCCCTGATCGCGCTCGTCACCATCGTCATCGGCGTCTTCGGCGGCATCGCGCTGACCACCCTCAAGCAGGAGCTCATCCCGAGCCTCAGCCTGCCGCAGCTGTTCATCATCACGAGCTACCCGGGCGCATCCCCGGCGGTCGTCGAGAACGATGTGTCGACGCCGATCGAGGCCGCGATCCAGGGCGTCGAGGGTCTCGAGTCGACGACGGCGACCTCCAACGCGAACGTGTCGAGCATCACCGCTGCGTTCAGGTACGGCACCAACATCGCGACCGCCGAGCAGAAGCTGCAGCTGGCGATCAACCGCATCACGACGCTGCCCGAGAGCTCCGACACGCAGGTATTCAGCTTCAACTTCGCCGACCTGCCGGTCATCCAGGTGGCGGTTGCCAGCGACCTGCCGCCAGGCGACCTCGCATCCCGGCTGGAAGGCTCGACGCTCGTCGAGTTGGAGAAGATCGACGGTGTGGGCGACGCAAGCCTGCTGGGGGTGAACGAGCAGCGGGTCGCGATCACGCCGAACACCGACGAGCTGTTCGCCCAGGGCCTGTCGAACCAGTCGATTCTCGACGCGCTCGACAACAACGGCGTCCTGTTGCCCGCCGGCCAGATCACCGAGAACGATCAGACCCTCACCGTGCAGGCCGGCACGCGACTCGGGTCGGTGGAGGACATCGCCGCGCTGCCGGTACTCGGCGGCAACGGTAGCGGTGTGGTCACGATCGGCGATGTCGCCACCGTCGAGCTGGCGGACGAACCGGTCACCGGGATATCCCGCGTCGACGGTGAGCCCGCGCTCACCATCGCGATCACCAAGACCACCGCAGGCAACACGGTCGCGGTCTCGCAGGCGGTGCGCGAGGTGCTGCCCGGACTGCAGGAGGCGCTCGGCAACGGCACTCAGTTCACGGTCGTGTTCGACCAGGCTCCGTTCATCGAGAAGTCCATCAACACGCTGGCCACCGAGGGCTTGCTTGGTCTGGCGTTCGCGGTGCTGGTCATCCTGGTCTTCCTGCTGTCGGTGCGCTCGACGCTGGTGACCGCGATCTCGATCCCGGCATCCGTGCTCATCACCTTCATCGGCATGCTCGCCGCCGGGTACACGCTCAACGTCATCACCCTCGGCGCGCTCACGATCGCGATCGGACGCGTCGTCGACGACTCCATCGTCGTGATCGAGAACATCAAGCGGCATCTGTCGCTGGGAGAGCCGAAGCTGCAGGCGATCCTCACCGCCGTGCGCGAGGTGGCGGGCGCGGTCACCGCGTCCACGGCCACGACGGTCGCCGTGTTCCTGCCGATCGCACTGGTCGGCGACATCACCGGTGAGCTGTTCAGACCGTTCGCGCTCACGGTGACCATCGCGCTCGCGGCATCCCTGTTCGTGTCGCTGACGATCGTGCCGGTGCTCGCCTACTGGTTCCTCGGCAACAAGACTCACAAGCACTCGGGTGAGACAGCAGGGCCCGTCGTCGAGAAGCCCGGCCGCCTGCAGCGCGGCTACCTGCCGATCATCGACTGGACGCTCAAGCGCCCGGTCGCCACCCTGCTCGCTGCCGTACTGCTGCTGGGCGGAACGGTCGCACTTGTGCCGTTCATGAAGACCAACTTCATCGGCGACAGCGGGCAGAACACGCTCACCGTCAGTCAGCAGCTACCGGTCGGCGCATCGCTCGAGGCGAAGGACGTCGCCGCCGCGCAAGTCGAGGAGGTGCTGCTGGGTCTGCCGGGGATCGAGACGGTCCAGACATCCATCGGCTCCAGCGGAGGGCTGCTGCGGGCCGCATTCCTGGGCGACAGTGCCACGACGTTCTCGCTGACCACCGACCCCGACGTGGACCAGGCGCAGCTGCGAGTTCAGGTGCGCGACGCCATCGCCGGTCTGACCGACGCGGGGGACGTCACGCTCGAAGCCGGCGACGACGGCTTCGCCTCGTCCGACATCGAGATCAACATCACCGCCACGAACGAGCAAGAGCTGCAGGATGCCTCGGATGCGGTGTTGTCCGCCGTGCGCGACCTCGACGTGGTAGCCGAGGCATCCAGCAACCTCGCCGACGACCAGCCGTACATCGCGATCCAGGTGGACCGCGCGGCGGCGGCCGAGCGTGGCCTCAGCGAGATCGCGGTCGGTGGCATCGTCACCGCGGCGATGAACCCGAGCGCCGTCGGCGACGTCGTCATCGACGAGACGTCGCTGTCGATCTACATCATCAACTCGACCGCGCCCGTCACGATCCAGGAGCTGCGCGACTTCACCATCCCGACCGCGCTCGGCCCGGTGCCGCTGTCGGAGATCGCGACCGTCGAGCAGCAGAACAGCCCGTCGAGCATCGTCACGATCAGGGGCGTGCGCAGTGCCACGGTCAGCGTCACACCGAACGGTGACGACGTGGGCACGGCATCCGCCCTCGTGCAGCAGGCCGTGAACGAGGCCGACCTCCCGGCCGGCGCGACCGCCGAGCTCGGCGGTGTGACCGCGCAGCAGGCCGACGCGTTCCAGCAGCTGGGGCTCGCGCTGCTGGTCGCGATCCTGATCGTGTACGTCGTGATGGTGGCGACGTTCAAGAGCCTGCGTCAGCCGCTGCTGCTGCTGATCTCGGTGCCGTTCGCGGCAACCGGTGCGATCGCGCTGCAGGTGATCTCGAATATCCCGTTGGGGACGGCGTCGCTCATCGGCGTGCTCATGCTCATCGGCATTGTCGTCACGAACGCGATCGTGCTCGTCGACCTCATCAACCAGTACCGGGAGAAGGGGATGGGAGCTCGCGAGGCAGTCGTGCAGGGGGCATCCCGTCGTCTGCGCCCCATTCTGATGACCGCCGCTGCGACCATCTTCGCGCTCATTCCGCTGGCGGTCGGCATCACCGGCGAGGGCGGCTTCATCTCGCAACCGCTCGCGATCGTCGTGATCGGCGGACTGGTGTCGTCGACGGTGCTCACACTGGTCGTGCTCCCGACGCTGTACTACCTCGTCGAAGGCTCGCGCGAGCGGCGGGGTGAGCGCGGGCTCGGACCGATCCGCGGGTGGGAGGTCGCGGTGATCGCGCTAACGGCGGTGCTCGGCGGCGTGCTGCTCGCCTCCGGGATCGCGCTGCTCATCGATCCGGCTGCGCTCGACACCGCACTGCTCGCCGGCTCGCCGTTCAACGACTTCGCGGCGCCGGCGTTGATCTCGGTGATCGCCGGCGCGGTGCTGCTCGCGATCGCGGTGGCGCTCATCGCTCGGCGGGTGGTGTCGGACCGGCGGAAGGTGCGCGCCTGACAGGATGGGGCGCATGACCGAGCGCCTCATGCTGCTTGACACCGCGTCGCTGTACTTCAGAGCGTTCTACGGACTGCCCGACACGCTGAGGTCGCCCGACGGCACGCCGGTCAACGCCGTGCGCGGGCTGCTCGAGTTCATCGCCAAACTCGTCACCGACTACCGGCCGACGCACCTCGTCGCGTGCTGGGACGACGACTGGCGACCGCAGTGGCGCGTCGACCTGATCCCCACCTACAAGACCCACCGGGTGGCGGAAGCGGTGGATGCCGCACCCGACGTCGAGGTCGTGCCCGACCCGCTCTCGGTGCAGGTGCCGATCATCCGCGAGGTGCTCGCCGCCCTTGCCGTGCCGATCGTGGGAGCGACCGAGCACGAGGCCGACGACGTCATCGGCACCCTCGCGACGAGGGCGGATGTCCCGGTCGACGTCGTCACCGGAGACCGAGACCTGTTCCAATTGATCGACGACGCCCGCGACGTGCGCGTCGTATATACCGGGCGCGGCATGAGCAACCTCGAAGTGCTCACGAACGACACCATCGTCGCCAAGTACGGCATCAGGGCGGACCAGTACGCGGACTTCGCCGCGCTCCGCGGCGACGCCTCGGACGGGCTGCCGGGCGTCCCGGGCATCGGCGAGAAGACCGGCGCGACGCTGCTCGCGGCGTTCGGCACGCTCGACGGCATCGTGGCCGCGGCGGCCGACCCCGACGCGACGATGGCTGCGGGAGTGCGCGCGAAGATCCTCGCGGCCGCGGACTACATCGCGGTCGCGCCGACCGTTGTGGCGGTGGTCCGTGATCTGCCGCTGGCTCCAGTAGATGCCCGGCTCGGCCGCGCTGACGGCGCCGCGCTGGCCGCGCTCGCGGAGCGGTGGGGACTGGGGGACCCGGCGAGACGTGCGCTGGCGGCGCTCACGCGTCCGGTGTGACCTGGGCCGGAGGCATCCACTACCGCTTTCGCTCGCGCGCAGGAACAGCCGCACCCTCCTGGCACATGGTGCCGGTTGGGCCGCGAAACGCACAGCGACTCGCGTTCGGCAGGATCGCTTTTCCGGAGTCTTTCCCGACGACGTTACGGGACTCCCGTGACGGCGCGCCAAGTTCCGCAGCGCGCGGGTGCGGAGCGGAGAAAGTCCGGAAAAGCGTGCCCGCGCCGCCCTGGGTGCGTGCCCGGGCCGCCCTGAGCGCGAGGCCGCGCTGGCATTGTGACCGACGATGCCGTAACGTAGGTCAGTCGGCACAAGACGTGCGCGTTGAGCGCAACAGTAATTGTAGGTCTTGCGGGCCGGTTCGCCAGAGGAATCCCTCGGTGACAATCACGACTGTGATGGCCCCGGCCAGCGACTGCCCGGGTTCGTGAGCGCTGTGCGCTCGACATGCACGGAAGAACCCGAACACGGAAGCACCATGCCCAAGAACACCCGTCCCACCACGTCGCGCACCTCACGCGAAGGCGCCCCCAAGAGCGGCTCGCGCAGCCCGAAACACCGCGGCTACCGTCCCGAGGAGGCTGCCGCGCCCAAGAAGCGCTGGACCGCCGATGATCGTGCCGCCCGTACGGGTGACCGGGCGCCGCGCACCGGCGAGCGTCCCGACTGGGCCCCGCGCGACACGTCGACGCGCGCCGAGCGCACGGCCGACAGTGAGCGCAACCAGCGTCCGAAGTACGGCGAGCGCACGGACCGTCCGCGCTACGACCGCGGCGCACGACCTGCTCGCGCGGAGCGTCCGCGTTATGACCGCGACGCGCGTCCGGCGCGCGCGGACCGCCCGCGCTACGACCGCGGCGACCGCCCGGCCCGCGCCGGACGGTCGCCGTACGGTGACCGTGTCGAGCGCCCTCGCTACGACCGTGACGCGCGTCCCGCTCGTCGCGACAGTTCCTTCTACCCCGACCGCGAGCAGCAGCGTTTCAGCCCGCAGGATGACGTCGTACTCGAGCGTCTCGAAGCATCCGTCATCACCGCCGGAGATGTCGATGGCGTGACCTTCGCCGACCTCGGCCTCGGCGGCAACATCGTGCGTCAGCTCGGTGAGATGGGCGCGGAGAGCCCGTTCCCGATCCAGGCGGCGACCATCCCCGACGTGCTCTCGGGTAAAGACGTACTCGGACGCGGCAAGACCGGCTCTGGCAAGACCATCGCCTTCGGCGCGCCCCTGGTCGAGCGCCTGATGGAGAACAACGGCGGCAAGAATCGCAGGATGGGCCGCCTCCCGCGCGCGCTCATCCTGGCACCGACTCGCGAACTCGCGCAGCAGATCGACCGCACCGTGCAGCCGATCGCGCGATCGGTTGGCCTGTTCACCGTGACGATCGTCGGTGGTGTGCCGCAGTACAAGCAGGTCGCCGGCCTGCAGCGCGGCGTCGACATCGTCATCGCGACGCCCGGTCGCGTCGAGGACCTCGTCGAGCAGGGCAAGCTCGACCTGTCCGAGGTGATGATCGCCGTGCTCGACGAGGCCGACCACATGTGCGACCTCGGATTCCTCGAGCCGGTGCAGCGCATCCTGCGCGAGTGCGGCAGGGGGCTAGCGGAGCGCGGCGGCGTGTACGGCACGCGGAGCATGCGAGCCGCAGAGGCGGCGGCCAACCAGAGAGTACAGAAGCTGCTGTTCTCAGCGACTCTCGACAAGGGCGTGGCCGCGCTCGTTGACGAGTTCCTGGTCGAGCCGTCCGTGCACGAGGTCGCGGGCGAAACCCAGGCTTCATCGACGATCGACCATCGCGTGCTGCTCATCGAGCAGCGTGACAAGCGCGACATCATCCGTGAGCTGGCATCAGGCGCGGGCAAGACGCTCGTGTTCACCCGCACCCGGGCCTTCGCGGAGGAGCTCAGCGACTACCTCGAAGACGCGAACATACCCGCGACCAGCCTGCACGGTGACCTCAACCAGTCGCGCCGTACGCGCAACCTGAGCCTGCTCACCAGCGGCCGGGTCAACGTGCTGGTGGCGACGGATGTCGCGGCACGAGGCATCCACGTCGACGACATCTCGCTCGTGATCCAGGCCGACGCGCCTGAGGAGTACAAGACGTATCTGCACCGCTCGGGCCGCACCGGCCGTGCCGGCAAGCAGGGCACCGTCGTGACGCTGGTGAACCGCAACCGCCGCCGCAAGATGGACGAACTGCTGGGCCGCGCGGAGATCACGGCGAGATCCGAGTACGCCGGCCCCGGCGACGCGGTGATCGAAGAGCTCGCGGCGCTGTAACCCGCGAACGAAGGCGCGCTCCTCCACGGCGGGCGCGCCTTCGTGGTTCGCGCCCGCGCACCGCGCGTCCCCCGCGGCCTCTCGGCCTCTCGCGTTCGTAACTCCTGCAAGTTCCGCGCTCGCGGTCAGTCGGCTCTGCAATCTCGGGATGGTCGGGTGCCTGAAGCGCGGTTCAGCAGGAGTTATGGACAGCGGCCGCGAAAGTGCGGGCGTGTCGTCCGAGTTCTCCGAGCCACCGCCGTGCCGCGCCGCCGCCGCGCCCCGCGTTCGCAACTCCTGCACCACTCGCAGCCGCGCTCGTGCAGCCGCAGAATCTCGCGACAGTCGGGTGGGCGCACCCCGGTTCAGCAGGAGTTATGAACGTCGGCGCGCGAAAGCGGCGCGAGGCGCAGTGTTCACACGAGCGCGAGCATCGCTCCCGCGGCGATCGCGAGCCCGAGGCCGACGTACTGCAGCGGCGCGATGCGCTCCTTGAGCACGACGGCGGCGAGCAGGATGGTCCCGGCCGGGTAGAGCGCCGTGAGCACGGCCATCACCGACAGCTCGCCCAGGCGCACGCCGAGCAGCAGTCCCGCGTTCGCGACGGCATCCACGAGCCCGCAGGCGACAGCGATCATGACGGCACGACGCAGACCGGCGCGACGCGGTTCGCGCGGCCTGCGCAACGCCACAAGCGTGAGGATGCCGAGCAGCGTGAACATGATCGTCGCGTTGACAGCCCGGTTGAACACGAGCGGCACCAGCCCCGAGTCGTCGGGTGTCAGATCGATGATGACGAGGAAGGCCCCGATCGCGATGCCGGAACCGATCGCCATCAGCACGCCTCGCAGCGACGGCCGCACCGCGTTCTTCTCGGGAACGAAGCCGACGAGCACCACCGCGACCAGGGCGAGGCCGAGCGCGACGTACCCGAGCGCACCGAGACGCTCGCCGCCGACCAGTGCGATCGTCAGCGGCACGATCGCGGACACCACCGCCGTCAGGGGCGAGAGGATGCTCATCGGTCCGATCGCGAGGCAGGCGTAGAGCAGACCGATAGCGGCGGCACCGCTCACACCGGACAGTGCGCCGAGCAGCATGGCCTCGCGCGACCAGACGCCGCCCAGGAACGGGAGGGCGGCGAGCAGCAGGATCAGACCGACGACCGCGGCGATGCCGGTCGCGAGGACGGGATGCAGGCGCTTCGACGCGAGTCCGCCGAGAAAGTCGGCCGCGCCGAACACGAGCGCACTGCCGAGACCGATGAGAACCGTGAGCACGCTCCACGCTATCGGGTGACCGGCAGGTGAAGTTTCGGTGTGGCTCTCGACATCGTCGGTGGCGCGCTCTAGGGTGAACGAGCCAGCCCCCAAAGGGGGGTAGAACTGAAGGAGACCACTCAGTCATGTCCCCCCAGAATCGTCGCTTCACCGCGCCCGCCGCCGCCCTCGTGCTTGCGCTCGCCGCCAGCGCGCTGACCGCCGGCCCGGCCACCGCCGCCGAGGCCACGAACACGATCGCGCAGGTGCAGGGCACCGGTGCCGCGACGCCGCTCGCCGGCTCCGCCGTCACCGTGCGCGGCGTCATCACCGCCGATTTCACACTGCCCACGGGCAGCGGGTACCGCGGCCTGTTCGTGCAGGACCCCAACGGCGGAACGGTGGCCGGGGCATCCGATGGCATTTTCGTCTTCACCGGCAACAACGATCCGGCCGGCGAGATCGGCGACCTGGTGAGCGTTACAGGCACCGCGGGCGAGTTCAACGGGCAGACCCAGATCAGCATCAGTGCCGCCTCGGCCATCGAGGTCGTGAGCGCCGGGATCGGCGTCCCGGCGAGCACGGTGCTGCCCGACAGTGTCGTCGGCGCGGCCCGGGAGGCGTTCGAGGGGATGCTGGTGACCCCGGAGTCCGCGTACCTCACGTCTACGCACCAGCTCTACAACTTCGGCACGCTGTGGATGAGCACGGGCGGTATGGCCGTGAAGGCCACCGAGACGACGGATGCCGGGCCCGCGGCCAACGCGATCGCCGGCGCGAACACGGCAAGCCGACTGCTGCTCGACGATGGGTACAGCATCCAGATCAGCAACGGCGCGCATCCCGGCGACCAGCCGTTCTTCGAGACCGGGACCGTGGTGCGCAACGGGGACCGCTTCGTCTCACCCAGCGCGGGCATGATCCTCAGCTGGGGTTTCAACGACTGGCGGCTGCAGCCGCAGCGCCCGCTCAGCTCGACCGCGCCCGCCGAGCTCGCACCGCTCGAGCCGACCTGGGAGTCCCTGAACCCCCGCACCGACGCGCCCGAGCAGGTCGGCGGCGATGTCTCATTCGGCGCGTTCAACGTGTTCAACTACTTCACGACCTTCGGCGGCCTCGCGCGCGGTGCAGACGACGCTGCGCAGTTCGAGGTGCAGCGGAGCAAGATCGTCTCGGCGATCCTCGCACTCGACGCCGACGTGGTGGCGCTGCAGGAGATCGAGAACTCGGTCAAGCTGGGGGAGCCGGTCGACGAGGCGCTCGCCGACCTCGTTGCGGCACTCAACGCACAAGCGGGGGCGGATGTCTGGGCCTACGTGCCGACCCCGGCCGCCCTCGCAAACGCAGACACCACTGACTTCATCACCAACGCGATCATCTACCAGACCGCGTCGGCCACCCCCGTCGGCGAGAGCTTCGCCGACATCGACGAGACCGTGTGGGACATCGCGCGCGAGCCCATCGCTCAGACGTTCGACGTCGATGGCAAGATCGTCACGGTGGTCGCGAACCACTTCAAGTCGAAGTCGCCTCCCGAGGGCAACACCGCACCCGAACCGGCCGATCTGCAGGGCTTCTTCAACGCCGAGCGCGTCGAGCAAGCCAATCGCCTGGTGGCCTTCACGCAGAGCATCGCAGCCGACCCTGCCAAGGGCGAGAACATCATGCTGCTCGGCGATTTCAACGCATACGGCCAGGAGGATCCCAGCCAGGTGCTGACCGGCGCGGGCTTCGTCGACCTGGTGCCGGAACGCACCAGCGAGTACACGTACACCTTCAACGGCGAACTCGGTTCGCTCGACCACGCCTACGCGAGCCCGTCGCTCGCCGCAGACGTGACCGGGGTGGATGTCTGGACCATCAACTCCCCGGAGTGGTCGGACCGCGGCTATGCGTTCGGCGCCGCGGAGGCCGGCACCCCGTTCCGTTCCAGCGACCACGACCCGATCAAGGTCGGGGTGAGCTCGGCTCCTGAGCCGGTGAAGGTCGACATCGTGTCCATCAACGACCTGCACGGACGCCTCGAGGCCGCGCCGCCCGCGGCCGGGGCCGCGGTGCTCGGCGGCATGGTCAACGCCTACCGAGAGGCCAACCCGAACACGCTGTTCGTCGCGGCCGGCGACTCGATCGGTGCATCCACGTTCACGTCCTTCATCCAGGACGACAAACCCACGATCGACGCGCTCAATGAGATCGGTCTGGACGTGAGCGCCTTGGGTAACCACGAGTTCGACCAGGGCCGCGCGGATGTCGACAACCGCATCCTGCCGCTTGCCGAATGGGACTACCTGTCGGCGAACCTGTACGAAGCGGGCACCCAGACGCCCGCGTACCAGGAGTACTCGATCCGACAGTTCGGCGACGTGAGCGTCGGCTTCATCGGTGCCACCACCGAGGCTCTCGACAACCTCGTCAATCCCGACGGGATCGCCAGTCTCGACGTCGGGCCGGTGGTCGCCGGAGTGAACCGCGTGGCTGACCAGCTCAGCGATGGCGACCCCGCCAACGGCGAGGCGGATGCGCTCGTACTCCTCGTGCATGAGGGTGCGGCGACCACCGACATCGGCAGCGCGACGGATGCCTCGGCCTTCGGTCAGATCGTGACGGGCGTCAACGCCAACGTGGACGCCATCATCTCGGGCCACACGCACCTCGCATACGACTTCGAGGTGCCCATCCCCGGCACGGACCGGGTGCGTCCGGTGATCTCGTCCGGGCAGTACGGCGAGAAGTTCGGCGCGACCTCGCTGTCGATCGACCCGGTGACCGGCGAGCTGCTGAGCATCTCCTCGGAGGTGCTGCCCCTGGCGGGCGCATTCCCGCCAGACCCGGAGGTCGCGCGGATCGTGGCCGACGCGGTCGCGCTCGCCAAGGAGTTGGGGGCCGCGAAGGTGGGCGAGATCACGGCCGACTTCAACCGTGCGCGTCAGACCGCAGGTTCCGAGAACCGGGGTGGGGAATCCACGCTCGGCAACTTCGTCGCAGACGTGCAGCTGTGGGCCACCGAAGACCTCGGTGCGGACATCGCGCTGATGAATCCGGGCGGGCTGCGGGCCAATCTGACGTTCGCCAGTTCCGGTGCCTCCGACCCGGCGGGCAATGTCACCTACGCCGAGGCGGCCGCCGTGCAGCCCTTCGCCAATACGCTCGTCACGCTCGAGCTCACGGGTGCGCAGTTGAAGCAGGTGCTCGAGGAGCAGTGGCAGCCGGCCGGCTCCACCCGCCCATTCCTGAAGCTGGGCGCGTCGGCCAACCTCGAGTACACCTATGACCCGGCCGGCGCCGCAGGTGATCGCATCGATTCGATCACCATCGACGGGGTATTCGTCGACCCTGCCGCGGTCTACACCGTGACGGTGAACTCGTTCCTCGCGGCGGGCGGTGACAGCTTCTTCACCCTCGCCCAGGGGGCGAACAAGACCGACTCCGGCCGCATCGACCTGCAGAGCATGGTCGACTACTTCGAGGCCAACCCGGTCGCCAGCCCCGACACCGCCCAGCGAGCGGTCGGTGTGATCCTGTCCGCACCGGATGCCGACGGCTACACCCCGGGCGACGAGCTGACGCTGACGCTCTCCTCGCTACTGTTCAGCAATGGCGGACCGACGACGGGTACCGCGGTGGTTTCGGCTGGCGGCGTCGAACTGGGCTCCGCTGCGATCGACCCGGCCATCGTCGACACCACCGATGAGAGTGGGCGCGCCACCGTGACGGTCACGATCCCCGAGGGCACCCCCGGCGGAACCCTCGTCCTGACGGTGAGCGTGCCCGAGGCCGGGACATCCATCGATGTCCCGATCGAGGTGACGTCGACGGCGGAGCCGATCGTCAACGAGAAAGCACCGCAGATCACCGGGTCCGCGAAGGTCGGCAGAACGGTGACCGCCAAGCCGGGTCGATGGAGCGTGGACGGCGCGACGTTCGCCTACCAGTGGAATCGCAACGGTCAGCCGATCGAGGGCGCGACCGGCGAGCGCTACGCGGTGACCGCAGCGGATGCCGGGGCGAAACTGACCGTGACGGTCACGGCGAGCGCCGAGGGCTACGCCGACGGGAGCGCGGACTCCGCGCCCAAGTCGGTCGGCAAGCTCGACTCGTCAACCCGCGGTTCGCTCAGCACGCTGATCGCCTCCAAGAACGCGACGGTCACGTACACGGTGCGCGTCACCGCCGAAGCCGGCGTCGTGCCGACCGGTGAGGTGGCCATCTACAACGGGCGCACCCTGGTCACCACGGTGACCCTCGACGAGGGCGACAACGGGCAGGTGCGGGTGCCGATCAGCGGTCTTGGCCGAGGCATCCACCTGTTGACCGCGCGGTACGCGGGCAACGAGCAGGTCGACGGTTCGACGGGCTGGCCCTCGCTGCTGCTGTTGTTCTAGACCCACGCATGACGATGGCCCGGCGAAATCTCGCCGGGCCATCGTCATGCGCTCAGGTGCGTGCCTGGGCGCTGTCCTTCACGTCGGAGGCGGCCGTCTGGCCTTCGTCGCGCACGTGCTGAACGCCGTCGGTGGCGGCGTCCTTGACGGCGTTGGTGGCGTCGGTCGCCGGCTCCTTCAGGTGTTCGCCCATCTCGCGCGCCGCCTGACCGAGGTCCTCGACCAGAGGCTGGGCCTGCTGCTTCACGCTCTGCGCCGGGTCGCGCTCCCGGTTGCTGGCCGGGACCAGCGACGACAGCAGCAGTCCGGCGCCGAAGGCGATCAGGCCGACCGCGATCGGGTTGCCGCCCGCCTTCTGCACGGCGGCTCGTGGCATGCCCGCGACGTTCTCACCGACCGATGACGCGGTGTCGCCGACATCCGACGCGACGCCCATCACGCGCTCGCGGACCGACGTGACGACGCCGCGCGCCTTCTCGGCCTGGCGGTGCACGATGCTGGACGGCCGCACCTTGTCGGCCAGGGCATCCACGTCGTCGCCGAGTTCGCCTCTGGTGCGCTCGATGTCGGCTCGAATCTCATCTGCATTGCTCATCTCGTTCCCTCTGGTTTCAGTGCTTCTGGAATGCGTTTGACGCTGTCCGCGGTGCGTGGCACGCCCTGCACGGACTTCAGTTGCTTGCGGCCGCTGCCGTAGAGCACGAGCGCGACGATGCCGTACACGACGGCCACGATCACGGCCGACCAGCCGTTGCCGATCAGTTCGCCGAGTCCCCACCAGGCGGCGATCGACAGGAAGAGCAGGGCCATGTGCCCCGCGACTCCGGCCCCGCCCAGCAGGCCTGCGCCCTTGCCCGCCTTCGCAGCGGAGTCCTTCAGTTCGGCCTTGGCGAGTTCGACCTCCTGGCGCATGAGCGTCGAGAGGTCGCGGGTGACCTCGCCCAGAAGGTCGCCGAGAGAGGTGTTCGCGGCTCGCTCGGAGGCGTCGGATCCGGTGTCACTCATGGGCGGCCGTCATTGAACGAGCCGGGTACCGGCTCGTCGATCGGCGAGTCGGCCAGCACGGCGTCGTAGGTTGGTGTGCCCACGGTGCCACCCGCGTACCCGACACCCGTGCCGGTATCGAAAGCTGCGGTCGTCGTTGCTGGTGTCGCCACGGTGCCGCTCTGAAATTGCGGGGTGCTCGACTCGTTCGCACCGGCTGCGAGGCTCTTCACCAGTCGTCCGGCCAGGATCCCGGCGCCCGCAGCGATCGCGATGAACGCACCGGGGCGCCGTCGCGCGAACGACGTGACCTCGTCGAGCAGCGAGCCCGGGTCGCGCGCATCGAGCCACTCCGGCCGTCGAGCTGACCCGGTTCGCGACCTGGTTCACCACGTCACTGGCCACACCCTGGTCGGTGTTCTGCGCCATCGAGCGCAACTGCTCGCCGACCGTGCGCAGCCCGCTGGCGGCGCGCGACTGCTGCTGCGCGGCCTGCTCACGCAATTCCCCGCCGGTCTGCTCGAACAGTTGCTTCGCCTGGCTCGTGGCTTCGTGTGCCACGTTGGTGGCTTCGCTCTTCGCGGTGCTGGCAACGCGGTGTCCGGCATCTCTCGCGTCGCTGGCGACCCCGGCCGCCTGGTCGCGCGCCGTGCCGGTAGCGCTCCCTGTCGTCGTATCCGTCATGGTGTCCCTTCCTGTTGATCCACCCGACTTCCACCATCCGTTGTGCGGCGAGTGCCATCAAGGTCTTGTGGATGCTCGGGCGTGCGCCTAACCTGCCGGGTCGCTGTGCACCCGCCCAGCCCGCGTCGGCCCCGGCTCGTAGAATCGGCGGGTGACTCCCGCCCTGGCCGTGCTCGAGCGCACTTTCGGGTACGCAGGCTTCCGGGATCAGCAGGCCGACATCATCCAGACCGTCGTCGACGGCGGCGACGCGCTCGTGCTCATGCCGACCGGTGGCGGCAAGTCGCTGTGCTACCAGATCCCCGCGTTGGTGCGACCCGGCACCGGGGTCGTGATCTCCCCGCTGATCGCCTTGATGCAAGACCAGGTGGATGCCTTGGCCACCGTCGGCGTGCGAGCGGCGTTCCTCAACTCGACCCAGTCCCCGGCCGACCGCGCGAGGGTCGAGGCAGCCTTCCTCGGAGGGGAGCTCGACCTGCTCTACCTCGCACCCGAGCGGCTCGGCACCCAGGCGGCGCTCGACCTGCTCGACCGCGGCACGATCGCACTTTTCGCGATCGACGAGGCGCACTGCGTGTCGCAGTGGGGCCACGACTTCAGGCCCGACTACCTGCGGCTGTCGATGCTGCACGAGCGCTGGCCCGACATCCCGCGCATCGCGCTCACGGCGACCGCGACCCAGGCGACGCGCAAGGAGATCGCGAGCCGTCTCGACCTGGGGGATGCGCGACAGTTCGTGGCGAGCTTCGACCGCCCGAACATCCAGTACCGCATCGAGGCCAAGGCGCAGCCGTTGCAGCAACTGCTGTCGCTGATCCGCACCGAGCACCCCGGCGACGCCGGGATCGTGTACTGCCTGTCGCGCAACTCGGTGGAGCGGACGGCACAGTTCCTGGTCGAGCAGGGCATCGCCGCGCTGCCGTACCACGCGGGACTGGATGCCGGGGTGCGGGCCCGCAATCAGGCGCGGTTCCTGCGCGAGGAGGGCATGGTGATGGTCGCGACCATCGCGTTCGGCATGGGCATCGACAAGCCCGACGTGCGGTTCGTCGCTCACCTCGATCTGCCGAAGTCGGTTGAGGGCTACTACCAGGAGACCGGCCGCGCTGGTCGCGACGGGCTGCCGTCGACCGCGTGGCTCGCGTACGGGCTGCAAGACGTGGTGCAGCAGCGGCGCATGATCGATGCGTCCGACGGCGACCTCGCTCACCGCCGTAACCTCACCGCGCACCTCGACGCGATGCTGGCGCTGTGCGAGACGATTCAGTGTCGACGGATGCGTCTGCTCGACTACTTCGGCCAGGAATCGGCCCCGTGCGGCAACTGCGACACCTGTCTCTCGCCGCCCGAGAGCTGGGACGGCACCGTGCCGGCGCAGAAACTGCTGTCGACGGTGGTGCGACTGCATCGTGAGCGGAACCAGCGCTACGGCGGCGGACACCTCATCGACATCCTGCTCGGGCGCCAGACCGACCGGATCGGCAAGGAGGGGCACGACAGCCTCAGCACCTTCGGGATCGGGCAAGACCTCTCCGAAACCGAGTGGCGCGGGGTGGTGCGCCAGCTGCTCGCGCAGGGGCTCCTGGCCGTGCAGGGGGAGTACGGCATCCTGGTGCTCACCGACGCCTCCTCCGCGGTGCTCGACGGATCGCGGCGCGTGATGCTGCGCACGGAAACCCGTCGGTCGAGTAGCGCGAAGCGCGTATCGAGAACCGCCGCCGACCTCCCCGGCGACGCCGTACCGCTCTTCGAGGCGCTCAGATCCTGGCGCGCGGAGACCGCGCGCGAGCAGGGCGTGCCCGCCTACATCGTGTTCGGCGACGCCACCCTGCGTGGCATCTCGGTGACCAAGCCCACCTCGCTCGACGAGCTCGGCACGATCAGCGGCGTCGGCGAGAAGAAGCTCGAGACCTACGGCGAGGCGGTGCTCGCGGTGGTCGCGGGCGCGGCCTGAGCCGCACCTCGCGCCTCCGTCGCTTGAGCTACACATTCCTGCTTCCGCGCTAGTCATGAGCTGTAGCGCACGCAGGTTTGTGTAGCTGAAGGGGCGGCGGTCGCCTAAGTCTCGGCGGCGGGCTCCGCGCCCATCGCCTCGACCTTCGCGCGCACGTCGTCCACGTCGAGCGCCTCGACGGCGGTGATGACCTGCTCGAGCGCGGCGCTCGGCAGCGCGCCGGGCTGCGAGAACACCAGGATGCCGTCGCGGAACGCCATCAGCGTCGGGATCGACGTGATGCCCGCGGCACCCGCGAGTTGCTGCTCGGCCTCGGTGTCCACCTTGCCGAACGTGATGTCAGGGTGGGCCTCAGAGGCGGCCTCGAACACCGGGCCGAACTGCACGCATGGTCCGCACCATGCCGCCCAGAAGTCGACGAGCGTGATGCCGGGAGCGGTGACGGTCTCGGCGAATCCTTCGGAGGTCAGAGCTACGGTAGCCATCGTTCAAGCCTAGGCGGGAGGCGCCTGCGACGCCGGGTGCAGGGACACTCGACAACTGCGAGGCGCTGGCTTTGGTGACATCCACCAAATGCTCTTGGCCGGTCAGAACCGCCATTTGGTGATCGGCCACGGCACAATCGCGCCCGCGGAGGGTCGGACGTACCGTGTTGCCATGACCCAGCTCGCCCCCCGCCCCGACACCGCGCCTGTCGCCAGTGCCACCCCCGCTGTGGATGTCGCCGCACTCGGTCAGCAGTTGATGGGACGCTGGGCGGATGTCCGTCGTCGGTCGCGCGCGGTCGCCGCCACCCCTGAGATGCAGCGCATCCCGGGCCTGTCGATGGCCGAGCACCGCACGCGCGTGCGCGCCCAGCTCGACCTGCTCGTCAAGGAGGGCTCGGTGCACCGCGCCTTCCCGAGGTCGGTGGGTGGCGGTGAGGATGCCGGCGGCAACATCGCGCAGTTCGAGGAGATCCTGCTCGCCGACCCGTCGCTGCAGATCAAGGCCGGTGTGCAGTGGGGCCTGTTCGGTGCGGCCGTGATGCACCTGGGCACGCAGCGCCACCACGAGCAGTGGCTGCCGGGCATCATGAGCATGGAGATTCCGGGCGCGTTCGCGATGACCGAGACCGGGCACGGGTCGGATGTCTCGGCCATCGGCACCACGGCGACCTACGACGAGATCAGCGGCGAGTTCATCCTCAACACCCCGTTCCGCGCGGCGTGGAAGGACTACCTCGGCAACGCCGCCATCGACGGACGCGCCGCCACCGTGTTCGCCCAGCTCATTACCAAGGGCGTCAACCACGGGGTGCACTGCTTCTATGTGCCGATCCGCAACGAGCAGGGCGAGTTCCTGCCCGGCGTCGGCGGCGAGGACGACGGTCTCAAGGGCGGCCTCAACGGCATCGACAACGGGCGCCTGCACTTCACCGAGGTGCGGGTGCCGCGGCTGAACCTGCTGAACCGATACGGGGATGTCGCGGAGGACGGCACCTACTCCTCGCCGATCGCGAGCCCCGGCCGCCGCTTCTTCACCATGCTCGGCACGCTTGTGCAGGGGCGGGTCTCGCTGGACGGATCCGCGACGGTTGCCAGCAAGCTCGCGTTGACCATTGCCATCACCTACGCGACCCAGCGTCGCCAGTTCACCGCCGCGAGCGAGACCGACGAGGAGGTGCTGCTCGACTACCAGCGCCACCAGCGTCGGCTGTTGCCGCGGCTCGCGACCACGTACGCGATGTCGTTCGCGCACGAGCGCTTCCTCGAGAAGTTCCACGACGTGTTCAGCGGTGCTCACGACACGGACGCCGACCGGCAAGACCTGGAGACCCTTGCGGCCGCGCTCAAGCCGCTGTCGACCTGGCACGCGCTCGACATCGTGCAGGAGGCGCGCGAGGCGTGCGGCGGCGCCGGATTCCTCGCCGAGAACCGGCTCGTGCAATTGCGCGCCGATCTCGACATCTACGCGACCTTCGAGGGCGACAACAACGTGCTGCTGCAGCTGGTCGCCAAGCGGCTGCTGACGGACTACTCCAAGAAGTTCGCACACCTGGATGCCGGCGCGATGGCCGCGTTCGTCGCCGATCAGGTCGGCGAGGCGGCGATCAACCGCACCGGGCTGCGCACCTTCGCGCAGAAGGTGGCGGACTTCGGGTCGACCGCGCGATCGGTCGGCACGATCCGGAGTGCGGATGCCCAGCGCCAGCTTCTGACGGACCGCGTGCAGTCGATGATCGCGGAGATCGCCGGACGGCTGCGCAACGCGAACCGGCTGCCCAAGATGGAGGCGGCGCAGCTGTTCAACGCCAACCAGAACGCCCTGATCGAGGCAGCACGGGCGCACGCAGAACTGCTGCAGTGGGAGGCGTTCACCGACGGCGTGGACGCCGTGACCCACCCCGGCACGAAGCAGGTGCTCACCTGGCTGCGCGACCTGTTCGGTCTGGGACTCATCGAGCAGCACGCGGCCTGGTACCTTGCCCACGGGCGCATCTCGGGCCCGAGAGTGCAAGCCGTGACCGCGTACATCGACGACCGGCTGCTGCCACGACTGCGTGAGCACGCGCTGCCGCTGGTCAACGCGTTCGAGTTCGCGCCCGAGTTGATCGCAGCCCCGATCGCGCTCGGTGCTGAGGCGGAGCGGCAGCACGAGGCGCGCGCCTACTACGAGCACCACCGGGCGGCGGGCACGCTGCCGGTGCCGGAGAAGGCGCCCGCTACGTCGCGGTCCTGACCCTCGCGACGGTCGCTGCTCCGAGCACCACGAGCACGGCGACGATCGCCGCGACGCCCGCGGGCACCGAGATGAGTTCGCCCGCGAGCCGCCCGACCGCGACCCAGGCGAGCCCCAACGACAGTGACAGCGCGGGAGCGATCCGCCCGCGACCGACCACCGCGATCACGATGCCGACGATCGCGGCGACCGCGAGCACCACAACCGCCCACACGTCTTGTGAGATGCCGAAGCCGGTGAACCCGGCCGCGACGAGCACCGCGGTCGCGTTGGCGGCGGTGGCGATGCTGACCCAGCCGAGGTACAGGCCGATCGTGCCATCCGTGATGATCGCGTCGAGCGTGCCCAGCGGCCGGTACCGCAGGGCGATCACGAACGCCCGGCCGAGCACGAGCAGCAGCGCCACGATCAGGGGCAGGCTGAGCCAGAGCTGGTCGAACTGCACGCTGAGAATCCATGCGGCGTTGAGAACGAGGGATGCCGCGACCCAGTACCCGAGGCGCCGGTGCCGCTCCGCACCCGACTGCTTCGGCAGGAACTGCCACACCGCGTAGGCCAGCAGCCCGGCGTAGATCACACTCCAGATCGAGAACGCGGGAGTGTCTGGAGCAATCGGTGTCGAGGTCGCGTTCAGGGCGCCGCCAGCGGCATCCTGAATTGGGGTGCCGCCCGCAGCACCCGACCCCACGAATGCCCCGATCACCGCGATCACGGCGCTGGAGGCGACGGTGATCTGCCTGACGATGTCTCTCGGTTCGCGCATGCTGCCCATTCTGCCCCGCCCCCGAACGGTTTTGTGGCTCTTCACGATTGAGGGTGTAGCGGTGCTGTGAGCGTGCCGTTGGCCGGTTGG
>VFQO010000925.1_pt1 | contig 26842 bp, 20 predicted proteins | sample 3512331 | NCBI WGS metagenome assembly VFQO01 (sample SAMN10412371, study PRJNA504923) | tailings metagenome | isolation source: Replicate 3 from Balatoc abandoned mine | place: Philippines: Itogon, Benguet | collected 2017-08-28 | reverse complement strand
GCCCACACGCGGCACGAAGACCTGGCCCCAGTTGGCGCCGGCCGCCGCCTGAGCGGGACTGTCACTTCGACTGCCGGGGTGTGCCAAGAGGCTGCGTTCTGGCCTGCGGCGCGGGCATGTTCGGCGCCGGTCAGCGGCAGCTGCGTCTCTTGCTGGCAAGTGGTGCGTGGGGTCCTGGCTCAATGGCCTGATTCCCGCCCCTCGCGCTGCGGCTCCACGCCCAGCAGCTCTTCCAGCTGGGCCAGCGTGCCGCCGTCCTTCATCACCAGCCGCAGCCATTCGTGCAGCGGCAGTTCGCCCCAGTGCGCCGCCCGTTCTGCCAGGTAGGCCACCGGGCTGTGGGGTTCGTGGCTACGGAAGTACTCGGCCACCAGGCGCAGTTGCGCCAGGGCCTGGGCGCGTGTGGCCGTGGCGCCGCCGAATCTGCCGCTGGTGCTTGTTGGCGTGGCGGCATGGCCGAGTTGGCCCGGCGCCGGCATGGTGGCCTCGGCCTGGGTCGACGCCGCGGGCGTTGTGGCGCTGCCGCTCGCCACACCTGCCTCGCGCGCCAGGCGCTCCAGCGCATGCACTGCGTCTTCGAGCGCGGACTTGGCGGCGCTGAAGCCCGGGCCGTCGTCGCCCAGGTGGCTGTCGACCGTGGACTGCAGCGCCAGCAGTGCCTGCTGGGCGCGGCGCGCGTGTAGCAGACGATCGGCGATCAGCGATGGCGGCGTCTCGCGCAGGGCGCGGGCGATGTCGTCGGGCGTGGGCCTGCCTGCGGTGGGCACCTCGGACGGATCGCGGGCCTTGGCCAACGCGGCGCCCAGGGCGCGCGCCACGTCCATGTCGCGCAACGCGTAGGTGCGCGCGCCACGCTTGAGCACCGGCAGGGCTTTGGCCAACTGCACCACATGGCCGAGCAGGTGCGACAGTGCGCCGGTGCGCAGATCGAAGTCGTCCCCGTCGGGCAGCGGGTGCAGGTCGGCCCAGAAGCGCTGGCAGAGGCCGTCGCTGAGTGCGATTCCATCGGCCAGCCCGGCATAGCCCTTCACCTGGGCCCATGCTTCGGTGAGCCAGCTGGCCACACGCAGGTCCTTGCTGCGCTGGCACAACAGCGCCTCGCAAGCCTGCGCGACGCCGGGCCAGTTGGCAGACTTGAGGTCGGTGACCCATTCGCCTTGCGACAGCGAAGGGTCGTCGGCGCGGCGCAGCTCGGCGATGGCGTCGAATTCGGGGGAGAAGCTGAGGTCGGCGCCGGTGGGGGCGGCGGAGGTCAGCGGTGACAGGAGGTGGTCAAGGTTCATGGGGCAGAAGGCATGCCGGACTGACAGCCGCATTCGGCTGGAAACGCATCATTTGGGGTAGTGGCCTTGTTTGCCCGGCGGGTCTGGAAACACCGGCACGCGTGTAGGCGGCTTCGGCACAGACCATCCATTCTTCTTGGCCCAGGCCTGGATGTCGGGAATGCGGCCCGGGGCCTCACCACCCGGGCATTCCAAAAAGCAGTACCAGTGGTCTTCGTATTTGCCGATGACGGGTTTGCGCGGGTCTTCGAACCGCGACCAACCAAAGGTATCCCTCACGTAGGCACCCTTGTCGAAGCTCTCGTCTTTGGGCACGTAACTCGTTATATCGATGTAAGGCCGGTCGCGGTTGTAGAGTTGGTACGTCCACTCTCTACAACCGAAGGTGTTGGATTGCGAGTTGAGGCGGAACTTGGGGCCGTAGAGATAGGCCCCATCGGTAGCCGAAAACGGCGACGGTATATCGTCGCCCGAGCAAAAGCCCGGAGCCCATTCAATGCTGCCTTCGCTCAAACCCATGAACCAGTAGCCCAAATGAAACCTGGGCTCCGTGGCGTACTCGCCCGGAGACAGCTGAAAGTGCAAGAGGCGATGAAGCTTGCCGTAAAGCGGCCGCCCGAAACTATGCGGCGTGGTCACCAACCCGTCGCGGTTGAACTCAATCAGCACCACGGTCAGCTGCTTGTCAATGATGTTACCGGTCGTATGGACTGAGTCCGGTTCGAAAAGCAGTTCCCATCGACGGTCCAACTTTGTGGCCGCCGACTGATTAAGAAGTTTGGTTGCCACCCTGGTCGCGCTCTCCCAACTGCTGGTGATGTACACGACATACCGCAACTCCCATGGCCTATCCAACCATTCCGGAAGTTTTTGGGCGGTTTGCCCCGATGCTACCGGAGCCGTTGCGCAAACCGCAAAGGCCAGCAACAGCATGCGGAGCTGGCTGCGCAAAATGCTCACTCTGATATTCATAGTATCTTGGGGTCAGCTACCGTGATGTGCAGGTGATGCGCATGCAGTCGCTCGTTGGACTTGTTCTTTACGCCCCTCTGCATATTAGGCTCTGGCGCCGTCGAATCCTTAACGTTGTCATCTATGAACCAAGGGTCAAAAATCTGGCGTACACACGCACACGTCATCAACGACTGCCGATAGCCCCGAACATGTGTAGGCTCCGTAGCATCGCGGGCGGCACTCCATGAGTTCAGCTTCTCGTTACGAAGCATCTGGGCAACTCTCAAGGCCTCTCGCTTTTCCGCCACCAGTTCCTCGGCAGCCTTCAGCGCCTGTGCATTCGTCTTGTCTACCGCGTTCAGCGCCTTGCCTGCGTCGGCAAGTTCTACCGTTGCCGCCTCTCGGGCGCTGATCGCCTGCTCGTATTCCCCAAAGGCCTGCACCTCGGCATTGCTGACGTTGTCGCCGTCATCACCGTCGCCTTGGCCGCCCATCGCCTTGATCTCGAAGGCCTTCCTCAGCTCTTCGCGGTTCAGCACAGTGCCGCCCAGAATGGACACGTCCAAACCCAGGCCCACGCGGTGTGGAATTTGGCCCAGCATGGGCCGCCAGCATGACGACACCCTCAACGAGGTGATGCCGTTGTCCAAGGCGGCACTCAACAACGCGGCATAACCACTCGGGTGAACGCGCGGCAGTCCATCTGCCAAGAGTGCATATTGGGTGATGTTGTCCCTGGGGTTGTCGGCGTCTTCAAATGTCACTTTGACACGGCGTGCAGGCTGGCCTGCCGATGCCGGCTCAGTGACCTCCAGGTTCGCGCTGCCCAGCCCGCTGTAGATGCTCTTGACCGCAGCTTTGACCGCGTCGCTGGTCCCCGCTGGTAATCGCGTGTCGACTTCGGACTCCGTGTACTTGTGCGACACCTTCATCCATATGTCGCCGGTCAGCGGCGCAGTGTAGTGATCGACGTCGCCAGCCGTTGTGGCTTTCCCAGCCGTGGCGGCTTGCGGAACAGGTGTGTCTGCATCGCTGTGCTTGCCCTTCTTCTCGACGATCTTCACGACGATGTCGCGCTCGCCCGCCGTCACAGCATAGACCGGGTTCTGCCGCCAAGCCGCCGCCGCGTCGCTGTTGAGGTACAGGCTGACCCGCTGCCCTTGGCACACAGTGACATCCACCTTGCCGCCTTTACCCGAGACGAGTTTGCTGCGCTGGGCAAAGTCGGCGAGCACCACGCCGTCCACGGCCACCGCAAATGGAATATTGGCCAGGTCGCCAGCATTGAAGACGTAGGTGACTTTGCGGGGCAAGGTGCATTCCAAGGCCGTCAAACCACCTTTGTTGGAGGCCTTGGTCTGGCTGGTGCCTGCTAGGTTGGGATTGGGCGCGGCCACGTCAGCAACCCTCCGACAGCGCGGCGTCAGGGAAGGCGCCACCCTCGGCATGGGGCACCCAATACACCTTCAGACTCTCAGGTTCGGTGGTGGCCACGACTTCAGTCTTTCCGTCTTGGCCAGTGACACCAGAGATGATTTCGCCGCTGCCCATTTCGATGCGGTAGGGCATGCCTGCCACGGGCAGGCCGCTGATGGCGTTCTTGGCGATGAACTGTTCCTGGAAGAGTGTCGCGCGGGTGTCGGGCAACCGCGGCAACCCCGCCACCTGGCTCCCCCCACCCAGGAACGCATGCGCCGATGCCTTCACCTCCCACTTCCCCGGGCAGTTGAAGTCGATGTTGCCGCCGTCCAGCACGATGCTGCTTTGGCCAGCCACCAGCTCGATGCGGTTCTTGGCGCTGATGGTGACTTCGTCGTTGACGGAGATGACGGTGATGTCCTGGTCGGCCAGGATCTGCAAGGTGTCGGTGTGGGCCTGCAGCGAGACGGGGCCGTTGGCGGCGTGCAGCGTGGCGCCGCCCTGGTGGGTGAACCAGCTGGTGGTGGTGCCGCTGACGCTGGCGTAGGTGTGGGCGGCGCTGTGCTGGATGTCGCCCTGCACCGCAAAGCTCATGTCCTGCCCGGCGAAGGCGGCGATGCTGGCCTCGCTGGCCATCAGCAGGGTGCTGGGCGTGTCCAGCAGCATCTGCGGCTGGCCGAAGGCTTCCACAGCCTCACCAGGGCTGCGCCCCTGCGCCTTCAGCGCCTGTTGGCCGTTGACGGGCCCGGTGTGCCGGCCGTCTTGCTGCGGATCGATGGCGCGGATGAAGGCCTCGAACGCCTGCCCGGCGTCGTGTGTGGGCAGCGGCGCGGCCGTGCCTGCCTGGGCGGCAGCCGACAGGCGCGCGCCCAGGTCCTTGGCGGCCCGGAGCTGGGCCACGGCTTCGGCGGCGTCCATCTGCGTGCTCTGCGCCGAGCCGTAGCTGCCGGGTCGGGCGCTGGTCGACAGCAGCAGCCCCTTGCCCGCCCGCAGGCTGGCCCAGCTCTGCGTGCCGGCCTCGAAGCCGGCCCCGCGCCAGGCGCCGCGCTGGGCGCTGCCACTGCCTTGCTGGATGAGATGGCCCAGGCCGAGTTCGGCGGCGCTGTAGCTGGCGTGCAGCCGCATGCGCAGCTGGCCGGTGGCGTTGTCGAGCACCCACTCGTTGAAGCCGTCGCCATCCAGGGCCCGGCTGCGCCAGCCGTCGATGACGCCCGGGTGGTTGACACCGGCGTCCACCCCCGCGGCGAAGGGCGGGGTGTCCTGCCCGTTGTACAGCCCGCCGGTGACCACGGGGCGGTCGATGTCGCCTTCGACAAAGGCCACGGCGACCTCGGAGCCCACACGCGGCACGAAGACCTGGCCCCAGTTGGCGCCGGCCGCCGCCTGAGCGACGCGGACCCAGGTGCCGGACGTTTCATTGCCCGGCGCGTTGTCGCCCCGCTGCCAGGGGAACTGCAGCTTCACGCGCACGTCACGTTCGGTGGTGACGGGCGCGTCCGGCACGCCGACGACGACGGCCGTCTGCATGCCGTGGGCGGTGGGTTTGTGAATGCGGCGCGGCACCACAGGGGTGCTGGCGCGCGCTGCGTGGAAGTGGTTCTTGTAGCTGCCGCGCTCCAGCGCCGTGCTGCCCAGCAGCTCGGCGGCCTGTGCACCCAGGTTGTTGGTGGCGTGGTGCTCCACCGCCAGCAGCACGAAGTGGTTGTCGCTGGCCTCGTGCAGCAGCGCCCCGCCGTAGTTCATCGACGTGGTGTTGGCGCCGAAAAGCGCGTGGTCCACCAGCGTGAAGCTGCGGCCCGCCTCGAAGTGGCGCGTGCTGCCCTGGCCCTCGAAGCGCTCGAAGTCCAGTTCCAGCGCGGCCAGTGCCAGCGCCGCGGCACGTTCGGCGTGTGCGCTGTCGGCGTAGCGGTAGTTGCCGCTGCCGTCGTAGACCTCCAGCGTCGGCAGCTCGCCGATGGGCAGTGCCGTGGAGTCCTCGGCCGCCGTGCCGGCCAGCTGCTTGTAGTTCCAGCTGCCCAGCGTCACGGCGTTCGGCAGCAGCTGGCGCTGCGCCATGAAGGCAGTGACCGCGTCCTTCTGGCCCTGCAGGTGGGCCGTCGGGTGCATGCCCGTGAAGCGCACGTCGCCCAGCGCCGGCCGTGTGCCCAGCCGGTCCGTCACCACCAGCACGTGCTGCGCGTGGCCCTGTGCGTCGGCATCGTCCGTGCCCGCTTCCAGGTGTTCGAAATGCCAGCTCAGGCCTTCCTCGGCAAGCAGACGCTGCAAGAAGGCAAGGTCGGTCTCGCGGTACTGCACGCACAGGCTGCGGCAGCGCAGCGTCTCGGTGACGTCGAAGCGGAAGTTCGCGATCGGGTAGCGCCCGAAGACCGTTTCGACGATCTGCTGCGCGGTCTTGTCCTGGTAGACGACGGCATCGCGCCGCAGCGCCAGGAAGGACAGCCACGGCCGCATCACCAGGCGGTAGCGGCTGAAGCCGCCGTCGCTGCCCAGTTGCGCGGCTTCGAACACATAGCCGTGGAAGGGCTTGCAACTGCCGTCGGCCTGCAGCAGGCGCAGGCTCATCTGCTCGCCGATGAGTTGCTTGAGTTCAAAGAAGGCGCTGGCGCCCAGCACGTCGAGCACGAGCTCGAAGGGCTGGTTGACGGCGTCCTTGAACACCATGCGCTCGGGCACCAGCGCCAGCGTCGGCAGTGCGCTCTCCAGCCGCAGCATGCGGCCGCGCTGGTCCAGCAAGGCCGTGAAGTCCAGGCGGCTCTTCAGGTCGGGCAAGGGCATGCGAATTCTCCCGGGAACAGTCCGCGTGCGCGCCCCGTCAAGGCAAGGTGATCGTGATGTGGGCCGTCGGCGGCGGCAGCTTGACGACCTGGGCGTAGCGCGCAAGGTCACGGCTGGTCTCGCGGTCCAGTGACCAGCGCAAGCCGACGAAGGCCACCAGCCCGAGCAGCGCAAACAGCGATGCCAGCACCCACAAGGGCACCTCGCTGCGCAGGCGGTGCATCACGCTGTCAGGGGCCTGCCAGTGTGGTGCGAAGGCGGTCCGCCGGCCCTTGTGGTTGGCGATCTCGTCGCCCAGCCTGTCGCACAGGTAGCCCAGCTTCTCGGAACCTTCTTCCAGCATGTACTTGCCCTGGAAGCCCATCAGCAAGCACATGTGGAAGACCTCCAGCACTTGCAGGCGTGCCGCGCCTTCGCGGCGGAGTTCCTCCAGGCGCACGAAGAAGTTCTCGCCGGCCAGTTGGTCGCCGAACAGGTCGAGCTGCAGCGGCTTGCGGGCCCAGCTGTCGCGCATCGCCAGCTGCGACGAGAGCACGATCTCGTCGACCAGGGCGCAGAAGGCGTACTTGGCGAGGTAGATGTCCTCGGCCGGCGTCTCGGTGCCGGCCTGCCGCAGCTTTCGGGCGCCGCGCTCGACCGTGCCGAGGAAGTCGCGGATGCGCGCGCGCAGCTCGTCCGCGGCCGTGGGCGCATAGCGGTTCTTCAGCAGAAAGAGCATGTAGAAGCCGTCGAGCATCAGATCGAGCAGCGTGCTGGCCTCGCGGGTGCCGGCGGCCGGCCGGAGCGAAGGCTGCAGGCCGGCCATCAGCGAAGGGGCGGAGGGTGTGTCTGCCATGGCGCGTCAACCGTTCAGGACAAAGAGTTCCATGCGCACGTCGTCGATGCCTGCGGGCACATAGATCGTGACCGACTGCGACTGCAGCATGCGTTCGTACAGCGGGCCTCGCGCCTCGAACTGGAAGTAGTAGGTGCCGGGCCGTACCGGGATGGCTGCCGGCACCTGGGGCGTGTGCACCAGCCGCACGCCTGCCATCGCCGACAGCACCAGCTTGTCGACGTCATCCGGGCTGCCGACCTTGAAGCGCATGGGCACCACGTCCACCATTTCGGCGGCAGGCAGCGCCGCACTCACGCCCAGCACCAGCGTGCTGGAGCTGTTGATCTGTTCGCTCTCCAGACGGCCTGCGTGGAAAGAAGGCCGGGACTCGGCCAGCGGCACCGCGAAGTACCGGGTCGAGATCACGGTCTCCAGCAGGTCGCGCACCACGGCGTCGAGCCTGGAAAAGGCGGGCCCGGGCGCGTCGTGGCTGTAGGCCGGCAGCTCGGCCAGCGTGAGCTGCTTCGAGAACGTCATCAACGCACCAGCCAGTTCCAGCATGCGTTCATACAAGCGTTCGGGGTGCAGCGCTGGGTGGTGCTGGTAGTGCGACAGCGCTGCGCAGGCGGCGCTGGCGGTGTGCAGCATCCAGAAGGACGCCACATCGCCGGAGCGGAACTCGATGACGTGCTTGGACGGCTCGCGGTGCATCCCGTACAGCGCGTCCACCTTGGCCTGCAGCATCTCGATCAGCCGCCGCAACATCGCCAGCAGTGCCGGCGACGCTTGCAGGGACACGCAAGGCGGCACGAAGCGTCCATCTTGCTGGAAGCCGCCACTGGCCAGCCGACGCAGGCGCACCACCGGCAGACTGACCAGGTGCTCGCGCGGTTCGTGGTCGGCGACGATGCGCACCACGCGCTTGAGCAGCAGCAACTCGGCGGAAGCGGCGGCCGTGAACCAGTCTGCAGCCGGCTGCTGGGACTGGCGGAAGCGCATCGAGCTGTCCGGGTTGGCATCGGCGCGTGCGCTGTTGCTGCCGCTGCTGCGCATCGGCGCGACGGCGGCATGGAACACGAACTCGGTCGGGCCGCCGGGCAGCGTCGACAAGCTCACGGGATCAGGCAAGTCGTCTTCACCGGGCGCGGAGTACATCTCGCCATCGGGCAGGACGAATTGCAACTCGGTGAACCGCAGCACGCCGCTGGCGAGCGCATCGTTGTCCAGCCGGCACTTGCGCACGCCCCAGGCGTACGGATGCAGCGTGCGCATGGCTTCGGCCAGACGCCACTCGTGGTACGCATCCTGGCGCTGGAAGTGTTGGGGGCGCAGGAACAGGCCTTCGCCCCAGAGGACCTTGGAAGATTGAAGCAAGAGCAGCCCTTGGTGTTGAGTTCAGCGGCAGCGCACGCCGGCCAGGCGCAGCAGTTCCGGTGCCGTGTTGAGGGGCTGGCCCGCCGCCACGCTCATCGCGCAGCCATGCAGTCCCAGTGTGATGCCGCTGCTTGCAGCGGACTCGGCATCGAAGGCGAAACGCCAGCGGCCATCGGCCGGTGCACGGAACTGTGCAACCACCGCCAGGTGTGACACCGTGAGCGGCAATGTCTCCACCACCTCGTGGCGCTGACCGGGTGTCAACACTAGCTCGCGCACGTCGATGAGGCTGGTGCCGAAGGCCAGCCTCTCGGTTGCGGCATCCCTGAATGCATCCGCTGGCGCGGCCAGAAAGGTATCGACATCCTTCAACCGGTAAATCCTGGCAACGACCGAGAGCGGGCGGCCTTCTGGGTCGGTGTTCAGTTGGTCACCTGCATGCAGACGCAGGGCGACCCTTCGTTCCGTCGGAAAGATGCCCGCGGGCGGCAGATCCGGCTTCGTGATGCCAAGCCATTCAAGCGGCTTCTCGAAAGAGGAGGTCCCCTGCAAAGTAGCGCAACCACTAAGAAGTGCTAGCAGCGAAAGCGAGCGACCAAAAACAAGGATGCGAAAGTTCGTCACAGGCGTCTACCGGGAGCGTCGCGAACCCTGAGGGGGCGGATGGTGGCTGCGATCCAGCGCATGCCACGGCGGCATTTTTACCGACGCGGAGTGCGTTGATCATCAACACGGGCAACCATTTTGGGGGTGACTGTTCGGATCCTGCATTCGACTAAAGTCGTGACTCGATACCGCTAACGAACCAAACGGGCGGCGCGCATTCGCAAAGACATTGACTCTTCATGGGTGAGCGCCAGCAGGGAACATGAGGAAAAAAAGGACTGTCTGACTGGACGCAATTCATCATGGCTATGTCCCACTCTTTCATGACCGTATCTCTAGCTGCCGCCGCCGCGCTGGTCGGTGGCTGTGCCACCGCGCCGCTGCCACCCCCAATGCCGGCGCCTGTTCCCCAGGTGCAGTCATTAGCCGAGATGATGGGCATTGCCCAGAGGGCGCGTGATGAGCGTATGACGAACAAGGAGCGCGAAACGTACCGCGTAGCTGCGCGCCACTACCCGACGGCGAAGGAGCCATGGTCGAGGCTGTCGGAGAGCTACTTCGAGGCCTCCGACTATGGCAATGCCATCCTTGCGGCGCAGGAGGTGCTGCAACGTGACGCCGAGGACTTGGTGGCCGCAAGCGTGCTGGCGGTTAGCGGACTGCGTGTCTCGACCCAGGCGCTGTCAGCTCTGCGCAATCCAAGAGGAAGTTTGTCAGTGAGCACACGTAAGCAGGCAGAAGAGCTGGCAACAAAACTGCGTGAATTGTTGGGCGAGACCGTCCTGGTTCCTCAGCCGGCCGAACCGCCTGCTTCCGCGGTCGCAACCACGCCGGTACGGCGAGCCGCCGTCACCCGGCCCCTACCACGTCCGGCATTCACGCCCAAGGTGGTGGCCCCGCAGCCGACCGTATCCACCAACGCCGCCACCCCCGCAGCCGTCAAGCCGGTTGCGTCCCCAGCGCGCAAGAGCCCGTTCGACACGCTGAAGTGAAGCGTCGGGCATGTCCTGAGGCGATATGGACGCAAACCCTACATCTGTCCAGCAAGAGGAAGCCATGGCCAAGAAAGACAGCATCCAGAAACGACTCGAGAAGGTTCGCCCACCCCGTGTGCAGCTGTCGTATGACGTCGAGGTCGGCGATGCCATTGAGCAAAAGGAGCTGCCGTTCGTCGTGGGCGTACTCGGTGACTTCACGGGTAAGCAGGACCCCGACCAACCGTTGCCGAAGCTGAAGGAACGCAAATTCATCAACGTGGACCTCGACAACTTCGACGATGTAGTCCAAGGCATGGCACCGAAGGCGTCGTACCGGGTGCAGAACCGGCTCAGCGCCGACGGCGGGGAGTTCGCGGTCAACCTGCGGTTCGACAAGCTCGAGGACTTCCGCCCCGAGGCCGTGGTGCAACAGGTCGAACCGTTGCGCAAGCTGCTCGATGCCCGCACCAAGCTGGCCGACCTGCGCAACAAGCTCGCGGGTAACGAGAAGCTGGAAGACCTGCTGGCAGAGGTGCTGAGCAACACCGAGCAACTGCAGAAGCTGGGCGTCGAAGCACAGAACTCGGAGGAGTGAACACCATGCCATATGTAGCAACCGCCTTGCAGGAACCCGCCGCACCTGCCAGCGAGGGCAGCTTGCTGGACCAGATCGTCAGTGCGAGCAAGGTGGCACGCTCGGCAGTTGAGCACACCCATGCCAAGGACATCATCGCCGAGTTGGTGCGCGAGGTCTTGCAGGGAACGGTCGTCGTGTCTGACAACCTCAGCGTCACGCTCGATGCACGTGTCGCCCAGCTGGACCAACTGATCAGCGACCAGCTCAGCGAGGTCATGCACAACCCCGAGTTCCAGAAGCTGGAGTCCAGTTGGGCGGGGCTGCACTACCTGTGCAAGCAGACATCGACCGGATCGATGATGAAGATCCAGGTTCTCAATGCGACGAAGAAGGAGCTGGTCAAGGACTTCCAGTCGTCCGTCGATTTCGACCAGAGCGCGCTGTTCAAGAAGGTGTACGAAGAAGAGTACGGCACCTTCGGCGGTGCGCCGTTTGGTGCGCTGATCGGTGACTTCCAGGTCACGCGCCAGCCCGAGGACATGTACTTCGTGGAGCAGATGTCGCACGTGGCGGCGGCGGCGCACGCGCCTTTCATCACTGCTGCTGCGCCTGAGCTGTTTGGGCTGGAAAGCTTCGATGAACTGGGTCGCCCGCGCGATCTGTCGAAGGTGTTCGATACCGTGGACTACGCCAAGTGGCGCTCGTTCCGCGACTCCGAAGACGCGCGCTATGTCGGTCTGACCGTTCCGCGTTTCCTGGGGCGGCTGCCCTACAACCCGAAGGATGGAACGACCACCGAAGGCTTCAACTTCATCGAAGAGGTCGATGGCTCGGACCACAGCCGCTACCTGTGGGTGAATACCGCCTACGCCCTGGGTGCTCGGTTGACGGCGGCGTTCGAGAAGTACGGGTGGTGCGCTGCCATCCGAGGTGTCGAAGGTGGTGGTTTGGTCGAGGACCTGCCCACCCACACGTTCAAGACGGACGATGGCGAGGTGGCCCTGAAGTGCCCAACCGAGATCGCAGTCACGGATCGCCGGGAAAAGGAGCTCAGCGATCTCGGCTTCATTCCGCTGGTCCACTGCAAGAACACCGACTACGCCGCGTTCTTTGGTGCGCAGTCGGCACAGAAGGCCAAGAAGTACGACAGCGACAGCGCCAATGCCAATGCCGTGTTGTCGGCACAGTTGCAGTACATGTTTGCCGTGTGCCGCATCGCGCATTTCATGAAGGCGATGATGCGCGACAAGATCGGCAGCTTCGCTTCTGCCAGCAACGTCCAGGAGTTTCTCAACACCTGGATCAAGCAGTACGTCACCACTGACGACAACGCCACCCAGGACGTCAAGGCGGCCTACCCGCTGCGCGAGGCAAGTGTCGAGGTCAGCGAGATTCCGGGTCGCCCGGGCGTGTTTCGCGCAGTGAGTTTCATCCGACCGCATTTCCAGCTCGACGAGCTGACGGTCTCCTTGCGGCTCGTGGCCGAGCTGCCGCAAGGGCGCAAGGGTTGAGGAATCGGCCAAGGCCACGTCATCGTGGGTTCAGTGAACTTCAGTGGAGGTAGCAAATGAAAGATATCTACGTCGTCTTCAAGAACTCGGACATCAAGGGCGAGACCCGTGATTCCAAGCACGCAGCGGAGTACGCCATCGAAGTGGCGTCCTTCGAGCACCTGATCCAGCAGCCCAAGTCGGCGGCATCCTCGTCGTCCGGCGGTCACACCGCCGAGCGCACCGAGCACGGCGAAATGGTGTTCACGAAGGAAATCGACTCGGCCAGCACCAAGCTGTGGCAGGCCAGCTCGGCGGGCACCGTCTACAAGGACGTCGAGGTCTACTTCTACCGCGCCCTGGGCGGTCAGGACAAGACGCAGAGCGGCACGAAGCGGGTCAACTACCTGAAGATCCAGCTGAAGAACGTCGTCGTCTCGTCGGTGTCGACCAACATCGTGACCGGCAAGGAACTGCCGACCGAGACCTTCGGCCTGCGCTACTCCGCTGTGCAATGGACCTACAACGAGGCTCCGCTCGACGGCTCCACGGCCAAGAACACCAACGTTCAGGGCATGTGGAACCTGAAGACCAACGACGTCACGTTCGCGGGCTGATTGCCGCCCACGCGACACCTTGATGCGGGGGCGGCAGTCACGCCGCTCCCCGCGCCTGCCCTTTCCCCGATCTCATGCAACGCTTCGCACCGTATCTCCTGGACAGGCTGATCGATGTCTCGCCAGACGATGCGATGCGACCGATGCTGTCGCTGGAGCAGCTCAAGGACACGGTGGCACGTGACGTCGAGGCGTTGCTCAACACCCGGCGTGGTCTCGAGATCGACGCCGCCGCCGGCTACCCGCAGGTGCGGCGCTCGGTGGTCGGCTTTGGTCTCGACGACTTCGCATCGCGGTCGATGTCCAGCACCGACGACCAGGTGTTTGTGTGCCGCGCGATCGAACGCGCGGTGCTGGACCACGAACCGCGCCTGCGCAACGTGCGCGTCGAGCTGCGCCGCGGAGACGCTTCGCGCCAGAGTCTGAAGTTCACGATCCGGGCCATGCTGCACGTGCATCCGATGCAGGCGCCCGTGAACTTCGACGCGGTGCTGCAGACGAACACGCAGCAGTACGCGGTGGCGGCCGCCAGGCGCCCCGCGCCCGAGGGCGCAGAGTGAAGGAACTGCTTCCGCACTACGAGCGCGAGCTCGCGTTCCTGCGCCAGCATGCCGGTGACTTCGCGCGACGCTACCCGAAGATCGCGGGCCGCCTGATGCTCAGCGGCGACGTCGGGGAGGACCCGCACGTCGAACGCCTGATCGAGGCCTTCGCGTTCCTGTCTTCACGCATCCACAAGCGGCTGGACGACGACTTCCCGTTGTTCACCGAGTCGTTCCTGGAGGTCCTGTACCCCCACTACCTGCGGCCGTTCCCGTCGTGCGCCATCGTGCGGCTCGATCTGGGCAGCAGCGTGGCGCAGCTCAGCCAGGGCGGCGTGCTGCCGCGCGGCAGCATGCTCAGCAGTCGGCCCGTGCGTGGGGTCACCTGCAAGTTCCGCACGGCCTTTCCGACGGCGCTGCTGCCGCTGCGGGTGGTGTCGGCTGCGTTCCGCGGCGCCGTGCAGGCGCCGGACGGCACGCCGGTGCCCCGCAGCGCCACGTCGCTGCTGTCGGTGGAACTGGCCCTGGTGTCGCCACAGGCGCGTTGGTCCACGCTGGGCGTCGATGCCATCCGCCTGCACATCGATGGCGAGGCGTCGCAGGTGGCCGCGGTGCGCGAAGCCCTGTTCGGCCACGTGCAGGGCACCTTGCTGCAGACTGCGGCGCACGGCCCCTGGCAGGCGGTGGCCGACGCGCTGCCGCAGGAGGTCGGCTTCGCCGACGACGAAGCGCTGATCGACTTCGACGCCCGGTCGCATCCGGCCTACCGCCTGCTGACCGAGTACTTCGCGTTCCCGGAGAAGTTCAACTTCGTGGACCTGCCGCTGCCCGCGGCGCTGAAGGACAGCGCCGCGGGCAGCATCACGCTGCACTTCCCGCTGGCCGGCGTGCGCAGCGACTCCGACGAGGCCCGCCTGCTGGAGACGCTGAGCGAACGCAACCTGCTGCTCGGGTGCACACCGGTGGTGAACCTCTTCCGCCAGCGCGCCGAGCCCATCCGCGTCACGCACACGGCCGAGACCTATCCCGTGCTGCCGGACGCCCGGCGCGCCTTCGGCTTCGAGGTGTACGCCGTCGAGAAGGTCTGGCGTGTGCGCCAGTCGGCGCACGGCGAGGCCATCGACACGTTCCGCCCCTTCTACGCGCTGCAGCACGACGATCTGTTGGCCGACGGCGCGTCGGCGGGCCGCTACTGGTACACGCAGCGTAACGAGACGGTGGCCGAGGTCAGTCCGGGTTTCGAGACCGAGCTGGCCATCGTCGATGTCGACTTCGACCCGGCCCATCCGCAAAGCGACACGCTGTCCATCGAGGTCATGGCCACCAACCGCGACCTGCCGAGCCAGCTCTCCATGGCCAACCCCGGCGGGGACCTGTTTCTGGAAGGTGGCGGCCTCGCACGCGAGGTGCGGCTGCTGCGCAAGCCCACGCCCAGCTGCCGCTTCGAACGGGGCCATGGCACGCTGTGGCGGCTGATCTCGCACCTGTCGCTGAACCACCTGACGTTGTCCGGTGGTGGCATCGACGCCTTGAAGGAGATGCTGCGCCTGTACGACCTGCCGCGCAGCGCCAGCAACCGCCGCCTGCTCGACGGCCTGGACGCCATCTCCTACCAGCCTGCCACGGCCTGCCTGCCCGGCGATCCCTTTCCCTGCTTCGTGCGCGGCATCGAGATCCGGCTGGCGGTGCACGAGCAGCACTTCGTCGGCAGCGGCCTGCGCTTGTTTGCGCAGGTGCTCGACCACTTCTTTGGCCTGTACGTGCACGCCAACAGCTTCACGCAGCTGAAGCTGGTGTCGGCGCGCACGCAGGAGGAGCTCGTCACATGCCCGCGGCGCAGCGGCAGCAGCCCCCTGCTGTGATCCAGCGGCTGCTGGAGCAGCCGCACCGGTTTGGCTTCTTCCAGGCGCTGCGGCTGCTGGAGCGCTGGGTGCGCCAACAGGAAGGGCTCTCGTCGACCCAGGTCCTGAGCCAGCGGCTCGCAGTGCGCAATCACTTGTCGTTGTCGTTCCCGGCGAGCGAGATTGCCCACCTCGAACTCGAAGGCAGCCTGCGCACCCGGGACGGCGTGCCCCAATCCGACGGCGTGCAGCGCGTGTCGATCACGCCCGCGTTCATCGGCCTGCTGGGCGGCGGCGGAGCCCTGCCCAACTACTACACAGAATTGTTCGCCGAGCGCGAGACCTACCACCGTGACCGTGCAGGCCGCGCGTTCCTCGATATCTTCCTGCACCGCGCATCGGTGCTCTTCTACCAGGCCTGGCAGAAACACCGGCTGCCCGTGCAGTTCGAGGCCGACCGGCGCCAGCGCTACCTGCCGCTGGTGCTGTCGCTGGCCGGCCTGGGCCATGCCGGCGTGCGCGACCGGCTGCTGGCTGACACGGGCGGCGTGGCCGACGACGCGCTGGCCCACTTCGCAGGCACGCTGCAGCGCCGGCCGCTGTCGGCAACGACGCTGCAACGCATGCTGGCCCAGCACTTCAACGTGCCGGTGCAGCTGGACCAGTTCGTGGGCCGCTGGTTCACGCTGCCCGACGGCAACCAGTCGCACTTGGGCCACAAGAACATGCAGCTCGGGCGCGACATGGTGATGGGCGAACGCGTCTGGCAGCGCGACCTGCGCATGCGCCTGACCTTCGGCCCCATGCCGCGCGAGCGATTCCTGCGCTTCCTGCCCGGCGGCTCGGCAGCCGTGAGCCTGGCCGAGCTGCTCGCCCTGATGACAGGCGGCACGCTCGAATTCGAGATCCGCCTCACGCTGCGGGCCGAAGACGTGCAGGGCACCACGCTCGATGCGCAGTCGTCCGCCCGCCTGGGCTGGACGAGCTTTCTCACCACCGAACCCACGCAAGACGACCGCAGCGACGTGGGCTACGACCTGCTGGCGCTGGCCTGAACCACACGATGTCCGACAACCTCAAGACCCTGATCTCCAAGCTCGACGACACCTGCCGGCGCGCGGCGGAGCGCGCCGCCAGCCTGTGCATGGCGCGTGGCCACTTCGAAGTCGACGTCGAGCACCTGCTGCTGGCCCTGCTGGAGCAACCCGACAGCGACTTCGTGCTGCTGTGCCGGCACCACGCCGTGCCCACCACTGGGCTGCAGCGCGACCTCGAGGCCGAGCTGTCTCGGCTGCGCACCGGCAACACACGCACGCCAGTATTCGGTGCCCGGCTGCCGCTGCTGCTGGAGCACGCCTGGCTGGTGGCCTCGCTCGACGCCGATCTGATGCGCATCCGCAGCGCGCACCTGTTGCTGGCGCTGTTGACCGAGCCGTCGCTGTCCCAGCTGGTGCACCGCAGCAGCCCGCTGTTCGCCCGCTTCAAGGTCGACGATCTCAAGCACCGCCTGGCCGAACTGACGGCAGGGTCGGCCGAAGCAGTCACCGGCCCGCGCGCCGGGGATGCCCCCAGCAGCGGCACTGCCCAGGCGCTGTCCACCGTGCCGGGCCAGACGCCGGCGCTGGACCAGTTCACGTCCAACCTCACCGCGCGCGCCGCAGCCGGCCAGCTCGACCCCGTGATCGGCCGCGACGCCGAGATCCGCCAGCTCATCGACATCCTCATGCGCCGGCGCCAGAACAATCCCATCCTGACCGGCGAGGCCGGCGTCGGCAAGACGGCGGTGGTGGAAGGGCTGGCCCTGCGCATCGCCGAGGGCAGCGTGCCGCCGCCGCTGCAGGGGGTGCAGCTGCATGTGCTCGACATGGGCCTGCTGCAGGCCGGGGCCAGCGTCAAGGGCGAGTTCGAGAACCGGCTCAAGAACGTCATCGACGAGGTCAAGAAGAGTCCGCATCCGATCATCCTGTTCATCGACGAAGCGCACACGATCATCGGCGCCGGCGGTGCCGCAGGCCAGAATGATGCGGCCAACCTGCTCAAGCCCGCGCTGGCCCGTGGCGAACTGCGCACGGTCGCTGCCACCACCTGGAGCGAATACAAGAAGTACTTCGAGAAGGATGCCGCCCTCGCACGCCGCTTCCAGGTGGTGAAGGTCGAGGAGCCCAGCGAGCCCATCGCCGCTGCCATGCTGCGGGGAATGGCCGGGCTGATGGAGAAGCACTTCCAGGTGCGGGTGCTCGACGAGGCGGTCACCGAGGCCGTGCGGCTGTCGGCCCGCTACATCAGCGGCCGCCAGCTGCCCGACAAGGCCATCGGTGTGCTCGACACGGCGTGTGCCAAGGTGGCGCTGGGCCGCGCTGCCCTGCCCGCACCCATCGAAGACGCCACCCGACACATCGAGCGGCTCGACGCCGAAGCCGCGTCGCTGCAGCGCGAGGCGGCCGCCGGGGTCGACCATGCCGCCAAGCTGGCCGAGCTGGCCGCGTCGCGCGCCGTGGTGCAAAGGGACCTGGACGCGCTGCACACGCGCTTCGAAGCCGAGAAGGCCCTGGTCGCCGAGATCCAGGCCCTGCGTGCGGCGCTGGAAGACGCGCCCGCCGCCGCTGCCGAGCCAGCCGCCGGCACCGAGCGCGCGAAGCCGCCCGCGGGCGTGCCGACGCCGCTGCAGGCCAAGCTCGACGCGCTGGCGGCGCTGCAGGGTGAGACACCGCTGGTGCCGATGCAGGTCGATGCCCTGGTGGTGGCCGAGATCGTGGCCGCCTGGACCGGCATCCCGCTCGGCAAGATGGTCAAGAACGAGATCACGACGGTGCTGAACCTGCAGAAGCTGCTGGCCGAGCGTGTCATCGGGCAGGCCCACGCGCTGGCCGCCGTGGCGCAGCACGTGCGCACCGCGCGCGCGAACCTCGAGGACCCGAACAAGCCCAAGGGCGTGTTCCTGTTCGTCGGCCCCAGTGGCGTCGGCAAGACCGAAACCGCGCTCGCGCTGGCCGACGTGCTGTACGGCGGCGAGAAGAAGCTCGTCACCATCAACATGAGCGAGTACCAGGAAGCCCACTCGGTCAGCGGCCTGAAGGGCAGCCCACCGGGCTACGTGGGCTATGGCGAAGGCGGCGTGCTCACCGAGGCCGTGCGCCGTAACCCGTACAGCGTGGTGCTGCTCGACGAGGTGGAGAAGGCCCACCCCGACGTGCTGGAGCTGTTCTTCCAGGTCTTCGACAAGGGCGTGCTCGACGACGCCGAAGGCAACGAAGTCGACTTCCGCAACACCGTGATCATCCTCACAAGCAACGTCGGCTCCAGCCAGATCATGCAGGCCTGCATGAACAAGGCGCCCGCCGAGCTGCCCGCGGTGGAGGCGCTTTCCGAGGCGTTGCGGCCCGTGCTCTACAAGAGCTTAAAGCCCGCGTTCCTGGGGCGGCTGAAGGTGGTGCCGTACTACCCCATCAGCGACGAGGTGCTCGAGAAGATCATCCGCCTGAAACTCGACCGCATCGCCCGCCGCGTGGCCAGCAACCACCAGGCCGAGTTCCGCTACGACGACAAGCTGGTCGACACCGTGCTCGCGCGCTGCACCGAGGTCGACACCGGCGCGCGCAATGTCGATCACATCCTGAACGGCACGCTGCTTCCCGCGGTGGCCGACCAGGTGCTGGGTCGCATGGCCGAAGGCCGCGCCATCGCGCGCATCAAGGTCACGGCGGCGAAGAACGGCGACTTCCGGTACGCGGTGACGTGATGGCAGACCTGCTGGCCGCCCTGCTGGGCGCACCCACTCAGAACGAGCGCCTGCTGCGCCTGCACACGCCGCTGGGCCCCGACGTGCTGCTGGCCGAGCGGCTGGACGGTATTGAGTCCATCGAGCCCGCGCCGGCAGCGCCGGCTGGCCTGCGTTTCACGCTGCATGCGCTGTCCACGAACGCGCACCTCGACCTCAAGCAGCTCATCGGTCAGCCGGCCCTGGTGGAACTGGAACTGGCCGACGCCAGCCTGCGCCCCTGGCACGGCCACGTGACGGCGGTGGCGCTGGAAGGCAGCGACGGCGGTTTGGCGCGCTACCGGCTGGTTATGGAGCCGTGGCTGGCGTTCCTGGGCCACCGGCAGGACAGCTGGGTCTTCCAGGACAAGACGGTGGTGCAGATCATCGACGAGGTGCTGGCCGACTACCAGGGCCAGGGCAAGCTCGCACCCGCCTGGCGCTGGGACCTGGCCGACGCCAGCGTGTACCCGCAGCGCAGCCTGTGCATCCAGTACCAGGAGACCGACCTGGCCTTCGTGCAGCGCCTGCTGCGCGAAGAAGGGCTGTTCAGCTGGTTCGAGCACAGCGCCGCACCCGGCGACGACAGCCTGGGCAGCCACTGCTTCGTCATCGCCGACCACAACGGCGCCTTCTCCCCGAACGCGCAAGCCACGGTGCGCTACACCCAGGCCGGTGCCAGCTTCAGCGAGGACAGTCTTGTGCGCTGGCAGCGCATGGCGCGTGTGCAGGCGGCGCGGCTGACGCTGGCCAGCCCCGACTACCGCGGCGGCCCGCAAGACACCACGCTGCGCCCGGCCAGTGCCGCCGGCACCAGCGCTCCGGTGCCCTGCCTGTCGCTGACCGACGTGCCCGGCCAGTACGCCTATGCCGACAGCACGCAGGGTGAGCGCCTGGCGCGGCGGCAGATGGAAGCGCTGGACGCGCTGCGCGAACGCGTGCAGGGCCGCGGGCCGTGGCGCAGCGCGGCGCCGGGCAGCACCTTCACGCTGACCGACCACGCCGTGCACGACGGCAGCGACGCCGCACGCGACTGCTTCGCGGTACTGGCGGTACGGCACAGTGCGCGCAACAACCTGCGTGCCGACCTGAAAGCCGGCATCGACCGCCTGCTGGGCGCCGTCGTCCGCGAACAGCCAGGCCGCAACGCTGCCCTGCCCAACGCAGACGAAGAACCGCTCTACGAGGCCACGCTCACGGCGCAGCGCGCAGACGTTCCGGTGCGTGTGGCGGGATGCGACGACGCCGGCCTGCCCGACCCCCGGCTGAAGCCGCGCCCCAGCGTGCACGGCGTGCAGACCGCGCTGGTCGTGGGCCTGGGTGCGCCCGTGCACACCGACCGTGACCACCGCGTGAAGGTGCAGTTCCACTGGCAGCGCGGGGCGCAGTCCAGCCACCGGCTGGCGCACCCGGCCGGCGACAACGCTCCGGCCGCAGACGCCAGCGGCACCTGGGTGCGCGTGGCCGAGGCGATCGCCGGCGCCAACTGGGGCGGCAACTTCGTGCCCCGGCTGGGGCAGGAAGTGCTGGTGGGCTTCCTGGGCGGCGACATCGACCGCCCGGTGGTGATGGGCGCGGTCTACAACGGCGCGGGCCAGCCCGGCGCGCAAAGCAACCAGGCCAGCGCGGGCGCGGCCGGCGCATCCGGCAACGCGCCGGCCTGGTTCCCCGGCGGCCAAGCCGAAGGCCGGCTGCAGGCGCACCAGCACGCCGCCGTGCTCAGCGGCCACAAGAGCCAGGAACTGGCCAGCAGCGCCAGCGGCACCGGTGGCCACAACCAGCTGGTGCTGGACGACAGCGCGGGACAGGGCCGCATCGAACTCAGCAGCACCAGCGCGCAGACGCGGCTGCAACTGGGCCACTTGCTGCAGCAGACCGACAACCGGCGGCTGCAGCCGCGCGGCCACGGGCTGGACCTGGCCACGCAGGCCTGGGGCGCGGTAAGGGCCGGTGCCGGGCTGCTGATCAGCGCGCACGGCAAACCCGCCAGCGTGGCCGGTGCGATGCAGATGGACACGCAGGAGCCCCGCACCCAGCTGCAACAAGCCGCCGAGCTGGCCCACACGCTGGCCGAGAGCGCGCACCAACACCAGGCCCGGCTGCAGGCCGAACCCGACACCGTGGGCGCACACAAAGCCGACCGGGACCGGCAACTGCCGTTCGAACAAGCTCTGCACGCCAGCGACGACAGCCTGGCAGCCAGCCAGCAGCTGGAAGGCGCGCAAGCCGCCGACGCGCAGGCCATCGGCGGCGGCACCGGCCGCATCGCCACGCTGGGCCGGCCCGACCTGGTGCTGGCGGCTCCCGGCGGCATCGCCGCGCAGACACCGGCCCACACACGGTGGCCAGCGCCGGCCACACGCTCAGCGCCATCGCGGGGCAAGACCTGCAGCAGCTGGCCCAAGGCCACAACGCGCTGGCCGCCAAGGACGGGCTGGTGGTCTATACCTACGGCAAGGCCAGCAACAGCAGCAAGCCCAACACCGAGACCGGCATCCAGCTGCACGCGGCCACAGGCAACCTCAACACACAAAGCCAGACCGGAGCGACCAGGCTCACGGCCGACAAGGCCGTGCACGTGGCCAGCACGCAGGGCCGGGTGCAGATCACCGCGCCCCAGCACATCCTCCTGACCGCAGGCGGCGCGGCGATCCGCATCGAAGGCGGCAACATCACGCTCAGCGGGCCGGGGAAGGTGGAGTTCAGGGCGAGTCAGAAGGAGCTGGGGGGGCCAAGAGTGCAGGTGCGAGTGTGGCGCTGAGCAAGGCGGGAGAGCTCAGCCTGTGCGAGATGCGAGCCGCGATGGCCGCAAGTGCACACGATGCGATGGTGCCTGCCTGATGGATCCGAGGTTGGCGCCCAATATCCCGACAAGCAGGACTTGGTACGGGGTGCAGATCGAGTGTTCCGGCAGTGCTGCTCATGGACCGATTCCGCATCGGCTGATCGCCGCACCGAAGTTCGCGCTGGTCGGCGCAGAGGGGCTAGCTCAGTTGCCCGCAGGAATCGAGACGATTCCCCTGGTTGCGCTCGGGTTCGACGGAAGCGCACACCTGATGCCGCATCTGATCGATGTCCAGTCACAAACCGATGCCGTCCAGACGGCTATCCTGGAAGCGCTGGCCAGCGATACGCTCGATGCAGAAGTGCCGTACGGTGCCCTGCTCGAAACACCCATCGATGCCGCAGCGCTGCGAAAGCACCTCAAGCAGCAGCAACGCGTAATGCACGGAAGCGAGATCGCCTGGCTGCGGCTGCACGACCCCTATGTCGCCGCGCACCTGCCGCGCGCTGTGGGCGTCGCCTGCCTGCGCCGGATCATGGGGCCTGTGGACCGATGGCGCCTGCGGCTGGGTGACCAGTGGCTCACGCTGAACCGCCCGCCGTCGCAAGATGGGCAAGCGCCCTTAGCGGCCGACACGGAAGCGCGGGAAGCTTGGCATCGCCTGCACAGAATCGGTGCCATCAATCGCGCGCTGGCCTTGTGCAGCCAGATGGATCTTGAAGGGGTGCTGGGGCACGGGCACCACTTGGACACCTTGGTCGCCAGAGCCATCGCATCCAGGCGCCTTGCCGATCCGAACGACCAGGCACGATATGCGCAGATGGGCCTGTTCCTTGATCCTGCTTTCGACGAGCATCCCCTGCTGACCGCTGAGGTCGGCGCTTCGGGCGGCGATCCCCATGCACTGATGGAGCGATTGGCGGCATTGCCTGCCGCCTTATGGGCGAGTGTGGCCCGCGACTGCCCACGACGCGACGCACAAAGAAGCACCGAAACGGAAGCAAGACCATGACCGACTCCAAGAAGTGCGAGTACTGCGACAAACGCGGCGTACCCATCCTGCCGCTGCGTTACGCCATTGCTGCTGCCGGCAAACACGCCCCGCATGCCAATGGGCCGTCAATCGTGCTGCCTGGTGTGGCGGCGCACTACACACGACGCCTGCTTCGCAGCGGCTACCTCTACGTGTACGACGAAGCGCGCGACCGTTGGGACGACTACTTTGTCACCCCGGACAGCTACTTCTTCCGCCTGAGGCGCACGCCCGGCATGCCGCTGGCGCTACCGGCCAAGCCCTTCAACTGCCCCGACCTGGGGCACGCCGAGGCCGCCAGTTGCATCACCATTCCAGATGCCAGCACCGCCACCCGAGCCTGGCTCGGCTTCAGTGATGTGGAGTGGACATCGGCCGTGCGCGAACTGCATCAAGACAGCGGCTATCGCCGGCGACACATGCGCTGCGTGGACGTAAAGGCGTACACAACCAGCGTCGACAAAGCCCACTGCCTTCCGATTGGCCAGGTCGGCGCTGGAGTCGCGGAGTACGCCTTGGACAAGGAGGCCTTGTCCAAGGCTGTGGGCTGGGGTCCGTTCGGCCAGAACAGCCGCAAGGGCCGCGCAGAGCGGCTGGTCCAAGAGTGCGAGCGCATTCATGCCGGCAAGGGCTTTGCGGTGGTGCTCTCTGACCCGACTGGGCTGACCGCCGAGGTCGGGCAACTGATCCAGCATGAGTTTGACGGCTTCACTCAGCAGCCGGCATACAAGCGCGAACTGGCGGCGCACAACGCGATCACGCAGGTGGAGGCGGCGGTGCGCGAACAGGCGCGGATGCTTGAAGAGCAGGCTGCGGAAGACCTTGCGAACCAACAGATCGCAAACAATCCCCTCGGGCATGCGCTGTTCGAAGGCACGCGCCAGCGCACCGAAGAACTGCGGACCGTGACGCCGGCCGAAGCCAAGCGGACCGAGGACAACGCGTGGCGCAAGTACAGCGTCAAGTTCGACGAAGCCAGAGCGAAGGCATGGCGAGCAGACTTTGACGGCAAGCTCAAGGTGTTCGACGATGAACGCATCGCGCCCTTGGCAACAGCGCACGTGGCGTGGATGACAAGCGCATCGCTGGCTTCTGCGTTCGAATGCAACTTCGACTCTGCCAATGCGGAGTGCGGGCTTGCGTACGCCAAGACGCTGCAGCTGTGCATTGGAAGCACCCAGGACAAGGGGGCGTGCTTCGACCTCTACACGCAGTGGCTGGACGGCCGCCTCACCGACAAGACCAACCTGCTCCTGCGGGCACTGGTGCTGAACCTGGATGCCACCGCAAAGGAAGTGCAGAAGGCGGCGACGGTCAACCTGGATTGGCGGGGCTTTCCGCTGGACCAGCTGGCCGGAAACTTTGGCCAGGCCGCCGAGAAGGCCGCAGCTGGTCGCGCCGACGCGGTGGGGCGTCTCGTGCAGATGGTCGGCGGGCCGATGGCCAAGTGGTTGGCCACGGCGGTGGACGGCAAGGTCCGCGCGGGCATGGCTGCGCTGGCGCTGAACACGGGCATGACCTTCGTGGTCGTGGAAGTCACCGGCGGCAAGAAGGCCTTCAGGGCGGCGCTGATCAAGGCGCTGGTCAACGCCAGTGGCGAAGTGGTCAACGAGAACCAGATGAAGCGTGCCGTTGCATCCCAACTCAAGCGACTGCAGGTGGCCGGCGTTCCGCTGGAAGGCACCGAGAAGAAGCGCTTCTTGCTGATGGTGGACCCGCAAGCCGCAGCGGGCATGCCGCAGGGCACGGCGGCGCAGCGAGCGCAATGGCTGTCTGCGGCGATTCGCACGCCAGAGCAGTTCGAGAACTTCAGGATGAGCAACTGGCACGCACGGCTCAGCAATCCTGGCGCCGGTGGCGCATTGCTGAAGGGGGGCATCCCGTTCGTGACTGGCTTGGTCGGGGCTTGCCTGCAGTACAACGCGATGCAGAAACTGGGCGAGGACGACACCAAGGCCATGAAGCACGAGGCGCAGGAAGCCACTTGGCGGCTCAGGGCTGGCGTGATGGCTTTTGCGGGTACGCTGACCGAACTGGCAGGCCAGGGGTTGGAGAAGATGGCGGTCGTGCTGCCGCGATTGGCCCGAGGGTTGAGTGTTGCTGGTCGCCTTCTTGAGGTTGCCGGCAAAGCAGCCGGACTGGCTGGTGCGTTGGTGATGGCTTTGCTGGATGTTCAAAAGGCGACGGAGGCCTACCAGGAACGGCAACCTGGACTGATGTGGATCTACATCGGGTCGGCCTTAACTGGTGTGGCGGCCGCGCTCGCGATCTTGATCGGCTGGACCGGCGTGGGTTTGATCTTGGTCGGCGCGTTGATCGTCATCACGCTCCTGATCGAAGTTTTCAAGGACAACAAGCTACAAGACTGGCTGGAGCGCTGTGTTTGGGGCAAGGGGCCGGCGCCACGCTACGCGTCAAGCGAAGAGGAGATGGCCGAACTGAACAAGGCGTTTGCCTGAAGCCGCTATGGAGTACACCGGACTCGTACAAAAGTTCAAAGTTGATCGACCACTGAATGACGAAGAGCGGTCATTCAAGCTCGAACAGCGACGAAGGCTCGAGATCAAGCCAGAACATCAGCTCGCGGTGATTCGGATGAATTCCAGCTTCTTGGAGGTGGTAGATGTGTACTTCGCCTGGAAAGGGGCGATAACGCTTGGCGCGTTGAGCGGGTGGCTTGTAGTCGGGGGGGGTGTTTTGGTCCTCGGCTTGAGCGAACTCATGGCACCGAGCCCGCATGCAATGCTCTGGAACACGCTCCTTATGATCTTCTTCGGTCTCGCGCTGTTGATCCCGACAAGTTGGCTGGCCCACTTTGAGTGCTTTCGTCACACGCACTATCCAATTCGCTTCAACCGCAAGACGCGCAAGGTGCACGTGTTCCGAACCGACGGGACCGTGCTCACCGCCGATTGGGACAAGCTGTTCTTCTGCCTTGGGCGGTGTTATCAGCCTCGCAATTGGACTATCCAGGGCCACGTGCTGGCCAAAGACAACCAGACAGTGGTGGAAACGTTCTCGCTTCCGGAGTGGGGTGTGGGAGATCACGATCGCGAACTGCTCAAGCATGTCTGGGAGTACGTGCGCCGCTACATGGAAGAAGGCCCCGAGCCGCTGATTGAGCAGACCCCGGTGGTGCTGCCCATTGCCGACAGGCGTGAGGGCTTCCTGTTTGGCTGGCACCGAACGCATGCCATCGGTGGCCTCTTTCTGCTGCCCGTCTACTTGTTCTTCTATCCCGGTCGTTGGATCGCCATGCACACCAGCAAGATTCCGCAGTGGCCGGCAGATGTCGAGCAGCAGTGCCGGGTCGCCGCCGACGATCCCTGCGTCCGGGATATCGCCACCAATCCTCAGTGGGCGCGTTGATGTTGGTGACGCGTTGGGACCGGATCTTGACTGGTGGTGCCGAGCGCCCACTTCGACCAGGGCCTCCCGACCCGACCCTGAGCAGCGCCGCTGCGCCGCGAGATCCATGGGACAACGGGCAGCCCTGACGACGAGCGCGCTCCTCGCATGTGAAGACACCGCTCAAGGCGAGTTCCTTGCGCTGCGCCCGATGGATTCGCGAAACGCGCAGCCTGCGCAGGTGCAAGGCGCTGGCCAGTGGCGTAGCGCCGAACCGGGCGCCACCCTCACGCTGGCCGAGTACGAGTTGCATGATGGCAGCAATGAGGACCACGACCGCTACGCCAAGCTGCAGTTCCACTGGCAGCGCGGGGCGCATTCCAGCGACCGGCTGTCGCACCCTGCCGGCGACAACACCTTGCGGGCCGCGCCCTCGCAGCGTCCGGGCTCAGCCTTGGCCGCAGACGCCAGCGGCACCTGGGTGCGCTTGGCCGAGGTGATCGCCGGCGCCAACTACGAAGTCGGCACTCGGCTGGAAGTGAAGTTCATCGCCATCAAGGGCACTCAGCGGAGAGACGGCGGCGGCTTCGTGTGACCTTGCCCCCGAAAACCGGATCCCTTGCTGAGTGGTTCAATTCGGGCAAGGA
>VFQO010000924.1_pt1 | contig 26847 bp, 26 predicted proteins | sample 3512331 | NCBI WGS metagenome assembly VFQO01 (sample SAMN10412371, study PRJNA504923) | tailings metagenome | isolation source: Replicate 3 from Balatoc abandoned mine | place: Philippines: Itogon, Benguet | collected 2017-08-28 | reverse complement strand
CGGCTCAAATTAGAGCTGAACAATTAAACCGTGACACACTTATTTGAACATTCCCGTTTCTAAAACATCATTTGAAGTTAAATGATGTTCAACCTTAATTGCCAAGCACTTACGGGTATATTCATCTAGAACTGTCAGTAAGCGTATCTTCTTTCCATTCACAAGACGTTCAGCTACAAAATCATAGCTCCATACATGGCTCTTCCAACAAGGACGCAAGCGTATACAAGAGCCATCATTAGAATATAAGCGACCACGCTTAGGATGCCTTGCCGGTACTTTCAATCCCTCTGATCGCCAGATCCGCTCAACACGTTTATGATTAATCCGCCATCCTTCTCTTTGAAGTAAAGCATGAATCCGACGATAACCATACCTTCCATACTGACTCGCTAAGCGTACAATATCTGTCCTTAAAACCTCTTCGTCATCTTCTCTTTTAAAGCTATATCTCAGCACCGAACGATGAATCCCTAAAACGTCACATACTCGACGCTGAGAAAGATCTAACTTCTGTTGGATTCTTACCGCACACAGTCTCTGTCGTTCGGTGCTTAGAAGTTTCCCTCAACAGCTTCCTTTAAAATAAGCTTATCTAACGTTAAATCTGCAATTGCTCGCTTTAGACGAAGATTCTCACGCTCAAGCTCCTTCAATCGTCTGGCTTGATCTATTTTCATCCCCCCATAAGCTTTACGCCATTTATAGTAAGTCGCATCCGAAATACTTAAGTGACGACATACCTCAGTAATGCTCTTGCCTTGGGATATCAAGACATCACTCTGACGCAATAACCCTATAATTTGTTCCGCTCCGTAACTCTTCTTCATAATAGCCCTCCAGTTGATCTCTTATACTAACCTAAATCTGGAGGCATTATACGGGGCAAGGTCAGAGACGCCTCGAGATCGCGAAGGCAGCTTTGATCCTCAGATAGTGAAGAAGCGCCAAACTGTTTTAAATGCCTCTTTAGATAATAAAATCTTAGGCCTCTATGGGCTTGGGATGAGTTATCAGGATATTGCTTCTCATTTGAAGGAGATGTATGACTTTGATGTTTCTCCTGCCACGATTAGTGCTGTCACAGATAAACTCATTCCTTTGATTGCTGACTGGCGTTCTCGTCCCTTGGAGGCTGTTTATCCCATTATGTTTATGGATGGGATGTATTTTAAAAGCCGTGAGAATGGGAAGGTTATTTCAAAAGTGCTCTATAATATTCTTGGTATTAATCAAGAGGGCCGTAAAGATATCTTAGGTTTTTATGTGGCAGAATCAGAAGGCGCTAATTTTTGGTTAGGAGTACTTAATGATCTTAAACAAAGAGGAGTACAAGATATTCTGATTGCGTGCGTTGATGGGCTTACAGGTTTCCCTGAAGCCATTAAAGGAGTATTTCCCCGAACAGAGGTTCAGCTCTGTATTGTGCACCAAATCCGCAATTCTTTAAGATATGTTGCCAGCAAAAATCAGAAAGAATTTCTAAAAGATTTAAAATCTGTATACCAAGCACCAAATAAGGAAAATGCAGAGCATCATCTTTTAAAGTTGGAAGAGAAATGGGGTGAGAAATATCCGATGGTTTTAAAATCCTGGCAGACTAATTGGGATAATCTTACTCATTATTTTCAGTATTCTGGGGAGATTCGTAGACTGATTTATACGACGAATGCTATTGAAGGCTTTCATAGGCAGGTGAGAAAATTTACGAAAACCAAGGGGGCTTTTACCAGTGAGATGGCTCTTTTTAAGCTTGTTTATTGTGCTTGCCAGAAGATTGCTGAAAAATGGAATCAGCCGTTGCAAAATTGGGCTTTGACCATTTCTCAGCTCGATGTATATTTTGAAGACAGGCTCAAATTGAAGTTGAGCAATTAAGCGGTGACACAGTTAATTGAACGTTCCCTATTAAGCATCGTAAAGACATCTATCAAGATATGTAAAATTCTTAGTTGCACTTTTTCCATTTCTTTTTCTTACCTCCTATTCTCTCACCAGCAGCTGAAACTCCATTACAGCTTCGCGCGTGATACCATCATTCTTAAACTTAACGTCCTGATGAACAAACCGAAATAGCCCTTTACCGCCCGATTCAAGTGAAACTTCTGTCCCTTCCAACTTTTCCTTTATAAACGCAATCATCTGATTGATTTCTTGATCACCTTTATAGGTACTCACGACCTTTAAACCGAAAGTTACAGTTCCTCGCCTTATATCAGGAAAGCCCCACGTTTGACCTCTCTCTTCATAGACAACATAAAGTGGCTTAGCATCAGGTGGCACAAAGCCATATAAAGTTACCTTCCCCTTCAAAAGCTTCTGAATAGCAGGAAAGACAGAAACTTTTGTCATTCTTCCCCTCTTTCATGTCCTTTTAAAGGCACGCCACAGAACTGTTGCCATCCTCGATTAGCTTGTTCATCTGCATCTTCAAGAACTGTATAAGATGTTCGTGTTCCTTTAAGGCGCATACCTGCCTTAATTTCAATGTCACGACGCGCTAAGAAAACATAAATTGGCTCTTCCACGTATTTCGCCCCTAAGCGATGGCCTTGCGTTATATGACCTACTCGTCGTCGTCCAGGATAAAGCGCTTCAAGTGCGACCCAAAGATATCCAACATCCTGCCATTCTTCTGTAAATCCGCCTGTCTGATCCGGCAAAAGGTGATTTTTCTGCACAAGGACGCGCTCTTGCAAGCTATTTAGCAATGCTTTCATCATCAATTCCTTTACCGAGAATTACCCTAGTCGTTGAACACGAAACGGTTGAACCAATTGAATGGCTACCTTGCTTAAAGCCGGAGGAAGCCCTTGACTATCTGAACGTGTGATCCGGTTCTCAAAAAGATCGGCCACCATCATCAAAATGCCATGCTGAAGGGATTCAGGAATATCATTATGATTGAGGCCATACCCCGCCTTAAAATCAACTTGAATCATACTTTCTTTGCTGGCTTCAAGGCTCAACTCTTTCCCAAAGAAAAGTTTGGCAACACGACCGGTTGTATCCAGTCGATAATCTTTCAATTCGAATTGACGGTATGAATCAATTAATTTTGGACAACTTAAAAGCTCAACAAACGGCGAACGCGGAAGCTCGATCCCTTGCTCATGGTGACGATGATTCCCTGTTAAAAAGCTATCAACACTTTTTGCAATACAAAAGCCAGCATTCACGGTAAAGCGCCATGTTTGATAGATAAGCGCACGGGCCGTAAAAGCTTCAACAGCAAACCGCGCTGTTTTGATAAGATGCTTTAAAAGCTCATCTTCTGCAGAACCTTCAATTCTTAAAAAAGCTTTTGCATCTGCAAGAGTCACTGGCTCTTTTAAGGGTGGTTGTAATAACGTTAAACTCATTCTTCTTTTTTCCTTTAGAGGTTATCTTAACGATAAGACTATTAAAAAATTATTACGGAGATGAGGAATGTCTCCCTTAAATCTTATTTTTTTTATAAAGTTCTAAGGAAGCTTCCTCTTATCCTTTGTTAAGCGGCAAATGAAATCACTTTAAGAGCTTCAAAGTTGATGACATCTCCACCCACACGCTTTGTCGTATAAAATTCGACATAGGGTTTTGAGCTAAACGGATCCCGCATGATGCGCATACCCGCACGATCCACCACTTGATAACCTTCTTTAAAGTTGCCAAACACAATCGACTTAGAAGCCGTTCCTGCGACCAAAGCAGGCATATCTTCAGCTAATACTACGGGATAACCCAACAGCGTCGGACTGACTTCATCCGCTAAACCTGGTTGCCATAGATATTGATGATTTTGATCCTTAAGTTTGCGCACCATCGCATGGGCCGAACGGGACATCACCCAGACAGCGCCTTTTTGATACTCCGGCTTTAAAGCATTCATGGTATCAATCAAAATATCGGCTGCATTTTCATCTGAAAAGGCACCATCCTTCCCCGTCTTAATATGTTCAATCTTGCCCCATTCCCACTGTGCACGATCCGCCGTTTCATAAGCTAGAAAACCTTTAGGTTTATTATCACCATCACCATGGATAAAGGCATGATTTTCGACTTGAGCAAGCTTCGTTGCAAGCCGCCCTGCCAACCAAGACTCCACGTCCACTCGCGCATCATCTAAGAGCTTTTGTGTAGCCCGTGGCTTTGCTTAAAGTTCATGCACGGGGATGCGCAGTTTCATTAAATTTGGCGTCTTGGTTTCTTTACGCTCAGCCGTCTCAGTGACCCAACCTACCTCGGCTCCTTCTTTATCGAGCAAGAGTTCAACAGCACTTGCGGAAATCGTCATAACATTTGAGATAGCTCGGATCGGTGATAGTTCTTGTAGCTCGCGTCCAATACGATCTGAGACGATTTGTGGTATTAAATAACCACCATCGGCTTCAACCCCTGCTGTTAAGCTTTTCGTTTCACTGCCTTCAAGATGTTTTGACTCACCTTGACGAACATACGTGAGTAACGCTTTCTTTTGGTCCATTTCTCCGTAAGAAAAGGAACCATTCGTCTCAAATGCCGGCCGTTTGTAAGCCAGTTCAAGATGACGTAATCGGTCTTCTTGGCTTGCTTTAAATTCACCAAAGGCGTGTGTTAATGTATCAATTGCTTCATTTACTGTATTCATTTTTTAGTCTCCCTGTTTAATTATTTTTTGTTTTTTTGTGTGCTTTTCTGCACTTTTTTATGAATTTATAGGCTCCATTAAACCTTTTTATTTTTATCTTTTATGAGACTAACCGTTAGGCTTTTTCTCATTTGTTTTGTTTTCATTCTTTACGTCATTCTTTTTCCTTTTTTTATTTTCTTTCATTTTTGTCTTTTCCTGGATCCCCGCCTCCGCGGGGATGACATTGAAGTAGTGGCTTGTTCCTTGCCAACTCACCGATTACCAAATGTATCCTCTAGCTCTTGCCAACGAGCGTTTTCCATTCCTAACCTTTGTAATCCTCGCGAAAGCGGGGATCCATCAACGAACCAGACAGAAGTTCCTTAGGGTTCTTACACCAGTTGCCTTCTGCTCTCATTGCTCTTCTTTCACCAGGCAAAGAGAGGGTATTCACTCAAGAAGAGTGCTAAAAGGCTTATCTTGTCTAATAATTTAGGTTTTTAAATCCCTGTCTTATTATTCTTTTTTCTTTAGATGACTTCAGAAACTGAATGAAAGGATTATGAAGGTTGGCCAATTCTTCATAAGATATAAGATCATCTCTGACCATCTACTAACAGGCTACCATAACTAGATACAAATATCAAGAAAATACATTCCGGAAATATATTATTTTAATTTTTAAAAACAAATACTTATAAGAATAATTTAAAGTACTTGAAAGGCTTGTTAAAAATCAAATACTTAGACTTTTTATAGCTAAAAATATATTGTATGTTAGATTCTGAAAGGTCGAAATTTTTAGCGAATTTTTTATTGAATCTATTTAAAAATACTTTTTGTATTGATTTAAGGTTCAATCTACTCCGGTTTCTTCTTGAGTTTTCCGACTATAAGACATAAATTTAATTTTTCTCATTATGGTATTGTCTTCGCTTTCGACGATCAATCGCGCATAATCTTGTAATTTAAAATAATAAGACCAGTCTATAGGAAACAGCGGAATATACCTTGTCAAACATTCTGTTAAGCCTTCTAGGTATTCTGGTGGTTCTTCCTTAAAATACCGAAATTCTTTAATACGAGCAAAAGCTACATTAGGGAATGTTTTCTCTAATTCTGAATGGTTTATTTTTATTTCTTCTTGGCCTTCATATTTAGAAAGAACTTCTAGGTAGCGACGGACTTGAATCGGCCTTATTTGATATTTCTTTGCTAAAAATATCTCACTTGCCATCAATTTCTTGGTTACATTTTTCATGTCTTTACAAGCACGCGATAGCTGTACTATATCTTTCATCTCATTTAAGAATTTTATTATTGATAATGAAGTCAATCTTCTTGAAGAAGTTCATATTTACGAGAAAGCCCGCAAGATCATTTTTCTTGGACTGTCTGTCTCTGATCCATCTCATCCTTTGTCCCAACCTCTCTTTCATGTAGAACACAGCGTTGGCGGTACAGAAGAAAATCCTGTAAGTCTATGGAGGATTGTTTTTTTAACCTCTAACCATGACAAAGAGATTGTCGGAAAATTAAAAAAATTAGGAACGCCAGGGGTACTTCCTATCTTTGTTCAGCAATATATAAAACATGATTTAAAACTTTAAATTTAGGAACGAAACGAAGTGTAGAGAAGCTCTCTACACTTTTTAAATGCTGGTTTTATGAGAGCTTTTCTATGGCTAGAAAGGCTACTTCCATTTAAGGTCCCTAGAATAATTCAAATCTTTATTAAAACTTTAGACTTAAAGTTTTGTTATATCCTATTTCTCATCCTCTAATTTAATGAAAAATTTTTCTATATCTTTTGGCTCAAGCACAAAAAGGGGTTCTAATGGTGTTACTCGTATTATATACTTGCGTGCGCTCATCTCTTCATTTTCCACTTCTAATCTCACATAATCAGTTACTTTCATATAATAAACTGGTTTTTTAAAACCGTACAAACCTGCATATATTTGATTTTGATTAAGAGCCGCTTCAATCTTAGTATATCTAAATTTCTCGATATACGACTGCTCTAGGTTGAAAAACTTAGAAACTACTCCCAAAATACCTAACTCTATTTCCTCCTGTTCTTTATACTTGGAAAGAAGCTCTAAGTAACGACGAATTTGCTGAGGTTTTACTTGATATTTTTGAGCTACACCTTCCCAGGCCACAGTGGATTCAATTCCTGTATGGGTTAATTTACAAACACGCGATAACTGCACAATATCTTTTTCTTCTGTTAATTTTGATGAAATAACAGACCAGATATCTCGAAAACGAGGGCTTACAACATCATTATCGTTTTCAACATCTGTAGCAAAGAGCTGAAAGCTAAAACATAAGGAAACAAGGGAAGTTGCAAAAAAGTATTTTTTAATCATTAAGAAAATCTTTCATTAAGTGTTATAAAATTGTTGAGATATCTAATACTGTTTTTAACTTATTGTCAATTATAAAATAATAGACAAAAAATTACTTTTAAACAAGCAATTTTGGGGGTTTCCCTTAAAGGATTGTCTGCTTCAAGAACACAAATAATGTTTCTAAATTTTTTTATAACGCCTGTTGCACGGCCGTAAAAGCTGCTTCCATCAGCGCTCCATTCGGACCGCCAGCTTGGGCAAGATCTGGCCTTCCACCGCCTCCCTTGCCGCCTAAAGCTTCAGAAGCCAAACGCACAAGATCAACGGCATTATATTTTGATGTTAGATCACCCGTCACACCCACAACAATTGAGCCCTTGCCTTCTTGATTTGAGCCGACAATAACAACGCCTGAACCGATTTGAGCTTTTAATTGATCAACTAACGGTTTTAAATCATTTGCACTGACATTTTCCAAAGCACGACTTAGAAACTTAACTCCCGCAATGGTTTGAATGGCTTCATTCGCTGATTCTCCACTCACCAATTTCCGTTGTAAATCCTTAACTTCTCGCTCAAGCTTGCGCTTTTCTTCTTGCAACGCTGTAATACGATTTAACACTTCATCAGGGCGACTTTTAAGAACAGCTGCAACTTCAAGCACGGTCTGCTCGCGTTCTGTGAGATAAGCTTCCGCTGCAACCCCCGTCAAAGCTTCAATACGTCTAACACCTGCAGCAATTCCGGCCTCGCTGATAATTTTGAAATAACCAATATCGCCTGTACGATGAACATGTGTGCCGCCACACAGCTCGACTGAGTAAGGCACATTTTGTTCACTCTGTGGTCCCATCGAGACAACACGAACTTCCTCGCCATATTTTTCACCAAACAATGCCATTGCACCAGCTTTTATGGCGTCTTCTGGCGCCATTACTTTTGTGACAGCTTCATGGTTTTGACGAATCAAGGCATTAACTTCTTTTTCAATAAATGTCAGTTGCTCGCGGGAAAGACCTGTTGGGAAGCTAAAATCAAACCGCAGACGCTCAGGGGCGACCAGTGATCCTTTTTGCACGACTTGCTCACCTAAATGCTTACGTAAGACAGCATGAAGAAGATGGGTTGCCGAATGGTTTGCCCTTAGCAAATTACGACGACTCATATCGACTTTTAAAGTAAGTACCTGACCATGTTGAACATTTCCTTTTTTGATAAGACCTTGATGAACAAAGACATTCCCTAATTTCTTTGTTGTATTATGGATTTCAATAATAGCACCTTCATCTGATGTCATAAGACCTGTATCGCCCATTTGGCCACCAGATTCGCCATAGAAAGGCGTTTGGTTGAGCACAAGCAAAACTTCTTGCCCTTCGCTGCCCTCTTTAATTTCTTGCCCCTTAATGACAAGAGCTTGCACCAATCCTTGTGCTTCGGTCGTATCATAGCCTAAGAATTCACTTGCACCTACACGATCAAGAACCTGAAACCAAACAGTTTCATCTTGCTGTTCGCCTGAGCCAACCCAAGAAGCACGTGCAGCAGCCTTTTGCTTTCCCATAGCAGCATTAAAACCTTCAAGCTCCACCTGACGTCCTTCAGCGCGAAGAATATCTTGTGTTAAATCGAGCGGGAACCCATAAGTATCATAAAGTTTAAAGGCCACTTCTCCTGAAAGCGGCTTTTGGGGTGCCAAAGAAGCTGTTTCTTCTTCCAATAATTTGAGGCCACGCCCCAACGTTTGGCGGAAACGCTCTTCCTCTAACCTCAAAGTATCCCGAATTAAAGTTTGTGCTTGCATAAGCTCTGGATAAGCTTCTCCCATCTCTGCAATCAACGTAGGAACCAATTGATGCATTAAAGGTTCTTTGCATCCCAATAGATAAGCATGACGCATCGCGCGGCGCATGATACGCCGCAGTACATATCCTCGTCCTTCATTCGAAGGTGTAATTCCCTCAGCAATTAGAAAGCTCGTCGACCTCAGATGATCCGCAATGACGCGGTGAGAAGCTTTATGTGCTCCTTCAGCTTTAACCCCTGTGTGATCAACAGAAGCTTGGATAAGAGCTTTAAATAAGTCAATATCATAGTTATCGTGTACGCCTTGTAGCACCGCTGCGATGCGCTCAAGCCCCATTCCTGTATCAATCGAAGGTCTTGGAAGGTTAACACGCTCCTTAGCTGAAAGCTGTTCATATTGCATAAAAACAAGATTCCAAATTTCAACAAATCGCTCGCCATCCTCATCAGGGCTGCCTGGAGGTCCTCCTGCTAAATGTGCGCCATGATCATAAAAGATTTCCGAACAGGGTCCACACGGCCCTGTATCCCCCATTGACCAGAAATTATCAGAACTAGAGATGCGAATAATGCGATCATCTGAAAACCCTGCAATCTTTCGCCAATATCCTGCAGCTTCATCATCATCGGCATAGACAGTCACGAGAAGACGGTTTTTATCAATTCCAAATTCTTTCGTAATAAGGCTCCATGCCAGTTCAATCGCTACTTCTTTAAAGTAATCTCCAAAAGAAAAATTACCCAACATTTCAAAGAAAGTATGATGGCGAGAAGTATAACCAACATTTTCAAGATCGTTATGCTTCCCCCCCGCACGTACACATTTTTGAGAAGTTGCTGCACGGCTGTAAGGCCTTTTTTCCGCTCCTGTAAAGACATTTTTAAATTGAACCATCCCTGCTGTTGTAAAAAGCAACGTTGGATCATTCTTTGGGACCAAAGAACTTGAAGAAAGAACTGAATGTCCATGGTGCTGAAAATGATCAAGGAATTGTTTACGAATCTGAGATGTTGTCCACATGTGTTTTCTTTACTTAAAAAATAATTTCCTACTGCCTTATAGCAAGTCCACTGCCTGCTGTCATCTGCACTCTAATTTTTTTATCACAACTTTTTATATTTTTGCCCCTACATAAACTCCTTTTAGGAAAAAAAGGCGAATGGTTTCTCAACATCAAAAATAAAAAAAATTAAAATTATTTTCTTCTAATTTTTCGAATAAAAATCAATTAAATATTTAATAAAATTTACATTTTTTTGATCTCAAAAATTTTTCTAAAATTTAATTAAAATTAAAAATTATTTTATCAATTGTCAAAATTAATTTCGTGTGCTAACTACCTTTCTGTCAATTTTAAAAATGGAGCCCCTAAATGTCCTTTTGGATAAATAAACAATTAATAATAATAGCTTTTTTAGGAATAATGTTAAGTCAAACTGGTGTAAACGCATCCTTCTTTTTTGACGATGAAAACTCATCACAAGCTAAACCTACAGCTCAAAAAGCTAAAGCAAATAAAACTCGTAAAACAAAGCGCGACTCAACGCTCGAAAGTTCTCAACAATCTTTAGATCAATTCTTTTCACCGTCAAAAAAAGCAAAATTAGCTGAGAATGATTCCCCTAACACAAGTGTCATCTCAAATACGAATGTCAGTGTAGATTTAACACTTAATGACGTTGATAAAGAAAATGATCCTTCTCCTATGCAAGAACAAACCAGCTCATCTAAGGCTACTGACGAAGAACTCGCTGTCTTTAGAGGCTACTTTAGTCCATATAAAAAGCAGATTGATAAAGCTAAGCCTTTAGCTCAAATTCAACCAAAAACACCTACAAGCAGTCCTGAAGAAATAGCAAAATTTAATAAGCGCTTTTCACAGCCTGCTGAAGTTGATTATGAAGCCATCAAAGCAAGGAAATTGGCAGAAAAGTTCCAGATTAGTAAAAAAGGTCATTTATATCTGCGCTTCTCCCCTTTGGAATCTGTAGACAAAAGAAAACATCTTCTCGTTGTTTTTGAGAATGAATTATTGATTGCTCTAAATAAGAAAATCAAAATTTTTAAAGGTTCTCTAGATACAAAATACCTAATAAACGAAACGTCATTGAGTCAGGAGTTTTCGGACCTCGACTCAGTTAAGAGAGCAGCAATAAACATAATTTATAACAATAAATAGAATTATAAGCTCTCTTATGATCAAAACTCATCACAAAGCCCACTAAAGGGCTTTGTGGTATCCTTTTTTCTTCATCTCACAAATATTTTTTTCTAACTTGAGTTATAGCTTTTTATAAAGTTCTTAAGCCGCTTCTTTGATCAAAGGCTTAAAGTCATTCGTAAGTTTATCATACGCATAAATAAGACCAGTCTGAATATCAAAGTACCATGCATGCAAAAAGAGTTGTTGGGCAGTTAATTTCTCTTGAATCCATTCGAAACTCATTAAATTTTTTAATGAATTAAGCAACGAGTACTGCTCACAGGTCGTCAGTTTATCTTTTTCAGATAAATGCGCATGTTCTCGTTGTACACGCTCATAAGCCGGCTGTGCAAGCTCCATCCATTTTTTGATAAAGCTTAGTTTCTCTGTCTCTTCTTGAGAAGTTTCAAAGAGACTTTGAATCCCCCCACAACGCGCATGCCCAAAAAGAACAATATGTTTTATTTTTAAGGATTTAATCCCAAATTCAAGAGCCGCACTTGTTCCATGATAACCATTATCACTTTCGCAAGGTGGCACAAGATTCGCGACATTACGTACAACAAATAAATCTCCCGGCTGACACCCTAACACAATTGCGGGATCAACACGAGAATCTGAGCAAGCGATCATCAATACTTTTGGTTTTTGTCCTTCAACAACCAACTTTTCATATAGTCCATTATCTCCACTGAAATAGGAATTTCTAAAAGTTGCATACCCTTGAATGAGGACCTCTAATTCATCCAGCATAATGACTCCCTTATAGATTAATTCCTAAACGTATTTTTATGTTATTGTGGTTTCTTGATTGCTAATGAACCAGAGCATTTAATAAGTATTAACCTCTCTTGTCTATATTTTTCAGCAAGCACGCTTTCTATAAAGTGATGTGAGCTATATAGAAACCTCTAAATAAAAAAGAGTAACAAAACCAGATAGTCTAAAAATAATCAATACGATGCAAAAAATGAGATATAAAGTTTTTATCGCAACAAGTGAGATAAAAAGCAATAAAATCAAGTACTTTTTCTCTTGCAATTAAAAATTAACACGAGTATTATGGGTTTAAATAGGCAGCTGGGGGCTGCCATAGCGTTCACTAAAGGTCCTTAGAGCAAGTTAGGGGAGGGAACTTTAGGTAAAAAAATCAAATAAGGGAAGAGCTTAAAGATTCCAATATCACCCCCACCAATTCTTTTACAGTTAATTCTTAATCTTTAATTTCAAAGTTCCTTGCTCAACATACAAGGTTCCTTTATTAACTTCATGTACTCCAGTAAGTTGAAATAAGATTTTTGCTTCCTTTATGTCTGACTAATTGAAAATCTTTTTAAGATAGTAAAAATGAAACTTTAAAACGAATCAGGACATAAATTAGGACATATCTTATGTGCCGAAGGAACAAATCTCTAGCAATCAACTCTCTTTTTAAGCAAAGTCAGAAGCTCTCAATCAGAGAGCTTCTAAAAAAAACAAACATCTTGCTCAATCTTATTTCTAATTCTCTCTTAATAGCTTATGAGTATTTGGCTCAGAGGCAAATGAAAAGCGAATTTTAAAGCCCGGAAATTTAAGATTATCCACCCAAATCTCATAAATTCCAAAATTTGCTTTTAAATCACCTCCCAAAGTATCCTTTGCTCGAGTTTCATCAAAGATTCTCCTTGCACGGATATTTCTTGCTTTAGTGTAAGCACTTTTCTCAAAGGCCAAATAATCGCGGGTTACTTCTTTCATAAAATCAGGCAGGAACTTTTTTAACTCTGCTCTCTTTGTAATAACCAACTTATCCCTAACTTTTATAAACTCTTGTTCTTTTATTAAAGCTTCACAATTAAGCATCGCTTCCCTTTTTAAATCCTTGACATTTCCCTCATCCATCCCTTTAAATCCCGCGGCTATTCCATGGAAAGGTAAATAAACTTTTTTAGGTTTATTGCTTGCCTCTTTCTCGCCAGCACACAAGATGAAGACAAGATCAACGAGATCCAATTGACTTGGTGCTTTAAAGTTTGACTTGCTAGTTGCCCACACTTCTTTAGGCAGTAAACCTTGAATCATTACATCAAGAAAAGCCTTATTCGTGTCAGCCCCTATTTTCTTTGAAGCTTCTGCTCCACCAAGTCCTTGTGTCGGTTTTTTTGAAGAAGCACTAGACTTCCGACGCCCTGATTTTGTGGATACTTTCTTTATTTCACCCTCTGCTTCCGGCACAACAGCAGCAGCTATAGCAAAACTTTTTATATTATCACCATATGAAGTTTTACCTACGCCATCATCTTCTAACTCACCATCTATTATTCTAAGAGGTGGTTTTTCATGTTCAGGCCTCTGTATCTCATCTGAACCCCAAACTGTGGCATTTAAAAAGGTTAACAAGATCCCTAAACAAACTTTTTGAATTAAATTTCTCATATTTTGATTCCATATTTTTAATTTTATAGAATCTATTAACAAAATTTGGACAAAATGTAAACTTAAATTTGCCAAAAAGGTATAAAGATTACATATAAACGCTAAATACCCTCTATCTTTCATTCAAGGAGGTCTTCTCTTTTACGCTCATTTAGCTCCGACTTATTTGCTTCTAGCAACCCTTACGTTAACAAAAAAATAGCAAATCCCTTTAATAAAGTGGAATATTTCATAATTAAAGTTCGTATCGGCTATTAAGTATGAAAAATCATAAGGTAATAAATTGATATTACTTTGAAAAATGTATCTCTAGAACAATATCCAAAAAGATCTTTTTTTTAAGGCTATTTTCGGTCTCAGCATACACGCCATATTTTCCTGAGACTTTTTTGCGTCTAGAAGAAAGGTTTCTCCCAAGACGTTGAGTCCCATCTGATAAATTTGTTTCATTTACTTTAGCAACCATTTCAGCTTGCTTGCTAAGATCTTCTGCAAACTTTAAAGAATTCTCATCCAACTGCGCTTCTCTCCCTAAGAGAGTAATTTTCTTTCCTTCTAAGAGAAGTCTCAAATCGTTATCCAGGATTTCGCGAGGGAGTATATTTAGCGTGCTCGTTATTGTTGCAAAACTTCTTGTTTTTGCTTTCCCCCCCCCTATTTCAGACATCACAAAAGATAAAGAATTTGAAATTAGCATTGTCGGTTCCGCGATCGTCTTTGGTCGTGGTTTACGCCTCATGCGAGGAGATGAAGAACTCTTGCCATCCAAAGTCAAAGTCTCGTCAAGGATGACAGAACTTCCAAAGCATGGAAGTGATTGATGGCTTAAGAATATAAGTAAAAAAGCAAATGCAGAGGGAATAAACTTCATCTTTAGGACCTCCCATCCTATTAGAATACCTCCCACGTTATAAGAAAATGACCAAGGAAGCAAAACAATTTTTTTGTTGACACTTTGGTCTGTCCTAGGCTAAGAATTTAGATAATAATGTTTTAAAAGTATGGAGTTTAGTATGAAAGTCTTTAAGTTTCTTACTCTAATGGTCTCTTCAATCTCTGTTTCAGTGGCCTTAGCGAATAATGAAGATTTAGAAAATAAGAAGATCGGTCACATTCGATCAGCTCCAACATCCATCGACCCTTTATTTCGTGCTAGCGTTCAAGCAGCAAAAGATAAAATTACGACACGAAATGTAATGGATACAAAAAATCCAAGCCATATCATTCTTGCAAAGAATGTTCTTAAAGCGAACTATATAGATTTAGAAAAATCTCAATTGAAGGCTCAACGTAAGCAAAGAATTGCTGAAAGAAGAGAAAGAATTGAAGTAGCAAAAAGAATTAAGATGATTAATAACCATCCTGCCAATGATATTGATACTCTTAATGTCGTTAACTATATGAACTTTATGTTCTTTCTTCCAAAAGCTAAAAACCCAGACCTTGAAGAAGCTATTGCTCTTAAAATGAAGGATTTAGCAAAGGGGCAACGTTTTAATTCTCTTCAAGATCAAATCGAAAAGCTTCAAGAAAAAGAAACATTTATTCAAAAAAAGGAACTTCATCTTAGAAGTGAAAAAAAAGAAAAAGAACTTGCATTATTCCTTACTCAAAAAGAAATTGTACTGTCTCTTATAAAGAAAGAAAAAAGTCGCCTTGAAAAGGAAATTAACTTTCTTTCTCGAGAAGAAAAACAAGGTCCGCAACCTCGCATATATGCTGAAGATCAAGCCAGGAAATCAACGCATACGGACGAACTTGAACACACGTTTTTGATTGTTGGGCAATTACATAAGAAATTTGAAGTTAAGCATGGGCAACGTCAAGTTAGTCAAAAGCCAGCACCTCTTCATGTCAAAGAAATTTTCAAAACAAGAAAACCTCAGATAAGAGCATTTGCTAAAAAAAATAAAGTTTGGGGTAAGATTCGTGAGGAAGCAGCCGCCGCAGCAGCCGCTTAAGTTTGTCTAATAAATCTTTAAAATTAAAAATCCCTCTTTAAGAGGGATTTTTTTATCTGCAGAGATATCGTTCTGATTTCTACTTCACTTAAACTCTCTATTTTATAAATCAAGAAGCAAGAATAGCTTAAGGCATAACGGATAGATGATTAAAGACAACACTGTTGTTACGATTGATAATGATCCAGATTTAATATAGCCAAGCCAGTTCGCCCTTTCCTACTTACTCAACAAGGTTTAATACAAGCCAAAAGACGATTGATAAGCTTTAGATACGCTTCAACCTCTTGCACCAGCTACAGGATTTGCAGCCCGGAAAATCGGTATTCATGAGCAGATTTTTATTTTTAAGTTGAGATCGCCGTTTCGAAAATATTCAAGCCGCCACTAATTCTGCCTTTATTCCTTTTGATGAAACACTGAAAACATGTTGGGAAGGATGTTTCTCAACAATACTATGTAAAAATAGCATGTCATCTTGCTTTTTTTTCTGGCCATACAAAGATTCAAGCCAATTTTTATGATAAAAATGGATAATCTCCGCCCCAAACTCTGGAAAACTTTGCAGCATTTGTTTTTCAACATGAGTACGATCATCTTCAAAGGATTATAAATGTGTATAAGAAAGGCGTTGAAATCAAGTCCTTCTCATTTCACAAAGAAATGGACGTGTTTCTAGCTCTTTTTAAAGCACAAATTGATACGATTCGGTATATTTTTCCTATTGAAAAAAATAGGTATAGGATAAGTTCTTTTTAACTTACCTTAAAAATAGCTTGATAAATAACGTAATTTTCCATAACACGCTGAATATAGTTGCGTGTTTCACTATACGGAATTTTCTCTACCCAATCAATCGAATCGACCTCTGGATCGCGCGGATCACCATATCTTTCAATCCATTTTCTAACACTACCAGGTCCAGCATTGTAGGCGGCTAATGTTAAAACAATTGAACCTTGATAGTCTTGTAACCGTTCCTTAAGATAAGCTGTGCCAATAAGCATATTATAATTCATATCTGTTTTCAGTCTTGCCTCGCTAAAATGCATTCCCATTTTTTGAGCAACCATTCTTGCTGTTGAAGGAACAACTTGCATCATTCCACAGGCTCCTGCTTCGCTTCTTGCAAGTGGATTAAATTTACTTTCTTTTCGAATTAAGGCATGAATCATAGCATCTTCTAAGCATGACTGAGATGACTCATTACCTCTACAAACCTTAGGATATGCTTCCTTATAATGAGTATTATGGAGAATAGACATGCTATCAGCGATACCGACAGCAAATTGAGGCGCCATGGTAGAAGCTAATGATAGCATCATGAGAGCTTCATGAGGCGAGGAAGTCTGTGCAAACATATACCCAAAAGATAATAGTTCATCTGTAAGCCCTGCTTTATGCAGCAGTTTAACAGCGCGCACAAATTCATGATTTTCAAATCTCCGCACTTCAGAAATTGGAAAAGCTAACGACTCCAGACGAAAATTTTGTGGCTTATTAAGAGCTTTTAAAGCCAGCTGTCCATAATAAGTTGCAGGGTAATAAGCAGCTTTTTGATACCACAGATGTGCCTCTTGAGGAAGTTCTTTTGCTTGAGCAGCTCTTCCTGCCCAGTAAGCAGCTTTAGAACGGGAATAAGGCGAAGTCACTCTTTGGTACAATTGGTTAAAATGATGGAATGCTTGCCCCGGATTTTTAAGAAAACGCAGCGCAACCCATCCTAACAACCATTCCGCATCTACAAATTTTTCACCTTGTTTTAAACCATGATGTTGTACAACGTGATAAGCCTCTTGATAGCGCCCTACCTTCATAAGATCACGTCCTAAAGTATGGCGGGCGGACCAAAATGTTTCTGGATGTTGTGCGATAATATGACGATGTTTCTTAAAAAAATTGTAAGCTTGCGAATCATCATTGCGCAAACGATATTTTAGTTCATCATGGATAAGTCCTACATCCATACGTTGTTGTTCAGAAAGCGTCTTTAAAAGCTTAAGCGCATCATGTTTCCTCTCCCGTAAAGCTAACCTTACTTTGATCAAATGACGATAACTTTTTGGCAAATATGTTATCAATCTGTTCGCTGCTTCAACTTTATTCTCACGCAATAATCTTTGCGCTCTTGCAACGTGCAATGTACCAGAAAGCAAGTTTTTATAATTGACCAAAAGAAGTTTTTCTTCATCATTGGAAAAGTCTTGATGCTTCCAAGCTTTTTCAACAACAAGGCGAGCTTCCTTAGGAAAACCATGTTGTTTTAAAGCATCTACATAGGCGATAATGCCTTTAGCCATTTTTGGAGGATGCTTTTTAAACCAAGCTAAAGCCCGTGAAGGATCAGAACTTTGTTTAGCAACTAACTCGGCACGCTTTTTGAAAACATGTAACCACGGCCACTTCGGATTTTTTACAATAAATTGGGTATATTCCTCGAAAGACCCCATTGTATGATCGTTTTTTAAATACAGGTAGGTCACTAACTTCTTGATTGTTGGACATTTCTTACTGCCGACCAACATGTTTGCTTGAGACCAATTTTCTTGCGCTGCTGCTTTTAGCGCATCTCCGCAAAGCTGGTACTCATACTCAATAGAAGGTAATGCTCTTCCATAAGAATAAATAAAAAGCCCCACCGTTAAGGTTTTACAAATCATTAGAAAGGAATTTTTGACTTTCATTGCTCTCGTCCCCCTTTGACTTTCCCAAGCCCCCAAGGTATTGTGCTCCACATTATAAGCGTAAACTTGTAGGATTTCTATGTTTAAAGGTTCTTTCGTTGCTTTAATCACACCTTTCAAAGAGAATCAAATAGATTATGAGGCACTTGCTTCTCTTGTAGAATGGCATAAGCAAGAAGGCACACATGGTATTGTTGTATGTGGAACGACGGGGGAATTCTCAAGTCTTACACCGCAAGAACAGCATCAAATCTTAACTGTTTGTCTTAAAACTTCTCAAGGTAAGCTACCGATCATTGCGGGAATTAATTCTTTTACTGCTGAAAACGCAATTGAACTTATTTCTCAAGCGTATGAAGCTGGCGCACAAGGAGCCATGGTTGTAAACCCTCCTTATATTAAACCAACACAAAAAGCTTTATATGAATTTTTTAAAACAATTCATGACCAAACAAAGCTCCCTCTTATTATTTATAATAATCCTGGTCGAACAGGTACGTTAATTGCGGCACAAACGATTGCCCGTCTCTCTCATCTTGAACGCATCGTTTCAGTCAAAGATTCAAGTGGGGATTTGCTTTCTCTCCTTGAACTTAGGCGACTTGCCAAAGAAGGCTTTACACAACTATGTGGTGAAGATCCTTTGACTGTTGCGTTTTTAGCCCATGGCGGCCACGGATGCATCTCAGTAACAGCGAATGTCGCCCCTAAGCTTTGTGCGGAACTTTATAATGCGTGGGAAAAAAATGATTTTAACCGCGTTAGTGAAATCAGAGATTCTTTAGCTCTTTTAAATAAAGCTTTATTCATTGAAGGTAATCCGGTTCCAATTAAGTATGCGACTTCCCTATTAGGTTTGTGCCGCAATGAAGTACGGCTTCCTCTGCTATCCGCAAGCGAACAAGCACAATCTACAATTAAAGTTGCTTTAGAGTATGCAAATCTCCTCCCTAAAACGATAGGTTCGAAGGTAGAAGCTCATGGCTAAAGATTCGGGTTATAAAGTTATTGCCGAAAATCGACGGGCGCGTCATGACTATCAAATCCTTGAAACAATTGAAGCAGGAATTGTGTTAACAGGCTCCGAAGTCAAATCACTTCGCGTTGGCAAAGCCAGCATTGCTGAATCTCACGCGTCTGAGAAAGCTGGAACGATCCTGCTTTTTAATGCAACAATCCAAGAATATGCTGCAGCCGCAGTTTTTGGACATGAACCTAAACGTCCAAGAAAATTACTTTTAAAGCAACGTGAAATTAACAAACTTATTGGCTCAATAACGCGTAAAGGAATGACCCTAGTTCCCTTAACAATTTATTTTAATGAGCGTGGTCGTGTAAAAGTCTCGCTTGGCCTTGCGAAAGGAAAAACACAAGCAGACAAGCGGCATAGCGAGCAAGAACGCGATTGGAAACGCGACAAGCAACGAATTTTAAAAGAACGTTCATAAAAATTCCTTACTCAAGAGTTGCATTCAATCAAATTTCTGCGTATGTTATCGCCAACACCCGTAGTGGGGAGTCGCCAAGTGGTAAGGCATCGGTTTTTGGTACCGACATTCGAGGGTTCGAATCCTTCCTCCCCAGCCATTTTTCTTAAATCATTTGTTCTATTTTCTCATGAAACGGTTGCCTATTCTCTTAGAAGTAGAAATTTCTATATTTATTCAGCTGTTAACCATATTCGTCATTCGTTAGCCTAAACTTGTTAACACCTTGTAAGAAAGGAGCGAGTGATGACTTACACAACAGATAAACTTGCAGGTAAATGGAATGAGATCGTTGGTTCTATCAAGGAAACTTGGGGTGAACTAACAGACCAAGATCTTGAAAAAGTTAAGGGGAAAAAAGATCAATTGGTAGGCCTGATTCAAGAGAAGTATGGCTCTGCGAAAGAAGAGGTCGAGCATAAAATCAATCAATGGCTCGATAAAACTGATTAATCCCTATTTTAATTATATTTGCAATTGAGGAGATACTCACATGTCTAAATTACATACTAAGCTTATTTTATCAACTGCTTTAGGCCTTACCGTCTTAATTACAACGCCACTTCCTGCCGTTCAAGACACGGATCGAGAAATTGCGGAGAAAAGTGAGACTGTTAAAGAATATGTAGGAGATGCCGCTTTAACTACGAAGGTAAAGGCTGCACTCGTTGCTGAACCTCGCCTTCCTTCAGCACAAATTCATGTCATCACCACAAATAATGTTGTTGAGCTAAGCGGCAAAGTAAATAACCAAACTCAAAAACAAAAAGCTGAGAGTGTTGTTAGTAGAGTTGAAGGTGTTCGCGGTGTTATTAACAATCTTGAAATTCGCGCACACGTCAGAGAAGTTGCCGAGAAAAATGAAACTATGGGTGAGTATGTTGATGATGCTGCAGTCACAACAAAAGTTAAAGCCAAGCTCAAAGCAGAACCTAATTTTGATGCGAGCGATATTACGGTTATCACTGTTAAAAACAGCGTTGAATTAAAAGGAACTGTTCGTAGTGCTGCAGAAAAGCGAAGAGCTCAAGAAATTGCCGGAAGTGTTACAGGCGCTAAAGAAGTTCTCAATAATCTTCGGGTTAGGTAACTATCCCGGACCTTTATTTAAAAGTTCTTATCGAAAAAGGCACTCATGAGAGTGCCTTTTTTACATTTATTAAATTAGTTACCGACCTCATCTTCCGAAAGATCACTATCATAGTCTTCTATGAAATCATAAACATTAGATTTTTCATCTTCTGAAGTATAAGGAGAATAGGATCCAATAGAAGCTGGAGAAAAAGATCTTTTTGGAGAAAGAGAGCTTTCTGGAGAAATAGAACGAGATTTAGGCATAAGAGGGGAAGTTGGTTGGATAGAAGACGAACCATTATTGCTAATAGCTTCTGACCCATATTGTTTGGACGCGCCTACTCTTCTGCTTAACCACTCATGTCTTGTATATCTAGTTTGCTCTGTATCCTCTGCCTCTTGCTCTACACCTAATTCTTTTTTCCCAAAAATATTAGCGGATACCTCTAAAGAATTAGAGGGTGAAGGTGAGGAAGAACGAGAAGGTGAAGGTGAACGTGATACAAAATTTTCATTCTCATCACTGGAACCTTTATGCCAGATGTATCGGTTATACCAGTTATCTATATTCACAGCAGCAGATGTCTTTTCTTGAGCAACTTGAATCTTTGGTTTGTTAAGAAATATGTCACTAATTCTAGGCTTATCGTCTTTCGTATTAGTAATAATTTTCACAGTTGATGAAAACATCGAAAAGTCTTCTGTTTCCAAGCCGTTTTCAGTTATATCCAGAGCCCTAAGCCAAGTCAGTAAAGCAAAATCCGTAAGAAGGTCTTGAGGAATATTAGATTTTCTTAAAACTAAATTTTCAAGATTAGTTAAAGACTTAAAGAGAGCCGGTGAAGGCATCACTTCAAATATGTTAAAGGACAAATCAAGGAAATGAAGATTTATAAGTTTTCCAAACCAGTCATCAAACTTTTTGAGGTGACAACCAGCCATACTTAAGCTTTCAAGATTAGTAAGAAATTGCAATACAGCGGGAGCCACAGCATACGAATCGGGATTCATTTGCTCCTCAGGCCTAACTTTTAAAGGTAGAATAACCGCACCATTGGATGAAACAAACTCAGGGTAAAATGCATTCCTTGATATATTAAGTTTTTTAAGAACATGAAGTTCTTTAAGTGTAGAAGGCAAAATAGTTACACCACAATTTTCTATGTCTAATTCTTCAAGTTTTGTTAAAAATATGACAGCTTCTATAGATTTTTTAAACAACCCTGTATTATTTGATAAATTTAGTATTTTAAGCTTGGAAAGGGCACGAACTTCAGAGGATAAACTTGTTAGACCAAAATTACTTAAGTCAAGACTTGTAAGATTTACACATGAAATAACAGCCTCAGGGACATTGCCTAGATGAGCTTTTGGTGTTTTTCTCTCTAAATCAATTGTTACAATATAAGGTTTTATTCTTAATGCCATATCCTGGCTAGTACTTGATAAACGGAAGGCCTCAAGTGTTCCGAGTTTTGTCGTAAAAGTAGCCATAAGTTCATTAGGTAGCATTTCAAAAAAATCCGGTCCTATCGTCTGCTGCCTTGTTGCTGAAGATCTTGCATCTTCTTCTTTATTTAGAGTTGCCCAACACGTAGAAAAGCTTTGGAATAACATTAAGTTTATCGCTAATAATTTATTGATTTTTATCATATTTTTCTTCTATTTTTTTATACTGCTTATTTGACATGTTAAAAGTTAATCTTTATTCTTTATATTAAAGTTTCTCAATTGTCAATATTGTTGATTTTTAGAGGCTTTAAAGATAATTCTGGATTCTTCCCTTTTCTAGCGTATCACCAAGGTAATAACTTGAATTAAAATATTTTTTAATGTTTTTTCTTACTAAATGTCACGATAAGGCTATAGCCTGGAAGTTTTTGTGCTTGCTCATGTGAAGAGTTTTTTTGATAGAAATAATAGGTCCCTATAAGAGATTCAAACTCTTCTCCAAGCGTTCCTCCATATGGGCGAGCTTCATCTGCGTTTAAATGAGCTGTGATAAGATTTGAGTTATCTTGTTTAAGAAGTTTTAATAGGCGTTCAGTACCTGGCATCTTATGGGCGGCCCACAAGCCTTTTTTAATTTCTATATATTCTGCAACTTGATCCTCGATGCTACCTCCAGCTTGCGAAGCAACTTTCTTGTAAGGTGCTTCTAAAAGTCTAAATAATTCCTCACGCGTAAGCGTTTGAGGGCAAGAAAATACTTTCTTTTTAGAAACGAAATTTTGAGATAAAAAATCTTCTATTCCGCTATTGGATGTATGTCCAAGCGATGAATAAAAGAGCGCCAAAATTGTATTCAATAAAAGGGAAATTCTTGAACGACTTAACATCATTTTGGCTCCATTCATTCACTCTAGACAAAACATTCCCTCTATTATTGCATATAAGTCATAAAATTACCATGAGATTTTGTTAAAAGTAATATTTTTCTATTTTTAACTTAAAATACCTCTATACTCTCTCTCCTCAACCTGGCTGAAGTCAGCAACTTTCTCAAGGGTTTGTCGCATCATCGCAAGCATTTTAAGGCGGTTAGTTCTTAGTTTAGAATCTTCGGTATTCACTGTGACAGTCTCAAAGTAATGATCAATGGCTGGGCGCAAAGCTGACAACTCATTCATCACCTCAATAAATTGATGATTCTGCAAAGCTTTTTCTAAAATAGGATGGCGACTTTCAAGGGCTTTATAAAGTGCCTTTTCTGCCTCTAGCTCCAAAGCTTCTATTTGAATAGGTCCTGAATACATGATCCCATCTTTGCGTTCTTCAATTTGTACAATGTTGACGGCACGCCGATAGCCTGCCAAGAGATTAACACCTTCTGATGATCCCATAAAATCTTCTAAGGCTTTGACCCGAGCTTTAAGGATAGCTATTGAATCATCCATGCCTACTTTAAAAGCCGCGTTAATTGTGTCATGGCGAATGCCCTGATCACGCCAATAAACTTTTAAGCGATCAAGAATAAATGCATTGAGTTGCTCTAAAACTTCTAATTTAGAAGGGATGTCTTTTTGATAGGTGAGTTGCTCTTGATAAAGAGCATATGCTTTTTCGAACAAAGAAGACAGTTTAAGAGCAATACCTTGCTCTAGAATACGAATAAGCGCAAGTGCTGTCCTTCGCAAAGCAAAAGGATCTTTTGATCCTGTCGGACGAATACCAACAGCAAAAAAACCAACCAACGTATCAATTCGATCGGCAAGTGCTAAAGTCCGCCCTAATTCAGCTGAAGGAAGGTTATCCCTCGAACCTTTCGGAAGGTAGTGTTCAAAGATGGCTTGAGCTGCTGCTTCAGGATATCCTTCAAGACGTGCGTAATAGCTACCCATAATTCCTTGAAGTTCGGGAAACTCACCCACCATTCCTGTCACTAAATCAGCTTTCATGACGCCCGCCACCTTAACGATTAACTGAGGATCTGCTTTCAGATAAAGGGCAATTTCTTTTGCAAGACTTTGGACGCGTTCAACTTTTTCACTCATTATCCCAAGTCGTTCATGAAAGACAATATTTTGAAGTTTCTTCGCATGTTCCTGCAAAGATATTTTTTGATCTTGTTGATAAAAGAATTTAGCATCGGCAAGACGCGCTCGCAAGACACGTTCATTGCCTTGGACAAGTGTTTTACCACCATCTTTAGCAACAATATTTGAAATTAAGATAAAATAAGGTGCAAGGTTCCCCTTTTCATCAACAAGGGCAAAATACCGTTGATGAACACGCATACTCGTAATAAGGACTTCTTTAGGAAGGGTCATAAATTCATGGTCAATTCGACCTAGATGCGCTTGAGGCCATTCAACAAGTCCTGTGACCTCTTCTAAAAGACCAGGATCTGCATAAACCCTAAGACCTTTAGATTCAGCAATCTTTGAGATTTGTTCTTCAATAAGAGTGCGCCTTTCTTCTGCCGAAATAATGACGTAATTCTTTTTTAACTGTGCCTGGTAATCTGCAAAATCTTTTACAGTAAAAGCCCCCCCGCCCATAAAACGGTGACCTTGTGTCTGAGCTGCAAAATTTACTGTAGGACCGTCAGCATTATTTTCACTATTGAAATGCACTGAAAACGGCAAAACCTCGCCATTAAAAATACAAATTCCTGAATGCATAGGTCGAACCCAGGTTTTTTTCCCATAGGCCCAACGTTGTGATTTTGGCCAAGGGAACATCGCTATAATCTCCTGAAAAATGTCTGGGAGAATTTCTTTTGTGACGCGACCCTTTCGATGAAGATTTGCAAATAAAAAGATTCCTTTTGGGGTCTCTCGCTGTTCACATTGTTCAAACGTCAATCCTGTAGAGGCTAAGAAACCTTCAATCGCTGCGGATGGTGCATCAACTCTAGGCCCCCGTCTTTCTTCAATCACGTCTTGTTGAGTGAGTTCTAGCCCTGTGGCGCATAAAGCTAGGCGCCTTGGGGTAACATAGGTTTTAATCGATTTAGGGTAAAGTCCATGCCCTTCAAGCTTCTCAACAACCATGGTCTTTAAGTCTTCAGCCGCTCGTTTCTGCATCCGAGCAGGAATTTCTTCACATAAAATTTCAAACAGAAGTTCACTCATGCTGCCGCTCCTTCAGAAGAAGGAAGGTTTTGTAAATAAATTTCGCAACATCCTTTCGCTAAGGCACGGACACGCCCAATATAACTTGCGCGCTCAAGCACACTAATCACACCTCGTGCATTTAAAAGATTGAAAATATGGCTGGCCTTAATGCATTGTTCATAAGCCGGCAAAGCAAGGTTTTTCTGAAGAAGATGGTTGCATTCAAGCTCAGCATCCTTGAAATGTTGGAAAAGTATCTCTGTGCTCGCATGCTCAAAATTATAAGCCGAAATTTCTTTTTCATTCCTTAAAAAGACATCGCCATACGTCATTTTTAAAGGTCCTTCTGCACCATTCCAATCAAGGTCATAAACATTATCAATTTTTTGAACAGCTTGCATGGCAAGACGTTCTAACCCATAAGTAATTTCTGTTGAGACTGGGCTGCATTCAATGCCACCAATTTGTTGAAAATAAGTAAATTGTGTAATTTCCATGCCATCACACCAGACTTCCCAACCAAGTCCCCAAGCACCAAGTGTTGGACTTTCCCAATCATCTTCGACAAACCGAATATCATGCAATAAAGGATCAATCCCTAGTACTTTCAAGCTCTCTAAATATAACTCTTGAGAATTTAAAGGAGATGGCTTTAAAATTACTTGAAATTGATGGTGTTGTTGAAGACGATTCGGATTTTCTCCATAACGGCCATCTGTGGGACGCCTTGAAGGCTGTACGAAAGCGGCGCGCCATGGGTCAGGACCTAAAGGTCTCAGTGTTGTTGCGGGATGGAATGTTCCTGCGCCCATTTCAATATCATAGGGCTGTAATATAACACAGCCTTGTTTAGACCAAAAATCTTGCAATGTAAGAATGATATTTTGAAAACAGGTGGCTCGGGTACTCATAAACTTACTCTTAATTATTAAATAGTTGCTTAACCCTAATCAGTCAACCCGAGAGGGTCAAGTCCTGATCCACAATATTTATGAAAAAGAGCAGCTTTATATCCTTTTCTTGTCCTCTACCACATTACCCATTGCAGCAGTGGATGAGGTTGCGTTGAAGAGCGACGGCTTAAATAGTATTCAAGCGCTTCAATAATTGCTTGTTCATCTTCTGTAAAGACTTTTGAGCTTGCTTTTTGCTTGTCTTGAGCCTTTCTATCTCTTGCCTTATTTTGTATCATTTATTCCTCTGTATTTTATGTTTTTTTTGTGTTTTTTCCTGCACTTCTCTTTCTTTTATTAGCTCCTTATCTCTTTCAAAAGTTCTAGAGCTTCTGGACAGAACCAGGGATGACTCAGAAAGGGATCATCCCTGATTCAAGCCCTAATAACGGGTAGGAGGTCCCGTCATTCTAACCAGTTTAACTTCTCGTCCTTTCACTTAAAAAGTGAAGAAGGAGTAATTTTTTACACCCATATTCCTTAATATTTTATTTACAAACATTATTGTTTCCTTTCTTTGGTTCATTTTTAACCCTTTATTCTTCTTTTCCTTGCTTCTAACCCAAGATTAAAACTTTTTTTCTATCTCTTCTTTGTCATCCAAGGTCTTGTGCCGAGGATCTCAAACCATAGAGAGTCCTTGCCAATCGCCTTTCGATTCTTTCGGCGCTTCCTGGATTCCTGCCTCGACGGGGAGTACAGACGAGTGGTTGCTCCTCTTATCACCGTTGTTCCATCCTGCCTCTTATGCAC
>VFQO010000923.1_pt1 | contig 26871 bp, 20 predicted proteins | sample 3512331 | NCBI WGS metagenome assembly VFQO01 (sample SAMN10412371, study PRJNA504923) | tailings metagenome | isolation source: Replicate 3 from Balatoc abandoned mine | place: Philippines: Itogon, Benguet | collected 2017-08-28 | reverse complement strand
CTTGCAAAATCTATGGCCTAAAAAGTTAAAACCGAGTTACAACCAGTTAAAACCGGGTTGTAACTTTTTAATTTTTGAGTTACAACTTAGTTAAAACCGAGTTGTAACCGAGTTACAACCCTACATTTATGTAATTGCATGATTACGAATGAATACCTTGCATAAAAAAACTATTTCTTTATACTTCCCATATTGGGAATTTTTAACTACTTTTATCTGTATCGATTGAATGAGAATTTTTACCAAAGGAACCCTACGAGATTTTTATAGAATCTATCCCGATGCAGAGCCATCATTGAAAACCTGGTATGAAGTCATTGAAGAAAGAGATTTTGAAAATCCCAATCAAGTCATACGTTTATTCAAGAACTCAGACACCGTAGGAAATGGGCGTATTGTGTTTAATATATGTAACAACAAGTATAGGCTCATCGCCAAATTTGAATATCAAAAAAAGCTTGTTTTTGTAAGGTTCATAGGAACCCATAAAGAGTACGACCAAATTGAGGACATCAAAAACATTTAACTAATTAGCAACTTACACAATGAAAACCATCAATCTTGATACAATTACAATCAAACCAATCATGACCCAGCAGGACTATGAGGCTGCAAATGAAATCATAGAATTACTTGTTGATGCTGATCTGATAGAGGATGAGTCACAAAGAACCAAAGCTTTGGGAATACTAGAAGCGGTCACGGTTTTGGCGATCAATTATGAAAAAAAGCATTTCCCGATGGAGAAGCTGGATCCTATAACCGCCATCAAGCAAAGAATTGAAATGCTTAATATTCCTCAAAAGGAGCTGGCTCCATACCTTGGAGGAGAAAATAGAGTATCAGAGGTATTGAGCGGAAAGAGAAGTTTAACACTTTCAATGGCCAAAAATCTATATCACAACTTTGGTATTCCGGCAGAACTACTACTTTCAAAAAATTACGACCCTAAAGCAAAGAAAAAAGAAAGTTCACAAGGACTTGTTCACTAATATGTAATTACACAAATACATATTTACACAATTACATATTTTACCTAACAACTTGTTTTTAGTATCTTGAAAAGCCGTATTAAAACGGCTTTTTATTTTCTATAATAATCAAAATGACGTTTAAGTATTTAATGACTCAATTCATCCGCAAGGTAGCAATCCAACACTATTCAGATGTAGGATACACCTATGACAGAGTAAATGAGTGAATCTTATTTCACATGGTCAATCATTCAACTAAAGAGCTTTGATATTTCCATGCTTTTGAAAACGGACGAATACCGAAATGATTTGAGGTAATTGGCAAGTTTCAGTATATAGGCTTGCAAAATTTATGACTTAAAAAGTTAAAACCGAGTTACAACCAGTTAAAACCGGGTTGTGACTTTTTAATAATCGAGTTAAAACTTGGTTAAAACCAAGTTTTAACTTCCTCCAAAAGCGAGGTTTTAACCCTGACTGGAGTATCCGCCATATTAACTTGTAGCCCATCAAGTCGGCCTAAAAGAACAGATATGTTTAAATTTCTGGCAACATTCTATTTAGAATGAGTCTCCAACCAGAGACTTCTAGCGGCAAGAACCCAATATAGACGGACGCACTTGAATACACATAACAAGCTCTCCCCTAATGTTTACTATTCATATCTGTGTGTTTTTGTGTAGTAACTTGTTTCCTTAATTACCACATCAAAAAATGCAGATCTTTTCAATTTAAAACGCATTTTGAAATAATGAGAGACCATATTTTAGTCGCTCAATATAATTGATTAGTCGCACTGTTGATGGACCATATCATAAATACTTAAACATATATCTTAAGGCACATTATATACCACAATAATATATACCTAAACAGATATACATTTTTTCATACTGATTTTTATAGTCTATATTTTACATTTAATATATTTTTATTATTTTTTTTTAGGATATATTAATGAGTCACTATAGATTTATGATGTTTTTTACTCCTTCAATTATCTTTCTCAAAACTCATTTCTTTCACTGCTATGAAAAAAAATCTATTCCTAGTAGCTCTGTTAACTATTGGCCTATCAATCCAGCTTTATGCCATAGAAGCACCTCTATCAACTATTAGTTACACTCCTGAGATTAGCTTCTTTCAAAAAATAGATTCTGTAAAACGGGACTCTACATCAATACCAAAAGACTTTGAAAGTTCCACATCTACAACATCCCCTGGACAAAGTAGCACTTTACAGCAAATATTACCACAATTTAGCCCACTTTCTCCTTCAGCCGCATCCATACAAAAGTTCGGTGATTACCAAGTTTCCTTGGCAACTGGTTTACCAGAGATTTCGATACCAATTCATATTATCGAGGAAGGAAATATAAAAGTCCCCATCACCTTAGATTACCATGCGGCTGGTTTTAAACTCAATGAACAAGCAGCATGGGTAGGCTTAGGTTGGGCCTTGAATTATGGACCTACCTTAAATAGAACTGTCCAGAGTCTGGCAGATGATTCTCCCTCAGGTTACTTCAGAAATCCTTTTTCCCCAACAAGAGACTTTTGTAATTCTACTGTAGATTTTAATTTTGGCTTTAGTGCTTTACAGAATCAAATAGATACGCAACCAGATATATTTTCCTATCAGCTATCTTCGGGAAAAACACCCAAAGTAGGCCGTTTTCTTCTTGGTGCAAATGGGAGTACACCTTTCAGAATCCCAGATTACTCTATACAGATAATACCCCAAAGTAGCACTTCGTCTATCCCCTCCTTTGAATTGATTAATGATGATGGATACTCTTATATATTTGGAGGAAGCACTGCTAATGAAAGTCTATCCATTAATAGCGGATTCAGCACTCAAAGTTATATTTCCTCCTGGTTGATATCGGAAATTCGATCTCCAAACTCGGATGATAAAGTTTCATTTACCTATCAAAATGGTGGGAGCCAATTTTCTCAGGAGCGACAATGGGTTGCATCAAGCCTTTTCAATGCAATACCTCAATCCGGTGGGAACTATACAAATAGTCAGTCTATAACCCCTACATCTATCACATCATCAAGCACCGTTAATCAACGTAATCCAAATATTATCACATTCAATAATGGTAAAATCGAATTTATTCAATCGAACTCTGGTGAGCGCTTAGATTTACCAAACAGTCATTTTTTGAAAGAAATTAGAATATTTTCTACCGAAAACAGCCAAGAAGTTTTACGGAAGGTCATCAAATTTTCCTATGGATATTTTACACATATTTCAACAGGCCAGAATAAACGATTAAGACTTACTAAAGTATCATTCCAAAACCCAACTGGAACCGTCATTGAAGAGTACGTCCCAGAGTACTGGACGAATACCCTATCCTGGGATGAGAATACGGACAGAGAAAAAATAGATTTCTACGGTTATTTCAATGGACAACCTAATCCTCATTTAATAGCTATTTCACAATATAATGGGGTACCAGTTGTTGGTGGTGCCGCTAATCGAGCCACGGTGTCCACATATATGAAGAATGGTGTACTTAAGAAAATCACGTATCCATCAGGGGGCTATACGGAGTTTGATTATGAGCCAAATCGAGTAAACTTCGGTAGTGGGGCTCAACTTGTCGGTGGGCTGCGAGTGACGAGTATAAAGAGTACAACAGGCAACTCAAGTTTCATTAAACGATATCAATATGGACTTTCAGGAAATGGCGTTGGAAACTTCACCACAAACTGGACACCTAATAGTGCAAATTCACCAAATATTCAACAGCTAATCTATGTAGGAAGCCAACAAGGATTTCCAGTAACGTCAAAGGCTTCCATGGCTTCCTTTACTCAGAATGGTCCTTCATTAGAAATGAATACAATGGATTCTGCACCCGTTTACTACACACACGTAACGGAATATCAGGAAGACGTCTCAGATCCAGTCAAAAATGGAAGAATAGAATATGTATTTGATTTTCGTGTAGATCTAATTAGCAATAACTTCTCCTTTGTAAGTCGAGACATTCAACCATGGAAAAGGGGGAACTTAATTTCTAAAACAACTTACTCCACCACCAACCAAATTGTATACAAACTTGAAAATACGTATCAAGAACAAAAGCCATCAACACAGGTTAGGGGAGGATCCGTACTAACCGCACACGTTTATGAAGGACCGTTAGTTCCTAGAAGTACTATACCTTGTCCAACTACATTTATTACCTCCCCTCCTGGTGAAAGTGGGGGTGTTAATCCCGAAATGTCTTTTACCGGAATAAGTTATCAATCCGGCATAAATTTGATTACCCAAACAATTGAAACACTTGATGGTTTGGCAACAAAAAAATCAATATCCTATAATGCCCACCTTTCAATTTCAGAGTCGTTTATCGAAGGTAGCATAACAGGAGAGTCTAGGGGAAGTGTTTTTAAATACTCGAGTGATCCCACATTTTCAGGAATAGCATCTATTAACTCGCTCGTCAACAGAAACCAAATGACAGAGATTATTGAAAAAGAGACTAGAGAAGTTATAAATGGTGTTACTTCCGTATTGTACAAAGAAAAAACAAATTATGGATCATTCACAGGTACAAATGGTAGAGGACAAAATACACTAATACTACCAACAGATATACAAGTTGCACCTACTGGTGGGATCCTGGAAACCCGAATTATCTTTTCCTCATATGACCCAACAGGCAACCTGACTTCTTATCAAGTTGATAAAATCCCATTTGTAGTCCTATATGGTTATTCTAATTCACTTGTTCAGGCAGTAATAAGAAATGCTTCTCTCGCACAGGTAACTACAGCACTTCAACAAAATGGTATAACGTCAGCCGCTTATTCTGTCTCAACTTTAAACTCTACTCAATTAGCGCACATTCGAAATTTTCAGAGCTCCCTAGGCGGATCTCTAGCTGAATGGTATACCCATATACCACATGTAGGTCTTAGTCAAAGCGTATCGTCGAATGGTCTGCGAACGAACTTTTTTTATAACGACTTTTTGCGTTTAACCAAAATAACCGATGAAGATGGAAATATTGATCGCATATATCAGTATCAAATATCACCAACACAAACATTCATTCAAACGATCTCTCCGCTAAAACCATTAAACACGGAGTCTCTAGCACAACAAACATCAAATTCGCTGATTGATGTCCAATACTTTGATGGGTTAGGCAGGCCCACTCAACAAATTGGTGTAAACCAGAGCCCAGCACTATTTTCGATAGTAAAAAGCTTCATTCAATACGACAAATTCAATAGACCCAGTATTGGATTCTTGCCTACGCCACTGACTACAGGTGGTACCCAACAGCAGACGTCCATCCAGACGAATGCATCAAGTTTTTACAATGATACTCGCCCCTTTTCTTCAACCATCTATGAAGCGTCACCAACAAACCGTCCTACACAGGTCTTAGGGGTAGGGAATGCCTGGGAAAGTAATAATAAAACAACAACAATTGAATATACTTCTGCTGGCAATAATGTTCGTAGGTATCAAATTCAATCAAATAATACTGTCTTGTTAAACGGCACTTATCCTACTAACAGCCTAGCACAGAAAAAGATAATTGATGAACAAGGACATGCTACCATCGAAATTTATGATCGATATAGTCGATTAATTCAAAGACAAGTCCAAGTAGATAATACGAACTATTTAACCACTGCTTATTGCTATGATGGCCTAGGAAGGGTTAGAGCCGTAGTAACTCCAACAATTTTTAATCAGAATCAGTCCATAATAGTTTCGTCTACATCCTTTTCCGATGGTGTTTACGCTTATGAATATGATTCTCGGGGAAGAATACAAAGAAAACATGTTCCCAGTGCTGGTTGGGCAAACTATGTATATGACTTAGTAGATCAAGTAGTACTAGAGCAAACACCAGAGCAAGGGATATCAGGACGATGGAGTTATACAATGTATGATGCCTTTTCTCGTGTTACCAGCCGGGGAGAGTTAACTAATTCATCTAGTCGGGCAACACTTCAATCTCTATTCAATCAGGTAGTATCCCCATTTGAAACCTGGAACTCAACTACAAAAACATACTCAAAAGGCAGCTTCCCTTCATCCATTGTTACCAATAATGAGCAGGAAATATTATTTTATGATCAATATGATTGGGTAACAGATACCAACCTCAATTATAGTACGGTCGCACAAATAAATGGTCAAGGTTATTGGTCCAATTCTAGAGGTAAACCTACTGGTGGACATATTAGATCCTCAGTCAACTCATCAAGCCCTATTCTTCCATTAGTGCTTTATTACGATAAAAAGAATCGTTTGATACAAAAGCACCAAGGTCATGTAGCAGGAGGAAATACACCTGCTCAGTTCCCATTAACCACCAACTATGAATACAATCATGATGGAACAGTAAGCAAAGAGCTAACCAAGTATAATTTCGAAAACCTTCCCCCATTGAATGTTCAAACTAACAATACTTTTGACTTCAGTGCTCGGTTAACGTCCATTCTACATGGAATAAATTCATCACCAGATTCTCTTTGGAAAATAAGCTACGACGAAATTGGGAGAGTAAATAAAAAGCAGTTGTCCGGTACTGCTCAACCACTACAATTGAGGCTAAAAGCATTATTGCAGATGCCCGTTCTACAGATCCAATCTGATTCGCTAATGACCGATGCTCTAAGGATTGGCAACAATGGTGTTTCTTTAATACCACTAAATCCCCCAACTGTCGCACCATTTAACCAGATTATAACTCCCGTTGGACCCATATCTCCATCAGTTCTGACAGCTGGCAATGGTGGACCTAATTCAATAGTAGACTGGGTTATGGTTGAGTTACGATCTGATACTAATATGTGCGCTCGGGTAGACGCTAGAGCAGCCCTTATACAACGAGATGGGGATGTAGTGGATGTTGATGGCACTTCGCCCGTAGCATTTTCTAGTGTTCCTATAGGTAATTACTATGTGATTCTCAGACATAGAAATCATTTGGGTGTGATGAGTGCAAACCCTATAACATTTCCTCAAAATAATATTTTAGATTTCCGGCTACACTCTACACCTACATATTCTATCTCAACAATAAATCCTCTACCCGCACAGGTTAATTTAACTTCCCAATTTAGAGCTGCTTGGGGTGGGGATGCGGATGGAGATGGCACTGTTAACTTTAACCTAGATAAGGAAAAAATTTATCAAACCGTCGTTGGCCATCCCAACAACCCTTTGGGGTTATCATTTTACAAGGCATATGGATATAACCCAACGGACATAAATTTTGATAAGCTTAGTGTATTTGCAGGATCCGGTAATGATGTATCTAATATTCAAAATATTGTATTATCTCATCCTGCAAATATTTCTAATCTTACTATCTATCTAATAAGACAACAGCTTCCAACATGTCCTAACCTAACGACCGTCTCTTTTGTTTCATCTGAAAATTCTACTAGTCAACAACTGGATTACAGCTGGCATATTCGGGGTGGCCTACGAGGGATAAACTTAGATCCTTCTGGAAATGTAGCTCTAAATACTACTCAAAAAGATGTATTCAGCTACCGCTTAGACTACGAAACAGCGGGCCAGTGGGATGGCAATATTAGTAAACAAACATGGTTGAGTAGTGATCAACCCGTATCTCGTTCATTCACTTTCGCCTATGACCCTAGTAAACGTCTTACTCAAGCTATTTACAATGGTTCTTCAGGAGAAAACTTCACCGTTGATCAGCTAACCTACGATGCCAATAGCCAGATCAAAACTCTTCGACGATTTGGTGCACCTGGGGGGGGAGTGTTAGATAATCTATCCTACACCCACCAAGGAATGAGGTTATCTCAAGTCTCCGATGCACAAACTAATACCTTGGGCGGCTTCATCCCTCGTGGGCAAGGGAATTACTCCTATAACTCTCTGGGACAACTAACTAGCGACCAAAACGAACAAATTCAGCAAATCAGTTACAATTCTCATCTAAAACTTCCCACTCAAGTTATTCTAACCGATGGTAGAAAAATTGAGTATTCCTACTCAGGTGCTGGGGTTTTAATGAAAACCGAGTATTTTAGTGCAGCAAATCAATCGTTGGAGCGTTGGGAATACATTGGCGACTTGGTCTTGCGGAACGGGGCCTTGTTTCAAGTAGCCGTCCCCAACGGCCGGGCAGTGTTTGCTAATGGCAGTTGGAACTACGAGTTGCACTACACTGACCACCTGGGGAATGTACGGGCGACGATCAATCGGCAGGGGCAGTTGATCTCGAGCAGTCATTTTGACCCGTGGGGACATCGTTTGCAGGGCTTGGGCACCACGGCCGCGCAACTCACCAACCGCTGGGAATTGCAAGGCAAGGAGCGGGACCTCACCTTCGGACTGAACCGAATCAACTTCGGAGCACGGGTGTATAATCCTACGATTGGGGTATGGGATCAGGTGGATCCGTTGGCGGATGAAATGCCGTCCTATTCACCATACAGTTTTGGCTTTAACAACCCTGTTAGATTCATAGACCCTGATGGTAGAGCACCTTTTGATATTACCCTTTTAGGGGCAAATAATTCAAGTGTTACCGTAAAAACTAATTTGGTAGATTTAAAAATAAATACCAGTAGTTTAGGGGTTGATTTTGGCGGAAACTATACACTCTCAGGTAATGATGTTTTGCAAGCTGTCGTAGATATTGGAGGTGTTTTTGATCCTACGCCAACCTTAGATATTTTAGGAGCTTCTCTCTCTGCTAAGAGTGGCGACTATTGGGGAGCAGCTGCAAGTGGTTTAGGTGCTGCCGTGCCATACGTTGGTGATTTAGCCAAAAGTGGCAAAATTGCCAAAGGTATTGATAATATTTCTGATGCTATTGGTTTAGCAAAAAGTGAAGGTAAAGCGTTCGGTGCTGCCGTAGACACTGAAAGCAAAACTGCAAAACAAGCCTTCAATAAGGCAAAAGATCAAAATGGGATTCCAAGAAGTCAGCAACCTGATAAACAATATAGTGTACCCGATAAAAATACAGGAAAGCCTCTTAGACAATACGACTACACAAATTCAAAAGGAGAAAAAATAAGTATTCGAAAAGATAATCCAGTTACTTATCCTGATGGGGGAAAACAAGGTCCACATTATAACGCTGGAAAATCAGGTGATAAACTTAAACAACACCATAACTATGAATGAGATAAATAAACATATATACTCTGACTTGAAGAATGATAGCAACAAGGTCAATGCTTATAAAAACCCCGATACCTTTAAATATACTCCCGAGAGCATAGAAGACCAACGGTTTTTAAAAAAGATAGTGGTACAAGAAATTGAACTTATAAGGCATTCTAATGGGGATAGCTTTGGATTTGATGAGCAATTTAGTAAAATGGCAATAGGAAATATACTTGTACCCAATAAAAAAGTTATTGCTTTTATTGCCGATTTTAAGTTAAAACCTTTGTCAAAATTGCGAAGTCATAAAGGGATCTTAAGTAAGGAATTAAAAGAAAAATCTCAATATATAGAACATGAATTAATTATTAACGGGCAATCAATAATTGGTAATTTGCTAATTGTAGATAAAGAAAATATATATATTATAGTTAATAAATACTTTGGAGATTCGTCAACTTGTTGCTTCATTCAATCGGAAAATACCTCTATATTTCAGAAAGAATTTTTGAATAAACTACTTGAAAATTGTATGGTTCATACTCAAACATCAACAATAAATTATTTTTCACTCTGTAAATTTTTGAAAGAGAAAGAACAAATTATAAGAATTGGAGGCGACGGATATAACAATGTTTCAATTCAAATATTCTCTATAAACTAAACAAAAAGCCTCGAATTGGAGTACATCCAAAAAGTTAGATACTTATTGTAGCCTTCCCTAAAATTTAAACGATCCAATATTTAACCAAAACCGAGTATTTTAGTTCCTCAAACCAGCCATTGGAGCGTTGGGAATACATTGGCGACTTGATTTTGCGGAACGGGGCCTTGTTTCAAGTAGCCGTCCCCGATGGCCGGGCAGTGTTTGCCAATGGCACCTGGAACTACGAGCTGCACTACACCGATCACCTGGGGAATGTGCGGGCGAGCATCAATCGACAGGGGCAGTTGATCTCGAGTAGTCATTTTGACCCGTGGGGACATCGTTTGCAGGGCTTGGGTACCACGGCTACGCAACTCTCCAACCGCTGGGAATTGCAAGGCAAGGAACGCGACCTTACCTTCGGGCTAAACCGGATCAACTTCGGGGCACGGGTGTATAATCCCACGATTGGGGTGTGGGATCAGGTGGATCCGTTGGCGGATGAAAGAGTATGGGTTTCGCCATACAATTTTAACCAAAACAACCCTATCAATCGAATTGATCCTACGGGTGCTTTAGACGAGCCTTGTTGTGGAGATCTTGGTGGGATGCTTTTATCCGAAGCAAAATCACAATGGGCAGCCACAAAGAGTTATGGTAGAAGTTTATTGCAAAAAGTTGAAGGTGGCGTTACTACTGTTTTAAGTTATACAGATGTTAACGATGTCACTGTTTTAGTTACAACAGCAACAAGGGGTGGAAATGCTATTAATATAGATGGTAGCAAAGCAACAACAGCCGATAAGTGGGCAGCAGCGGGTGGAGTAATTTTGCCGGGTATTAGTGGCAGTGCCGCCAAAAAAGTAGTTGGAGGAGTAGTTGATAAAATTGATGATGTTGTTGATGCCGTTAAAGGTGGAAGTAGTGTAAAAAGTAGTTCAAGAGCAGGTAAAGCATTCACACCAGCAGAGAAAGCCAAGGTATTAGATGCAAATGCGACTAAAAATGAAGGAAAAATAGTTTGTGAAGGCTGTGGAGTGTCGACAACGAAACCAGCAAAATCAGAAAGAGGAGTAACTCCCCCAAAAACAGATAGACAAATTGATCATATAGTTCCCAAATCAAAAGGCGGTAGTGGTACAGCAGACAATGGACAAGTTTTATGTCGAGATTGTAACCGCCAAAAAAGCAATAATTGACATGAAGCATACAAAAATACTATTTGAACACGAAAACGCACCCGAAGGAGGATATGGAATAGAAAGCGTTTGGGCTATTCCATTAGGCGACAATCAATATAAAATTGACAATATTCTTTTTTATGCTCCTGAATATTCATTGGGTGATATTGTTAGTGTTGAAAACAGAGATGGAGAACTTTTTGCAACTGGACTAATTGCAGAATCTGGACATAGCACGGTAAGAATAATTTTTAATGATGAAAATGAAGTCCAAAAAACAAGAATTTATCTAAACAAATTAGGATGTGCTTCCGAAATAAGTGAAGTACCCATATTGATTTCCATAGACATACCCTCAAACGTAAGTTATTCCAAAATAAAATCCTATCTTGATGAGGGAGAAAGGTTATTAAAATGGAGTTATGAGGAAGCATGTATCGCACATAGTAACTAAACCGCCAAAAGCCTTCAAATTGAGGGCTTTAAGGGAATAGTTCATTAAACTGTGTCTAGGTTTAAAATAGTATTAAAGGAGGGACTGGCAGAGGAGGCCGAAGGCCGACGAAGCCAGTCCCTCTTGATTTAACTTTTTTGAGGTACTCTTTGCGGATAGAGTTCCATGATTTCTCGCTGGATGGAGGTCCACCCGTTCGCCCTTTTTTTCCATGATTTCTCGTTCTTGGTGATGGACAAGTAGAGCTGTTTTAACAGGGCCATTTCCGATACCCAAGCTGCCTTACTTTTAACCAGTTTTCGCATAATCCGGTGAAGTGCTTCCACTGGATTGGTTGTGTAAATCATTTTTCGCATTGGCAAAGGAAAATCCAAAAAGGCCATCAATTCTCCCCAATTTTGGGTCCATTGTTTAACGATATACTTGTATTTCTTGCCCCAGGTAACATCAAAGGCGGTTAGTGCGGTTCGCGCACTTTCCTCGGTGGTAGAAGTATATACTGCACGTAAGTCCTTTATGATCGCCTTCTTGTCTACTTCGTCCACGTATTTCAACGAATTCCGCATCTGGTGGACGATGCACTTTTGGATCATAGATTGGGGGAAAACTTCCTGAATCTGCTCGGAAAACCCCTGCAAATCATCTGTACACACCACCAAAATATCGGCTACACCTCTGGATTTCAAGTCTTCCATCACCAACCCCCATTGCTTAGCTCCTTCTCCGCCCGAGTTGATATACAACCCCAATACATCCCGGTTCCCTTCCCAATCTACCGAATAAACTGTGTAGAATGCACTCTGGGTGTACTTACCCTCCTGACGCACCTTGAAGTGGATCGCATCCAAATACACGATCGGGTAGAAGCTTTGCAGGCTCCTTGTACGCCATTCTTGAATCTGAGGAAGGATCTTGTCTGTAATCTGTGATATCCGTCCAGCCGAGATACTCACCCCATAAATATCTTCTACCAAGCGTCTGACGTCTTCTACCGAATTCCCTTGAGCATACAACGCCAAGATCTGATCATCCAAGCCACTGCTTAACTCTCGTTCTCGTTTGCCGATGAGTTCAGGCTCAAAGTCCCCATGCCGGTCTCGAGGAGTCGAAATATCCAAGGAGCCCACTTCGCTCAAAACTCGCTTGGTGGTCTTCCCATTCCGTTTATTACGACTGCCCGAGGCTCGTTCTTCCGAAAGAAAACTGTCGATCTCTCCCTCAAGCATCGTATTCACCATCTGTTGTAAAATCTCACTAAAAGGACTCTCTTTTCCCAGAATACCCTTCTTGCTGTAAAGGTGATCTTTTAGCCGATCGGCCATCGAAGGATCTGTCAATAAATCCTCAACTGTACGTTTTTTCTTCATTTATCGCTAAGTTAGCAGACACACTTAAATGAACAGTCTCTTCTAACTTACGTTATACTTTCTCCTATTCTAACCAATTATCTAAAATTGCTATTTTTAACGCAAAAATAGATAAAGGAATTTACCAAAATAAATAAGCATTGTTTGATTAAATGAAAAATAAGTGTATCCTTCCATAAATTCAGATAGGAAAGGCTACAATCCCTACTTATTCTTTTAAGGATACATTACTACTATTTAAAACATATAAATCAAAATATTAAGTATTGGATTTCTTTGTAAATTAGATCTACTTAATTTTATGTTGAATCTTTAAATTAACTTTAATTATGAGTATCAAACCAGGACCTAAACCGAAAAAAGAGGATGGTACCCCCGATAGAAGAAGAAGGGTAACTCCTGAAAGTCAACCAAAACACCCTGATTTAAAGCCACATATTCACAAAAAAGGGGAGTAATTTAATATTTTTCGGTTTACTCCATCTCAGCAAGCTTTAGGTTTGAATCCGAAGCTTGCTGAGATGGAGTAAACTTTTTTATGGACACTATTAAAACAACGTCATTTTTAATTCTTTCATTTGACGATTTACCACCACATGGGAAGTATCACTTCTAGAATAGACTAATGTCATTCATCCAATTGCCTTAATATTCGGACAATATCTAGAAATATAGATAAGATACTGATTTTATGTGTTTTACACTATAAAATATTGAATGTATATTACATAAAAGAATAAATATGTATTCATTCTTTTATGTAATTATTTAATACTGTATTTTTAAAGTCAAATATCATTCACTATGGGACTTTTTAACAACATCATGACACGGCCAAATGTATTTTTAGGAGTGCAGGCAATGAGTATCAAGGTTGGAAACCGTATAAGATTGAGACCATTACAAGGCCAAAATGTGTCACATACATACTTTATCGAATGCTCAAGAAGGGAGAGAATCAAGTATCCAGTAGGAACGATCTTCGAGCTAGATTGCATCCTGGTGCAACCTAAAAATCGCTCCGCATACTTGAGAACTATTCATCGGAATGGACTGCAAAAATCACTTGATTTTTTTGATTACAATCAAAGACTACAAATACTCACTACTTCTATTCAAACCAAATGAAAATTATCACGGTAGCACACCAAAAAGGAGGCGTAGGGAAAACAACTCTATCCCTCAATCTAGCGTATTTCTTCGCCCAAGCTGGAAAAATAGCCATCATTGATACCGATCCACAGGCAAGTACAACGCACCTAAAAGAAATTCTTAAAGAACATGGTATAGATGTGATACCAATTGACCACATAGACAAAATAAAAGATTTGTATGATGTAGCTATCATTGATACACCGCCCTACTTGACCGCTACTCTACCAGAGTTTTTCAAATTATCAGATTTTGTTCTAGTACCAACCAAAGCTAGCATTCTCGATATTTTTGCTATTAGAGCGACTGTTGAACTCTTACAAAAAGCACAAGAGCAACGGCCAAATCTGAAATCTGCAATCGTGATAAACATGGCAAAGAGCCGTACCAGTTTAACTAGTGAAATTGTAGAAGCATTACATGAATATGATTTCCCACTCTGCACAACGATGATTACTGATAGAGTAAGTTACACTCGTTCACCGATCACGGGGGGAGTATTTAATACAGAGGATGAAAAGGCCCAAAACGAAATTACAGAATTAGCCCAAGAGATCATTTCATTTTTTAATTGATAATATTATCATGGCAAAGAAAGATACTACGAATCAAGCACTTGAAGCACTCAAACAATTCAAAAAAAATACAGAAAACACAACACCATTACAAGAGGTAAAGCCGAAAGAAGAAAAGAAAAAACGTATAGAAGAAATCACACGGTTTACAGTTGATATTGAAAGCGAGTTAATGGATAAGGTTAAGATTTTGGGGGTTCATAAGAAAATGAAGATTAGGCATATTTTTGAGGAAGCCCTAAGACAATATCTCGAAATTCAAAAATAGAGGTTCTCAAGCCCGTGACTAAATCTATCAAAGAAGGACTTGATATAATTTAATAACCATCCAACTAAAATAATATTTAAACATGTAAATACATAATTATGTATTTACATGTTTAAATATTCGAAAGATACATTATTATAACCTCGCAACTTCAAAAGTTTCCGGCATGGTTCCTAATTAAGGAACTTTTATTTACTTTAGCATGTAAAAGAACCATGAGGGTCATATCAAAAACGAAATTAAAAGCATTCTGGGAAAAACATCCTGACGCTCAAGTAGGATTACTGCAATGGTTTAATAAGATCACGGACAAACAGAAGGTATATTACAAACCAAGTGATATTACAAATGATTTTCCAAAATCAGACTTTGTGGGCAATGGCCGTCTAGTATTTAACATTGCACACAACAAATACAGGCTCATTGTACTATTCGTTTTTCAGACTCAAATTTGTTATGTGCGCTTTGTCGGTACCCATGCTGACTATGATAAGATTCAAGACATCCAAAATATTTAATTATTAGACATTTGTAATAATGGAAACAGTAAGACCTATTAAAAGCCAAGACCAATATGACCAAGTAATGGCAACAATTGAAATATTACTTGACAGTAAGCCCAATACTCCAGAATTTGAATTACTCGAAGTTCTTTCAATCCTAGCAGATGATTACGAAAATAAAGTCTGTACAATGCCAGTACTTGATCCAATTGATGCTATCAAGTACGAAATGGAAGAAAGAGGACTACTACAAAAAGACTTAATTCCCTATATCGGAAGTAAAAGTAAAGTATCCGAGGTTTTAAACAGAAAAAAAAGTTTAACCATAAAGATGATTAAAGCACTGTATAATGAGTTAGGGATACCCGCTAACGTATTGCTTGCCCATTAATCGAGCTTGTATAGGTAAAAGGCGGCCGTAAGAGAAATTCTCAAAAGTACATTCATGATCATGATAGTCACTCTATTCAAACAGGGTGACTATTTGTTTATCGGCAATCTACATGCACACCAAGTAAACTAAAGTACATGTATACCACCATGAGAAGCTGGTTTTCGAAGCACTCAGACACATATTACAAGTCTACCTTAGCAAATATAATACAGAAACCGATCAAATGAGGGTTCCAGTTCATCGAAGTATAACCATTTTCACGTTCCCGGAGAACCTCATTTTTTTAAAATTGACCGAATTTTGAAAAAATGTCATTCATTACGAATAATAACGATCATTTTACAAGTTTAACGGTTTTTAGACAATACCATTTATTTTAGTAATCAACAACAAATTTCTTTTTGTTGTTTTTATATATTTTTTTCTTTTTATCTTTTTACCCCTCATAAATGGCTTAAAATCAATGTTTTACAGGCTCAAGTATAACCATTTTCACGTCCAAGTATAACTATTTTCACGTTGAACTATAACCATTTTCACGTCCAAGTATAACTATTTTCACGTTGAACTATAACCATTTTCACGTTATAAATATTAACTTGATTTTATTTTTGTTATACTTATGGTTTAATTATATATTTGCTTTACTAAACCTAAACAACTCATGGCCAGATCAAACAAGTTATCAGCTATCAGAAGAAAGCAAGACTTAGCAGACCGCTATAATATCAGATTACAAGGAGGAAGGACTGGATTGGTTGAAGCAACCTCTAAAATGGATGTAAGTGAGTTTAGAGTTTTTGCAACGGCCTTGACAATGATTTTGCCCGATGACGAGGATTTTTTAGAGTATGAAATAAAGATCAATGATATTCTAAAAATGTTTGATTTACCAAGTGATGGAAGGTATTACGAGATGTTCAGAGAAGCAGCGTTAAAGATACTTGAAAGAAAGTTTGTAATCTATGAGAAGAAAGAGGATGGAGTAGAGTATAAAACAACCGTCCCACTGATCATTGAAACCAGTGAGCCGGTACCGGTTGATGAGCAGAATCGCATCCGCATTCAATTTCATCCGAAATTAAAGCCGTATTTGTTACAGCTCAAAAGGGAATATCTAACGGTTGACGTCAGAAACCTATCCGAGCTTTCAAGTCAGTATTCCGTGAAAATGTACTTGATCCTAAAGCACCAGTTGAATCTTGGTAATAGTACAGCAAAATATGAAGTTGTAAGGCTCAGAGAAATCCTTGGTATCGAGGACACTGAATATCCCTCTTATGGCAACTTCAAGCAAAAAGTTTTGATGAAAGCCATCACTGATATAAATGCTTTTACTGATCTTAGAGTGACAAAATTTGATGAGCTGAAAAGAGTAAGAGCAATTGAAACAATTGTGTTTCATCTTGACCATGGCAAGGCAATACGAACAGAAAGGTACATTCAACCCACACGCCAAATTGTCAAATCCAGTACAGGGAAAAAGATCATCACCAATAAAATTGATGTCATTAACGGAGATACTCCGGTTCCGGAGTATGACCCGGTAGAGTTCGTGGAAGATGCTCAAATTGATAAGAATATCCTTGATGATCTATTTGCAAAAGTGCAAAAATACAAGATCACCAAATCGACCCTCAAAACATGGTTTGAGGAAGTACCACACGAACAAGTCAGTCTTGGGATTAATTACGTACTGGAAAGAATCAAAGCAGGGGAGCAGATCAAGAATGTTGCCGGGTACATGAGAAACATGGTGTACACTCCGAGCTTATTTGAGGTCGCTCAGGAGGATAAAAAGGAACAAGAAAGGAAAAGGAAGGCGAAGGAGAAAAAAGAGCAGGAGCGGGCGAAAGAGGCCGAAATTGAGGAACAGAAAAAGATCACCAATCAATTGTATAATGATTACCGCAAAGACCAGGCTTTACTAGCTATTTCTATACTTGAAAATCAACCGGAGAAGATACAGGCAATTATTCAAAAAATGCAGGCCGATGCGGACAATCCGGAAGCTCCATTTATCAAACAAGTTGCGTATGGCTCATTTGCAAAATCAGAAGTACAGGCAAGAGGGCAGGAGCAAAAGTTGCTTGAAGTGATAAAAGAAACAACATTGTCCGTATTGGTGTATGTGATTGATGAATTGACCCCGGAGTACGGCGAGCAGTTCAGAGCAATTCACAACATACACCAAACCAAAGCGGATCAGTTAGGTATTGATCTTAGTTGAGTTGAAGCCGTGAAAATTCTGTCAATGCAGTTACTGAGCAAGATGAAATACAGTAATATGTAATTACATAAATACAGTAATATTTATTTATATAATTACTTAAAAAGAGTATTCATATTCATTGAGTAGTTCGCCAGTTAGTTCATGTAATTCTCGATCTGCAATTGTTTTATCACTAAGTTCATTGAACATCATTGCAGGAACCCGGACTGAAATACTCCCTATTCTTAAGAACAGCTTAGTGTAAAAAATTAAGTTTATTTAAGAGACCCTTGCATTTTTTTTGGAAAACAGATCGTCTGGAAAGAAGCCAGTTCCTGAATGGTACTGACCTCCTTCACTGCTTCAAGAGCCACCTTAGCTTTGAAGCTCGCGCTGAATTTTCTACCTTCTTTTTTCCATAATTAACTATTAAGTTATGAATTTTAATAGCTGTTCGATTAGAAGGAAGTATTTCAGTTTAACGCTGTAAGCAGTCAACAGAGGAGTAGCGCAAAGCGAAAGACAAAACCCGCTCTAAAGTTAAATTAAAGGAAACGAAAGAGTAGGAGAAGACCTGCCAAAGACAAAGCAATGGAGATTGATAGACCTTATTTTCTGCCGCTTGATAAATTTTTTTTGGAAATATATCTTGTAATGCGTAATGTTACGTGATACAATGTTGTTATGATACAGTCCATTCGGCACAAAGGCTTGTTACAATACTATACCGAGGGCAGTGGTGCAAAGCTACCCACCCAATATTTACGAAAGATTAACCGCATTTTAGACCAGTTAGACGCGGTTTCATCGGTTGATGATATTCAGGCAATGGGTTCAGGTATTCACAAGCTCACGGGCGATTTGGTAGATTTTTGGTCTATCAAAGTTACCCCCAACTATCGGATTATTTTTCGATTTGAAGGGGGCGACATTCACGACATAGATTTTTTGGATTATCACTAAAAGGAGGCTACCATGTTAAAGCGCAATTTACCGCCCGTTCACCCAGGCGAAATTTTACGGGAAGATTATATTAATGAGCATAACTTGACCATTACAGAAGTGGCTGAAGGCTTGGGTATTGCCCGTGCCAATTTATCGGCCATCGTCAACGGACGGGCAGGGATAAGCCCCGAAATGGCCGTAAAGTTAGCCGAGGCGTTTGGCAATACCCCGCAGTTTTGGGGAAATTTGCAGAAGAACTACGAACTTTGGTACGCCGAGCGGACGGTAAACCGCTCAAAAATTCGTCACTTTTGGGAAGAATGGAAGGGTTTACAACCGCCCTGATTAACCCCTTTCTTTTCCCACGTCTATGAATAGAACTATTACATGGAATTAAAATTAGAAGAATTAAGCTATCAAAGAACCGCTATAAAATCGGTTATAAACGTCTTTGACGGTACAACTCGAAATAACTTTGATAATGCCACAGCCGAGGGCATACGGTTTAACCAAACAACCCTGACCCCTGAGCAAATAGCAGAAAATATCAAGGCAGTAATTCACGAAAATGGTATTGACGAGGCCACGGCCAATCTATCCCCCGACAACGACCTTTGTATTGAAATGGAAACAGGCACAGGTAAAACCCTTGTCTATATCAAGACCATTTACGAACTCTACAAACAATACGGCTTTACCAAATTTATTATTCTGGTGCCATCGGTTGCCATTCGTCAAGGTACGTTAGGCACATTCAAGAACTTTGCCAAGCAGTTAGAAGCCATTTATGGTTTTCAGCTTCATTCGTTTGAGTATGACAGTAAGAAACTCAATAAAGTGAAAGGCTTTATTGAAGACCAGCACCCGCACGTCATGATTATGACGTTGGCCGCTTTTAACTCAGATGATAAAATTCTGAACCAAGCGCAGCGCGAAGATTTATTCAATAACATTCCTTTTATTGATGCCATCGGCAAGACCCGCCCCATTATTTTAATGGACGAGCCGCAGGAGGGCATGGACACCGATAATTCTATTCGGCAAATTGCCAAACTCAACCCATTGGCTAAAATCCGCTATTCGGCCACGCATAAAGTGGTTAAAAACCTGCTTTACCGTTTAACCCCCTATGACAGCTACAAGCAGGGGTTGGTCAAGAAAATAGAAGTTTTGACAGTTACCGAAAAGAACGACGAGGCCACAATAAAGATTGAATTGGTTGAGACCCAAAACGGCAAAGGCGACCCCAAAGCCAAGCTGAAAGTGTGGAAGCAGAAAAGCGGTAAGTTTGTTTTTGAGGAAACCCAATGGCTGAAAGTAGGTGATAATTTGGGGGAGAAAGTCAATAACCCCAGCTACCTAAATTACACCATCGAGCGCATAGCCAAGAGCCTACGCGACCAAAAATGGCGGGTAACATTTACTAATGGTACAGAAGTCATCGAGCGGCAAACAGCGGGCAATGTGGCCAGTATTTGGGCTTTACAGTTGGAATGGCTGATTACCCGCCATTTTGCCAAAAGCGAGCGTTTTGCCGCGCAGGGCATCAAATGTTTGTCATTGATATTCATTGACAAAGTGGCCAATTATATGAGCGATGACCCCGTTATCAAAAATCTGTTTATCGAGAAATACAAGGCAATTTACCCCGAATGGCACAACGGACAAGAGCCAACCCCGCAGCATATCCAAGACATACAGGGCTATTATTTTGCGGCCACGGGCAAAGGTGAATATACAGACAGTGAAGTGACCATGAAAAGCAATAAGGAGATTTACGACCTTATTTTGAGAAAGAAAGACGAACTATTAAGCCTTGATAACCCCGTTCAATTTATCTTTTCACACTCAGCTTTGGGCGTAGGTTGGGATAACCCCAATATCTTTAATATTGCTACCCTCAATACTGCCTATTCTGAAATCAGAAAACGGCAGGAAATAGGCCGAGGATTGCGGATATGTGTCAATCAGCAGGGGCAGCGGGTATATGACCTTGCCAATGTCACCGACGACGACCGCATCAATGAGCTAACCGTTATCCCTAACGAAACCTACGAAACCTTTGTAACCCAATACCAAGAGGAAATCAAAGAGGTTTACGGCAACACCAAAGCGGGTGCTACCTTTACCCATACCCATAAGGGTAAACCCGCCAATCAGGTTACATTTAAACTCAATCCTGCCGACCGCATCCAAACCGCCTTTAAGCAGTTTTGGGCAGCTATGGCCAAGAAAACCGATTTTACGGTAGCCTTTGACGAGCAAGCCGTAATTGATAAGGCAACCGCCGAAATCAATAAAATCACGATTAGTGATTATGTGGCCGAGGTCAGCAGCCAGCGCATCACAGATTTAAGCGACACAGGCATAAAAGATGAATATTTGGGGGGCGATACCTATAAACTAAGAGCGAACTTTACCGCCCTGGACTTCATTGAAGAACTAAGCGAAAACACAGGCGTAAGCTATCCGACAATTTTTGCCATCGTGAGCGGTTTAACCAATTTTGACCAGTTGATTAAAAACCCGCCCCGCTTTGTTCAGGCCGCCACCAACATCATTCGTAAAGCTGAATTGGATGAAATGATCCGTGGTTTAGAATACCACACCACGGGCGAAAGCTACCCGTTTAGCTTTGGCGATTTTGTGAAGAACATAGACCAAAAAGGCTACGTTGATACCCCTACCAACGGGGTATTTGATAAGATGCTGATAGATAGTGACGTGGAAGGGCTGTTTTCTAAAACTGCTGACCGCGACCCGCAGGTAGTGTGTTTTTTAAAGCTACCCAGCTACTATAAAATCAAAACGCCCATTGGTAACTACGAACCCGACTTTGGTTTGGTGATGAAGCGTAAGAGCCTAAAATCAGGTAACGAGAACGAGTTTTATTTTGTAATCGAGACCAAAGGCACGAATGACATTAACGACACAAAAGCCCTAACCGAGAGCGAAATTTATAAAATCAAGTGCGCTATGAAGCACTTTAAACAGTTAGGTGTGCCAGTGTATTACGAAGCACCCGTAAAAGAATACACCTACTTTAAAGGTGAAGCCGACAAAAAGATTAACGCTGTAATGCAGGATTAGCTACATGGAGGATATACAACAGGACGCACCACAAATGCCCCTTACCCCCGATTGGAACAAAGAACGTTTGGAAACCCTCAAATCTTTGTTTCCTGACTTGTTTACTGTAGAGGGCAAGCTCAATACCGACGAACTTAAAAAGCTGATAGACCCGCAGAGCATTAACGAAACCGAGCGGTACGAATTCCGTTGGTTTGGCAAGAGCCAAGCCAAGCGCAACGCTTTTACCCCCAGTAATGCCACGCTTGTATTTGATGAAAAGCGTAGCGTAAACCCCGACCAAGCCGAAAACTTGATTATCGAGGGTGAAAACTTGGAAGTATTGAAGTTGTTGAGCAGTGCCTACCGTGAGAAAGTAAAGTGTATTTACATTGACCCGCCCTATAATACGGGCAAAGATTTTGTTTATTCCGACAACTTTACCCAAGACAAGCGCGGTTATTGGGAAGATGCTGGCGTAACCGAAGAAGGCGTAAAAATTGACACCAATACCGAAACCGACGGACGTTATCACAGTAACTGGCTAAACATGATGTATAGCCGTTTACTGGTTGCAAGGCAGCTATTGAAACCCGACGGGGTAATTTTTATCTCGATTGATGATAACGAAGTTCATAACCTTAGAAAGTTATGTGACGAAGTTTTTGGGGAGGAAAACTTTCAAGCAAATATTGTTTGGCAAAAGAAATATGCAGCAACAAATGATGCAAAAGGTTTTTCACCAATGCACGACCATATAATTGTTTACAGAAAATCTGACGATTTTGAGCGTAAACTTTTACCAAGAACGGCAGAGCAAAATAAACCCTATGTTAATGATGATCAAGACGGTAAAGGTTTATGGAGAGCTGATAATCTTCTTGTAAAAAGTTTTTCGGAGTCAGGAGTTTTTGCAATAATAAATCCCAATACAAAGGTAGAGTATTTTCCACCAAAAGGTAGTTCTTGGCGTGGTAGTAAGTCAACCATTGATAGTTGGCTTATTGAAGGAAGAATATTTTTTGGCAAAGATGGGAAAGGCGCACCACAGCTAAAACGATACTTAAATGAAGTGCAACAAGGAATTGTTCCCACAACATGGTGGCCGTTTCAAGATGCAGGTCATAACGACGCGGCCAGCAAAGAACTACAATCACTTTTTAATTCTAAAACCCCATTTGATACTCCAAAGCCAACTAAACTAATCAAAAAGATTTTGGCGACTTCAACAGATCCAAATTCTCTGATTTTAGATTTTTTTGCTGGTTCTGGGTCCACTGCCCATGCTGTCATGGATTTGAACCAAGCAGACGGAGGCAATCGGAAGTTTATCTTAGTACAAATTCCCGAGGCGACCGATGAGAAAAGCGAAGCGTATAAAGCAGGTTACAAGAAAATATCTGATATTACCATCGAGCGCAACAAGCGGGTAATAGAAAAGATTTTGGAGGAAAAGAAAACCCAACAGCTTGAAATGTTCAAGGGTCAGAACGGAAATAAAGGCTTAGGTTTTAAGGTTTTCAAACTCACTAAATCCAAATTCCCCCGCGTTGAGTGGACACCCGAACCCGATAAATCGGATGCTGAAAATATCGAAGCCCTCAGAAAGTACATTACCGAGAAAGAGGCACAGTTAGTCACACTATTCAACCGTGACGAACTCACAACCGAGATCCTTTTAAAGAAGGGATTTAATCTAAATTACACCACAGCCAAGCAGTCCCAATTTGAAGCTAACGAGGTATATTTGGCCACAGACGGTAATAAAGAAGCCCTGATATGCTTAGATGCCCCGTTGAGCGATAAAACCGTGGACTATCTTAAAACCCATACCGATAAGGTCTTTATCTGCTTAGAGCGAGCATTGGACACTACCAAGAAATGGAACTTGAAACACTATTTAGGCGATAAATTACAGGCATTTTAATGAAAGAACCTCATAATAATCCCTTATTGGAGACTCAAAGAGAAACATCTGGTGCAAGTACTTTTAGTAAGTATTTGTACCAGTACCATTATGGATTATATATGGCTTTGATGAAACATGATACAAATGTTCAATATGCTGTGGTAATGGAATACCATGAAGATGTAATATTTATAAATTCGTTGGATTCATCCGTCGCTAAATACTCATTTAATCAAGTTAAGTCATTAAAAAGTAAAATGTCCGAAACTGACTTAATTAAATTGAAGAATGATAAATCAGTTTTAGGGAAAATTATTAGTAGCTGTACAAATAAAAAATACTCAGAAAATATAGAAGAAATAAATATTATATCAGAAAAAGGATTTTCGTTTAAAGATAATAAGTTAAATGTAACAAAATTTCAATTTTCTAATTTTTCTGAAAGCGTAAGGTCAGACTTAGAAAACAAGCTTAGGAAGGAACTTGGCAACCCAGATTTTAAAATCCCTGATAATATATACTTTATTTGTCCTGATATAAAAGAAGTAAGCTGTCGAGATACATTACATGTACTTATTGGTGAGACAGTTAAAAGAATTTATGGTGATGTTTTTTCAAAAGTTAGCGAAATATATACAACGTTGATTGATGAAATGTACAGAAAAGGAAGGGTAACTGAAAATTATCATGAATGGGATGATTTTATAAAAATGAAAGCATTAACAAGCGATAAGATTAATAATGTAATACAAATGTTCATTTTTGATGAAAGAAGGAAAAATGAAGAGAAGGATTTAGAAGATATTTTAAATGAATTTAGGTTTAATTTCATAAAAAAGAGAGAGTTTAAGGAATATTTTAAAAGATACAAGACAAATAGAATTGCTAATGATATATACCATTTTGATATTAAGCAAGATATTAATGAAAAATTAAATATTTACTATAGTAGTAATACCTTAAGTATTATAGAACTAATAGAAAAAGTGTATGAGAATTTAGACCCAAAAATAATTTCAAAATTTTCAGCAGAATTAGATGTTAAGGCTGCAATTATTTGTGAATATTTAAATAGGTAAAAAAATGAGCGTAGAAAACTTCAAATTGCTAATCCGAAACCTAAGAACGAGAAAACATGTCAAGCTTAAAATTCAATCAACTGCTCATACTGTCGAATACTCTAAAGTCGGCAGGTCGGTTCTCATTCCAAAGCAACTTGAACTTAATAACAAGCGTTGACAATACAGTTGGCAAATCGACCCTTGTAAAAGTTATATTTTGGAGTTTAGGATGTGAACCTGCCTTAGATGCTACATGGAAATCATTTGATTGTAAAACTCTTATTGATTTTTCTATTGACGGGAACAAGTACCAAATATTCAGGGATAAAACGAGTATAACTTTCTTTGATGTTTCTAATTCAGAAAAGAAAAATTTTGAGAAAATTTCAGGAGATTTTTCAAAATTATTTTCTGGATTAGTAAATTTTAATTTTAAAATTCCTAATAGAAAGACCGAGGAACTTGAAACCCCGCCCCCAGCTTATTATTTCTTGCCATTTTACATTGATCAAAGAAGAAGCTGGAATGAGCTTTGGAATGGTTTTGAAAATTTGCAGCAGTATGCAAACTTCAAGACTGATCTTATTAAGTATGACATTGGGTTAATCTCTGATAGATACTTTCAAGTTCAAGAAGAGTTATATATTAAAAAGAAATCGGCTGATTTTGTTAGAGCTGAAATATCTAATATTGATACGACTTTCTCAGTTTTAAAAACCTATTTGCCTCAAAAATATTTCGCTATAGACCCGAATGTAGTTGAGCAAATAAAAAAGGAAATTGAAGTAGAACTCGTGGAGTTAGCAACTATTCAGGAAGACATTTATAGTAAACTTTCACAGCTTGAGACAGAAAAAACCCAAGTATCTCATCAATTAAATATCGCAGCTAAATTAGTTCATGAGTATGAAAAAGATTATGTATTTGCAGTAGAAAACATTCCAGATGATTCCTTAGAATGTCCTTTGTGTGGCCAAGTACATGAAAATAGTCTAATTAACAGAGCCTCTATTCTATCGGATAAAGTTAATGCAGAAGCACAATACAATGATATTAAACAAAGTATTCATGTACTTGAAAGAAAAATTTCCACTGAAAAGGATAGGCTAAATAAAATTCGATTTAGAATAAAAGAAATAAACGAAAAGTACATAAAGTACGGTAATGAATCTATTAGCTATACAGATGCTGTAAATGGAATGGCAGAGGCTTCATTAAGGCTAAAAGTTACGGAGAAGAAAAAGCAACTTTTACTGGTTGAAGATACAGTTAAAAACGATATATTGGAATTAGAGAAAGAAAGAAGGAAATTACAAAGTAAAGAAGACAAAGATGCCATTAATGCAACTTTTTTAGATACATTTAAAGAGTATTTAAAAAAGTTGAACATTTCCAGTATCAATCTTTCAGAGATTAATTCCCCATTAGATTACACCAAGATTGCTAAAGAAGGCGGTGCTGCTGAAAATACACGTACTTCTCTTGCCTATTATTTTGCAATTTATGAAATGATTTGCAATGTTGGGAACCAAGTTATTGCACCGTTTGTGATTGATACACCAAACCAGCAAGAGCAGTCAGAATCAAACTACGATAAAATTGTAGAAACACTTTTAAGTTCCATACCCAGTGACAACCAAGTTTTTTTGTGTGCAATGAAAAATAACCATTTAAAGCCGCTTGTAGACAAATCGAGAACTTTTGAGCTGGACGATAAGAAATTACTTACAGCTGAATTATACCAAGAAATTCAAGAAATATTTAAGCAAAAAGAGCTGATTTAATAGGAAGTACATTTCTTTTTGTTGATTTTGCTCATATATGAACATCTGTCTCATCTGAATATAAATAAAATTAAACGTGTTAGGGAAAATATTGCTCTTGCCATGTTAAATCATAATTTCATTGATTCGAGCCTCATTCGTAGATTAATGACAACTAAAATCAATAGATCATTTTAATATTTCAAATCTTAAACGCTCGTTTAAGATTTTGAAATATTGTCTTGATCCAGTAAA
>VFQO010000922.1_pt1 | contig 26895 bp, 26 predicted proteins | sample 3512331 | NCBI WGS metagenome assembly VFQO01 (sample SAMN10412371, study PRJNA504923) | tailings metagenome | isolation source: Replicate 3 from Balatoc abandoned mine | place: Philippines: Itogon, Benguet | collected 2017-08-28 | reverse complement strand
CACTTTTATTATAATTTATTCACACAAAAAAGGAGCTGCCTTTATGAGACAGCCCCATTTTTACATAATGAGATGATGATCAGGATCAAATTTTGGCTTGAAATGCCATCATCCCCAAAGGTGGTAATTTAACCAATATAGAATAAGGCTGGCCATGCCAAGGTAGGGCTTCGGCCTCCAAGTTATGATTGACCACTCCACTACCTCCATACGCTATGTCGTCCGAATTGAGAATTTCAACATAGGTTCCCTTGGCCGGAACGCCCAAGCGATAGGAGCCATGTGCCAAGGGGGTCATATTGAGGGCTACAAAAACAGATTCTTGTTCGATAAATCCTTTTCGTTTGTAATACAAAACACAATTTTGTCGATCAGTGGTATCAATCCATTCAAAACCATCGCCGCTAAATTGCTTATCATACAAAGCAGGATATTGAGTATAACCCTCGTTTAGTGCTTTAATCCATTTGGCAACTCCTTGATGATTCGGCTGCTCAAGCAAATGCCAGTCAAGGCTATACTGGAAGTTCCACTCTTTTCTTTGTCCAAATTCTCCTCCCATAAACAAGAGTTTGGTGCCAGGATGGGTAAACATATAGCCAAAGAGTAAGCGTAGATTCGCGAACTTTTGCCATTCATCTCCAGGCATTTTATCCCAAAGTGATCCCTTTCCATAGACGACTTCATCGTGTGAAAGAGGAAGCATGAAGTTTTCAGAAAAGGCGTAGACTGTACTGAATGTCAGGTCGTCTTGATGCCAGGAACGATACATTGGATCTTTGGCAAAGTATCGTAAGGTATCGTTCATCCAGCCCATCATCCATTTCATGCCGAAACCAAGCCCGCCTGTATAAACCGGTCGAGATACTCCCGGAAAAGCAGTTGATTCTTCCGCGATGGTTTGGGCAGTCGGAAACTCTTTGAATATGATTTCGTTTAATTCTTTAAAAAGGGAGATGACTTCTAGGTTTTCTCGACCTCCAAAAACGTTAGGAACCCACTCCCCGGCATTTCGAGAATAGTCACGATAGAGCATGGAGGCTACGGCGTCAACGCGGAGACCATCGGCATGAAAACGATCCAGCCAGAAAAGAGCATTGCTTATCAAAAAAGATCGAACTTCATATCGACCATAATTAAATATATAGCTCTTCCAGTCTGGGTGATAGCCTTCTCGAGGATCTTGATGTTCATACAGGGCTGTCCCATCAAATCGGAACAAGCCGTGCGCATCTCCTGGATAATGAGAAGGTACCCAGTCTAAAATGACCCCTATATTGGCTTTATGTAAGGATTCGACCAAATACATAAAATCCTGCGGAGTACCGAATCGACTGGAAGCAGCGAAATAACCGGTTATCTGATATCCCCACGAAGGTTCATACGGATGCTGCATCACAGGCATAAATTCAACATGGGTAAAGCCCATTTCTTGAACATACGGAACCAAGGTGTCTGCAATCTCTCGATAGCCTAGTCGTCGGTCATTGTTTGAGGGATCACGTTTCCAAGAACCTAAGTGTACTTCGTAAACCGACATAGGCGATTGAAGAGAATTGTGTTTTCCTCGATTTTTCATCCAATCCTCATCCTTCCATTCGTACCAAGTATCCCAAATTATCGACGCTGTTTTAGGTGGTTCTTCCCACCGAAGAGCATAGGGGTCTCCTTTTTCGATGTATTCATTTGAAGGGCTTAGTATACCATATTTATAGACTTCCCCATTTCCGATAGAGGGTATCCATCCTTCCCAAATGCCAGAACCATCCCAACGCGGGAATAAAGCATGGGATTCTGGGTTCCATCCATTAAAATTTCCAAGTACAAATACTTTTTGTGCGTTGGGAGCCCAAACAGAAAAATAGGTACCCGTAACATCGAGATGTGACACCACATGGCTGCCCATCTTTTCATAAAGTTTGTAATGTTTCCCCGATTTGAAGAGGTGAATGTCGAATTCGGTGTACAAGCTGTAAGGTTCCACTGCTTGGAAGGTTACAGATGCTTTCTTTTTAGCCATAGGTTAGATTATAAGAATAAAAAACTTGCAGGGGGCTTCTCCTGCAAGTTAATGATAATTTTGAAAACATGGGGATTAAGTACCGGAGATGTATTGCTCCAAATACTGGATGTGGTCAGATTGTTCGCTAATAATGGAAGTCACTATGTCGCCAACCGAAACGACTCCCAAAACTTGTTCATCTTCCACGACAGGCAAATGACGAAACTTATGCTGACTCATTAAGCTCATACATTCTCGAATTGATTGTTGCCTGGTAACGGTAAACACGTGGGAGGTCATGACCTCCTTAACTTGTGTGGTAGCAGCATGGCGTCCTTTGATTACCCCTTTTCGGGCATAATCTCGCTCTGAAAAGATCCCAACCAAGTGATCATTCTCCATGACTAATACCACACCAATGTTAAATTTTGCCATTAACTCGAGTGCTTCAATTACCAATTGGTCGGGTTTTATCGCATGGATGATACCCTCTTTTTGTTTGTTCAGTAAATTACCTACAGTTGACATCGTAATGTTGGTTAAGTTTTGCCCAGGAATCAAAAATAAGTTACACTTTATAACTGAAAAATACAATAGGTGGTAAAAAAAATAGTCTCAGGTAAAACCCGAGACTATTCCCTTTATCTAACTCAAAACCTCTATCGTTCTGCACATAACGTGTTTGAACAATATCGAGCTCAAATTTAACTGGAAAATAATGTAGATTGTGCGAAAATGCAGATTGGTTCAATAATTTTATGGAATTTTTAAATTTTGATAGATCTGAGGCGATTCCATTGGCCGAAAGAATGCGCCCTTCCACGCTTGATCAGGTGGTGGGTCAAAGGCACTTGGTTGCGCCGCAGAGTACGTTTCGCCGGGCATTAGACAATAAGGTTCTGAGGTCTTGTCTATTTTGGGGACCACCGGGTGTAGGAAAAACGACATTGGCGCAAATCATTGCTAAATCAGCAGAGCGCCCGTTCTATGCGCTATCGGCCATCCAGGCGGGTGTAAAAGACATTCGGGATATTGTGCAAAAACCACATGGTTTGTTTCCTCCCGTGGTCTTTATCGACGAAATACATCGATTCAATAAATCTCAACAAGATGCGCTGTTGCCTTCGGTTGAACAGGGTAAGATTACGTTAATCGGGGCAACCACCGAAAATCCTTCCTTTGAGGTAAATGCGGCTTTGCTTTCCCGTTGTCAAATTTATACCCTGGAGCCGTTAACCTTAGCGGATTTAGTGGTTATTGCGGAACGTGCGTTCAAAGAGGATTCGGTATTGGTTCAAAAAAAGATTGAGGTAGATTCTTACGAAATGCTTTACCAATATTCAGGAGGTGACGTACGGAAATGGCTCAATGCGCTTGAAATGGTTGTTTTATCCCAATGGGATCTCCCTGTGGTGCGGGTCAATCACGAAACTATCGGTGCGGTCCTGCCGTCGTTGGTCAGTCGTTACGATAAACAAGGCGAGCAGCATTATGATATCATTTCGGCCTTTATTAAATCCATCCGGGGGTCGGATCCGGACGCCGCTTTGTACTGGTTTGGTCGGATGTGGCTAGCCGGGGAGGAGGATGTTTTTATTGCTCGACGCCTTCTCATCTTGGCGGCGGAGGATATCGGTCTGGCCAATCCAACGGCGGTCATTTTGGCCAAAAATTGTCTGGAGTCCGTTCGTATGATTGGACGGCCGGAATCGCGGATTATTTTGGGGCAAACCATTGTTTATTTGGCCACTTCACCCAAGTCGAATAGTTCGTACCGGGCAGTAGATAAAGCCATCGCATTTGCTGAGAAAAATCTTCATGCCGAGGTACCTTTGGCTCTAAGAAATGCTCCCACTCAATGGATGAAACAGATTGGGTATGGGAAAGGATACCTGTACAGTCACGATTACCCCGGTCATTTTGCTCGCCAATCCTTTTGGCCCGATCAAATGGAGGAGCAGGTTTTCTTTCAACCAGCCGAAAATCCTAGAGAACAAGAATTGGCTAAAATTCTAAAAAATTGGTGGCCTACTCGATATAAAAAAGAGTAGGCCATCCGGTCAATTCATTATGACTTGGTAAACGAGTAGGTCAGATTAAAACGAACCAAAGTAGATTTGTACAAATTTAATAATAGTTGCACGAGAGGATCTGTCGAAGCATACGCCTCCAAGGTTAGGAAGAGTTGGTCTTTGTTCATGTTTAATGTCATTGTATTTCGCTTGATATCAGTCGTGAAATACAGCTGAGCATCCTGGGTTTCTCCAGGCTCTCGGAAGGTCAAAACGGTAGTATTGCCATCAATTCGGTAGCGTCCTTCCACATTCAGGGTTGATTCGGCGGTTCCTTGAATAGGTACTAGAAAATTCTGGGCTTGAAAAGTGCCATTGGCCTGAAAAGTGATCCGAGAGGGTTGTTGTTGACTAAAGGTCTCTTTTTCTTTGATCGGTTGCTCGTTTTCTACTTGAGATTCTGTTTCAACCGATTCAACATTCCATGTGCCTTCTAGTTCCTCTTGAGGTACAACATCATTGGATTGGCATCCAATCAATACCACAAAGCTGGCCATAAGACCTGCAAACACTACATTTTTCATAAGAATTTTAGTTGTTTTGGTGACAAATACATTTTCATAACGCAAACAACCTGTAGTTTTAGTATGTGTGGAAATAAAAAAATTAAATTTCCTCTCCAATCGTATATTCTTCTTTTGTAATGTTATGTTTAACAAGAAGTTCTCCGATGAAACCTGCCAAAAACAATTGTACTCCAAGGATAACGGCGACTAATGCTAGGAAAAAGAGGGGATGATCTGTTACATTTCGGTATTTTAAACCCGCCCAAATATTGTACAATTTTTGTCCGATCAGTACGAGAGTAATGAAACTTCCTGCGAGAAAGGAAAGGATTCCCATGGTTCCAAAGAAATGCATGGGTCGTCGTCCAAACTTATGTAAAAAGGTGATCGAGAGCAGGTCAAGAAACCCGTTGATGAATCGATCTAAACCAAATTTGGTCGTACCGTATTTTCGAGCTTGGTGCTGCACTACTTTTTCTCCAATGCGGTCAAATCCTTGCCATTTAGCAATGACAGGAATGTACCGGTGCATTTCTCCATAAATCAAAATATTTTTAACAACTTTGGATCGATAGGCTTTTAAGCCGCAGTTGAAATCGTGTAAAGAAACGCCAGATATGGATCTTGTCACAGCATTGAAAAGCTTGGTTGGCCAAGTTTTGGTGATGGGGTCATACCGTTTTTTCTTCCAACCTGAAACTAGATCATAGCCCTCCTCCGTAATCATGCGGTATAGATCTGGTATTTCCTCGGGGCTATCTTGCAAATCGGCATCCATGGTAATGATAACGCTGCCCATGGCTTGATTAAAGCCCGTTTGAAGGGCAGCTGTTTTTCCGTAATTGCGTTGGAATTTAAATCCTCGAATGTGTTCGTTTCTCTTTTTTAATTCTGCGATGACAGACCACGATGCATCCGAACTACCATCATCTACAAAAAGAATTTCGTACGAAAAATCATGCTCGTTCATGACCTTCACGATCCAATCGTGGAGTTCTGGCAATGATTCGGCTTCATTAAACAGGGGGATCAGAATACTGATTTGAAGTGCTTGCATAAACGAGATGGGGAACAAAATCCGACTACAAAAGTCTAAAAAATTAAATAATAATCCTGTAAAAGTTTTTTAAATCTCGGATGGTAAACGGAATTGGATTCATAAATTGGGAATTCGGTCTCATCCACTAGCTTTGCTTTTTCTTTTTTGATTTCCCAATATTCTCTCGAAATGGGATGTTTCGGACTATGACGAGTCCTAATCTTTTGATGTACTGAAAGTGAAAATTCGAGGATTAGGGGTTCTATTCGTTGCATTTCATGCGGTGGTAATAAAATCCAGGCAGATCCTCCCGGTGCTAAAAGGGCCTTTATTTGGCTGATTAACTCCCGTGAGGTTAAGGTTTCTTGATGGTGCGCTTGCCTTTTGGCTATTACCGGTGAAACCAAATGGTCGGTATAAAAAGGAGGATTACAAACGATCCCATCAAATAAGGTATCTGGCGGGATAAATTCTTGAATGGCTCTGGGTACCACCTGGATTTGCGTTTGGAATGTGGGATTAATCGATAAATTGAAATCCATTTGAGAGATAGCTTGGGGCTCATTTTCGACAGCCGTAATCTGAGCTTGGGGATATTTCTGGGCAAGCATGAATGACAACAATCCAGTTCCAGCGCCAATGTCCAAAATCGTTTTTGGAGTTGGGTAGGTGGCTAATGCCCCTAAAAGGCAAGCATCGGTACACACCTTCATGGCTGCCTTGTCTTGGTGAATAGTAAATTGTTTGAATTTGAAAAAGGATTGTTTCATTTTCGTCCAAAGTCTGCAGGATTTTCACCCCATTCCTCAGTTTCCCACTTGATGATTGGATTCTTAAAACGGTGTGTGGCTAGCCAAGTTTCTGCTCGTTCAATTAGGTCAAAAACCTCGGCATTACGGGTTGTCCGTTCCAGTTTTGTGTTGGCCTTTTTTTTTCGAATCCACGAGATAGCCGTCATGGAATCGGAATAAATGGGAAGTTCAGAGTTTTGTTTGGCCAATAATGCCAACGCATGGACTATAGCTAAAAATTCTCCAATGTTGTTGGTTGCATCTGGAAATGGGCCCTTGAGAAACAAACGGGCTCCCGTTAATAAATAGACCCCTTGGTATTCCATGTCTCCCGTTTTGGTGTTCCATGCAGCATCCACTGCCACCGCATTACGATCAAAATTGCCAGCGGCAGGGGTAATTTTGTTTTTTTTAATGGTTTGATAATACCCTTTTTGTAAGGCTTTTTCTGCCTCCTCACGAGACTCAAATGATTTGTACTGGGCGTCGCTTAAACCATCAATTTGTTCTTTGCAGGACTCCCAAGTGCTGAAAATGCCGGTTTGTCGACCTTTCCAGACGACATAAAATTTTGGTTTTTTTGACATGTTTATTGTATCATCACTTCTTCCCCTTCTCCTACATAATACAGTGAATCGACATGCTCAGCCACCTGTTGCTCATCCCATTTTTCAAGTTGCCAGGCCGAGGGCTTAGACGAAATCGCGGGGATCTGAATTCTGAATTCCTCCGCTACTTGTTGCCATTCTGGGCTGGGTTTGTGCCGAAGAACCTCTTTAAACAATTCAAAGGAGGAAAAATACATCCATGGTTGTGGAATTCGGATAATTTGCCCGTTGGAGGCAAGGCACAGAGCTTCTAGGTGGACCCCTGGAAATGGCTTTTGGGTCATTTCAATCATTTTCTGTTGTGCCAACAAATAATGCTGGGCGTCCTCCTCAAACAAGATACCCATAGAAGGTTGATCTTGGGTTTGGACTTTGGAAAGCAATTCCCTCAGACGTTCCAACTTGGGGAGCAGAATAGCTGCAGGCATGGGAGCATCCAAACGCTGTTGGAGGGATCGTTGAATAAGATAGGTTAGAAATTGGCTTGGTGAAAATCCTAATGTGGCCACCTGACGAAGCGTTAAAGACCATTCCGTAAGGTACGGTGTGGTATCCACTGAAAATATTCGAATTTGTTGGGTATTGGAAATGACCCCTCGGATTTGAAGAAGGAATGTTTGGTCAAAGAGTTGAGAAGCTTGAATAACCTGATTTCGAAGTTCCTCAGCCAAACTTAAAGGTAATTCCATCGGAATATAATGCTCTTCTCCGTCCGACTGAAGAATACGCTCCAAGGGCTCCAATAGGTGCATCGTCCCGGTGACGTCCTGAAACAGTGTGCAAAAAAATTCTCGACCGTGGGCATAACTTTCAAAAATAACATCCGAAGGTTGCTTGGCCGATCGTAGAGTGATCGAAGAGCGGTCGGTGGATTCAAATACAGTATTTAAATGGTCGAGGACGTCCGCAGGATGATCGATTGATTGTCCCTCTGGACTAGTTAAAGGGAAAATAAATCCTTTTTCAACCTGGTGGATGCGTTCGATGGCATGCTTTTTCTGCCGGGAGGTTAGTTTAACCCATTCCTTCTTTGAAAAAGTAACCTCGCCGAAGCATAGTTGCATGGCTCGATTAAATTCTTCAAGACTCCGTTTTTTTATAGATGCATGATGTGAAAAATAGGAACGATGTGGATTACTGATGAAGAACGGGAATCCAATGGTGTGAATGGTTTCTAAAAATATCGTATTACTATCTTCCGATTGCCATTTGGTGTAAGGCAAACAGGATTGATGGTAGACGGCAGGTTGAAAAGGACGAAGGAGTTCAACCAAAATTTTTCGGTTGTTTGCACGAACGCTGTCAACAAGTCCAGATCCGGTATAGGGAACTTGGTGCCACTCCAATAAGCCTTGTAATTGGCCAGCCTCTGCCTCAGAACCATACAAGGCCAGAAAAGCAAGATCAATGTACTCGGATAATTGCTCGGCTCGAACTTGTTTTCCTATTTTATAAACAAGCTTGTAGAGTTGTGTTTCATTTAGATTACCTAAATTCTCAAGATAAACACGAAAGCCTCGGTTGAGATTTCGCGAGGGATAAAATCGATGGGTGCTCTCATCCGTAAGAATGGAGTTTTCCACCAAGATGAAGTTTCCTTTGGAATCAACGAAGATAAGGGTAATGTCAAAAATACGTCGATCAAAAAAAGGAAGGGCTTGTTTTACCCAAAGAAACGAATTTTCTCTCTCTGCGGATGGGCCGCCAAAAAGGATACCGATGCGAAGCTTGTCACTCATTGTTTTGGTCGTTCTAGAGAGTAATATACAAATTTACCAAGAAAATTGCTTAATCCCCAGAACAAATACCGAAGAACGGGTTGAATTTATCGCGAAACTACTTGGAAAGCGGGGTTAGATTGACAGCTTCCACTTTATTAATTTCAGGAATGGCTTTAAGTATGGCTTCTTCGAGACCTGCTTTGAAGGTCATAGCCGACATAGGACATGAGCTACAAGATCCTTCTAACTCTAGTCGAACGGTCATGTCTTCAGTCACCTCCAATATCTTAACATTTCCACCGTCTGCCTTTAAATAGGGGCGAACAGTTTCGAGTGCGGATTCAATGCGTGAGATAAGATTATCCATGGGTTTACTTTAGGTTGTAAAAGTATAAAAAATAGGCCAGATTCGCAAAAAAGAGGCATTAATTGCCGTTTTTAGGCCGAATGAACATTTGTGTATAATGTCCTTGGTATTCTCCAATACCCATGTCGGTGACGAGCGGATGGAGTAAATTTTGGCAATGTCCTGGTGAATTTTTCCAGTTGAGTACCACTTCTGAGGGTGTTGGCTTAAATCCTTTGGCCAGAAATATATTTTCTGCTGCATTGATCCACCCAATCCCTGCCTGATTCAAGCGATCCACCAGATTGTTCCCAGAGGGAGATACATGGTGGAAATAACCTTTTATGGCCATATCCTCGCTGTGTTTTTGTGCTAGGTGAGCAAGTTTTACATTCCATTGCACCGGTTGTACAGGTGGATAATATCGGTTTCCGCAGATACATCCTTGTGACCGAATTTTGTTCACCTCCCGAAGCCATATTTCTGGGGCTGAGTAGGTATTTTGCCAGTACCAACACAGCCCCAAAATCAAGTGGATGATTACCATTTTTTATTTCAACAAACGGTCTTGGGACCTAAAACGTATCTAAGCACCCACTTTTACGCGTTCGGTTGCTGGTGCTTGCGCGTTTCGAATGGCCACCTGTTGTGCGAGGGCCTCAGCTGCTTGCTGAAATGCACGTGTGGTGATTTCCTCTCGATCCATCCATACTGGCCGACCGGCATCTCCTCCCTCTCGAATGCGTTGAACCAAGGGAATTTGACCAATTACGGGGCAATCGAATTGCTCGGATAGTTGGTTAGCCCCTCCTTGTCCAAAAATAAAATATTGATTATTTGGTAGTTCGGCAGGGGTAAAGTAGGCCATATTTTCGACGATACCCAACAAGGGCACATTGATCTGTGGTTGTTTGAACATCGCCATTCCTTTCATGGCGTCTGCCAAAGCTACTTTTTGAGGGGTAGTGACCACCACGGCACCTGTAACGGGTACTGTCTGAACCAAGGTTAAATGAATATCACTTGTACCGGGAGGTAAATCAATGAGTAAATAGTCCAATTCACCCCAATCCACATCACCAAAAAATTGACGAAGTGCTTGGCTGGCCATGGGGCCTCGCCAAACCACTGCGCTATCTGGTGGAGTCAAGAAGCCTATGGATATGAGCTTGATGCCATATTGCATGATGGGAGAGATCATATTCTTCCCGTCCTTCTGCGTAATTAATGGCTGCATGTCCTCTGCACCAAACATCACAGGAATCGACGGTCCCGAAATGTCGGCATCGATGATTCCGACCTTAGCACCTGCTTCTTTTAGTGCCATGGCCAAGTTGACCGTTACGGTCGATTTCCCGACACCTCCCTTTCCTGATGAAATGGCAATGATATTTTTTACCCCTGGGAGGGTTGGCGCATTCTCTCGGATGGAGGTAACATCAGCGGTCATGTTGATCCGAACGTCCACTTCCGGTGCTAGGTGGGTATGGATAGCTTGAGTGCAATCTTGTTTTATCTTTTCCTTTAGAGGGCAAGCGGGGGTGGTTAATACCACGGTAAACGAGACTTGGTTAACACCTACCTCTACGTCACGTATCATGTTTAATGTGACCAAATCTTTTTTTAGATCAGGCTCTTGCACGTGGCCCAATGCATAGAGTACTTTTTCTTTCGTGATTGTCAATTCACCCATGGAACTAGGAATTTTGATGGTATTCTTCTAAAACTGAACAACCTTGTATCAAAATAAGTTTAGGCAAGCTGGCTTAATTGTTGGTCGACCCAGATTCTTTCCTCTGATAAATCGGCTGGGCCATGCAGATTTTCCAAATGTGTTTTTGTTTGCTGTAAAAAACGAATATGGCTAGCTGAACCAGGATATTGAGGACGATGCATCAAGTTTTGATGTACCTTTTGCCATTTGGATAGCCAATCTTGAGTTTCTTCCCCAAAAAAAGTAGAACCAAAAACCTTAAAAATGTGATCCAAGGCTACCTCGTTGGGATGGATGAGGTCAGGCTGATAAAATCGGTAGTCTCGTAAATCGTCCATCATTATTTCGAAGCTTGGGAAGTAGGCAACGTGTGTATATTTTTCGACTAATTCATGGCAAGCGTATCGAAGTATACTTTTACTTACAGAATTCCCCTGGAGGGTCTCTTTGATATGGCGTACTGGGCTTACCGTTAAGATAATTTTGATCTTCCCATTGTACACCAGTAATTGGTCGATTAAGGTAGATAGCGATTGAACAATTTCCAGGGGTCTCAAAAGTTCTTTTTTAAAGTCTTTGGCCGGCCGTTTATGGCAATTGGAAATGACACTTAAATTGGGTTTTAGTTTGAATACATAGGCTGTACCAAGGGTGAGGACAAGTACATTGGTTTTTCGTAAATATTGATGAACTTGCTGGTGCGAGGATTCAATTTTTTTTTCCAATTCTTCCCGGCTGGATGCCCACCAATGGGCATGGTAATCATGATGGTGCCAAACCGATTCGTTTTCCCAAAACATATGATTGGGTATGGCCTGAGGAGACATAGAATGCCTCAGCAGTTTTGCCATTGACAATGGATTGTACACCGTACCAAATGGATTGGAAAGGCATTTGAATTTGTTTTGTTCTAATTTTAGCCCTAGGAAGTCAGAAAAGCACGAGCCTAGAGTTAAAATAGAGGAGTCCAGTCCCAACTGAAATGGAGAGGAAGGGGCTTCCAGGGAAGTTCTTAAGTACATTTTATGGGTAGTGGTTACTTGTCAAAAAGTATTGGCAGTACAAGATAAAAAGAAAGTCGCCTAAATCCATTGTTTATAAGGGACTTTTGATAATTCTACCGGAGGGTATGCGTTCAATTTGTTGGTTTTTCTGTTACTTTGCATAAAATATATTGGATTCTTTACGTTAGTAACCACGTATGAAATTATTTGATCAGTACGACATCATCTTCACATCCTCGCGTTTAGCTGCTTTTGAAAGTTTAGTTGATCAACCTTCAGGGGATTTACCCAAGGCAGTCAAAGGGGTGTATTATACCTTGGTTGCGGGACTAATACGGAGAAGCCAAAGTTCCATGGGAAGCAATCTTTTGTTTAATCAGGTTTCCAATGCGGTGGAGCCCGGTTCTTTTATTGATACATTGGATGCTTTATTCCTTGACAGAAAAAAGGCCGAACAAGCACAAGAAAAAGGCTTAAAGGTGATCAGCCAGATTTTTCCGGCTTTTAAAAGTCCGCTTATTAGTACCCTTGGCTCCTATGCGGGAGTGAATAAACAATCGGCCACTTGGGTAATTAGCTTGGTCACTCAAGTCCTGATGGACTCATTAGCTAAGATTACCAAGGAGGAACAGTTTGACGCAAATGACCTAATTTATTTTATTCAGAAACACCAGGAACCTCTATTTACATCGTCACCTGAGGGTTTGCTAGATAAGATGGTCCCAGCTCTTGGTTTGCAGGATCTTCAAAATCAAAAATTGATGCCGGTTCAAAAAAAGACCCCAGCACCTACGTTGAAAAAAGAGGAACAGAATGAGGAGGAGGAAGTAAGTTCTGGCCAATTGGTTTCGGGAAAAATGTTGTTTTTGGGGATTTTAGTGGTGGCCGCTATTGCTGGGGGTATTTATTGGTATCAACAACAACCTACTTCCGCACCAGAGGCCACGGTTGCCACAGGTGAGGAAGAGATCTCACCTGAGCAAATTGACTCCCTATTAAAAGCCACAGAGCCAGTAAAGGAGGAAGTTTCGGCAGATACTCCCGTATTTTTCCCTGAAATGGTATCCTATGTGGCCGATAGTACGCAACCTGCCGGGAAGCGATTCATCACTCCGGAGCTCGCTTTTTCCATTGGGCAAACTCAACCAGATAGTAGTGCCCAAGCCGCTGTGGAAGCTCTAGCTCAAATGATGGTTACATATCCAAAACTTGAATTGAAGATCGAAGGATATGGGACACGACCTGATCCGAAGTTGGGATTAAAACGGGCAACTGGATTGAAAAAGACGCTATTAGCGGCAGGAATCGATAACCGACGAATCGATGCAGTTGGAGTTCCAGATGGTAAGAAAATGGCACTCGTTGTGATTAAAAAGTAAAAAGCGTTTCTCTAAATAGCCCGTCCACATTCGTTACAAATGCTTGTAAGTCTTGGACGGGTTTTTTCTTGACTTGATACAAATAAGCTCCCTTTTTGGAGTATCCCTTCTGTTTTTCTTCCAGCCGTTCAAGAATGTCTAAGGACAGTATCTTTCGACTGAAATTTCGTTTATCAAATGTAGTTTGGTAAATGGCCTCGTATAACTTTTGAAGTTGGGGTAGGGTAAATTTGTCTGGGAGTAATTCAAAACCAACGGGGTGAAACGCGGCTTTTCTACGCAACGCTTGAATAGCCACCTCGATCATTTCTTGGTGATCAAACAACAAATTGGGTAATTCTTGAAGTCCAAACCATTCGGCTTGATAGGCATCCGAAATGGTAGCTTCATAGTCGTGGACGTTAATTAAGGCATAATACGTCACGGAAACAGTCCGTTCTATCGGATCCCGCATCGGTTCCCCAAATGCATAGAGTTGTTCAAGGTAAATTTGCTTTAGACCCGTCAGTTGGAATAAAATCCGGGAAGCGGCTTGATCCAAACTTTCGTTGGGTTCTAGCCATCCACCCATTAACGACCAATGATCTGCTTGGGTTTCAAGCCCACGTTTTACCAACAGACACTTCAACGTTTCGCCATCAAAACCAAAAATGATGGAATCGAGTGCCACCAAGCATTTGGTCTGTTGTTTGTATAAGTCTAACATCGGGAATCACATGGATTAAAAAAGCATGAATCTGCAAATTTGTCAACTTTTTCGGTTATTTGGCATGTATATTTGTTAAAAATGAAAAATAGAAATTGTTAGCATTGAATGAATTGACTTTTTTTCAGGGGGATCGTTGTCTAATTCCCAAGACTACCATGACCCTAGAAAAAGGTAAAATTTGGGCAATATTGGGTGAAAGTGGGGTGGGGAAGTCGACATTTCTTCATTTAATCGCGGGTTTGGTGAATCCAACCTACGGCACAATCCACTGGAATGGGCAGTTGGTTAAACCTCCAAAAGATAAGTTGGTTCCGGGACATCCAGACATCCATTTGGTTCGACAAAGCTCAGGCTTGTTTCCCAATGTTTCGTTACGTGAGAATATTCGCTATGCGCTCCGTTACTACGAGGAAGCATATCGCCAAGAGCGTATGGACTATTTGATTGAAAAAGGGGGACTTCGCCTTATTCAAAATCAATTACCAAGGGAGGTTTCGGGGGGAGAGCAACAACGTGCAGCTATTTTAATGGCTATGGCCGAACCCCCAGGCGTTTTATTGCTGGATGAACCCTTCAGCCACTTAGATGGTCGTAATAAGCAAGTGGTTCGTCGGTTGATTTTGGATTTGGTGGCTGAAGAGGACACGTTGGTCGTTTTCGTGACGCACGACGCCGAAGATGCCCTTTCAACCGCCGATCAAATTTCGGTTTTGGGTGGTGGAGAGTGGATCCAGACAGGAGATTCTCAAACGCTGTATCACACTCCTTTAACGCCTTATGTGGCAGGTTTGACCGGTCGATTTTATGAGATTCAAGGTCAAATTTACCGGCCAGAGCAAATCAGGCTAGAGGAAAAAGGATTGTTGGTACGCGTGGTAGAATCCATTTACCTAGGTCCTCGGTATTTAATCGAGGCAATGTTGCCTTCCGGAGAAAAAATAGGATGGTATCAAAACGAATCCTTGCCCGAACAAACCGAGGTTTGGATTGCTCTGTAATTTACTCGGCTAATACATAGACAGCATCCAGATTACGACCTTGCCCGTCGTAATCGAGACCATATCCGACAACAAATTTGTTTTCTATTTCAAAACCAACGTAGTCCAGGTCAATTTCAGCTTCCAGTGCTTCGGGTTTGTGCAGAAGTGTTACGATGGCGAGTGAAGCGGGTTGTAACCCCAAAATTTGTTGGGTGATTTGTTGCATGGTGAGTCCTGTATCCACAATATCTTCCACCAAGATGATGTGCCGATTCTGAATATCTTCTTGCAATCCTAGGATTTGTTTTACTTGGCCAGTGGAATTCATGCTTTGGTAGGAGGATACACGCACAAAGGTAACCTCACACGGTATTTCAATGCATTTAAACAAATCACTTAAAAAGACAAATGCACCGTTTAAGACACCAATAAAGAGAGGGTCTTTGTCACGGTAATCGGTATTTAATTCCTGGGCTAATTCCAGTATTCGTGCCTGGAGTGTTTTGGCTGACAAAAAAGGGACAAAAGATTTATCGCGGATGTGGATCATAAGATTTCTTTGAAGTCGAGGCAAAGATACCAAAAATTATCTGGGAGAAACTAAAAAAGAGGGGGGCTGCTTCGATTTCTACGAAGCAGCCCCCCTCAATCACCGATCTTGCTAATTACGCTTTTTGCGATGCTGCAATTAGATTTAAAGCAGATCCTGCCTTAAACCATTCAATTTGAGCTTCGTTGTAGGTATGGTTCACCACAATCTCATCTTTCGATCCATCGGAGTGATGTGCCACGACGGTAAGTGGTTTGCCTGGTGCAAAAGAAGTTAGCCCAACGATATCAAAGGAATCGTCCTCTTGAATCTTATCGTAGTCGGCTGGATTAGCAAAAGTTAAAGCCAGCATCCCTTGTTTTTTCAAGTTGGTTTCGTGGATCCGAGCAAAGGATTTAACCAAGATAGCCCGAACACCCAAATGACGAGGCTCCATGGCAGCATGCTCACGGGATGAGCCCTCTCCGTAGTTTTCGTCGCCCACGACTAAGCTACCCACTCCAGCAGCTTTATAAGCTCGTTGGGTAGCCGGTACTTCACCGTATTCTCCGGTTAATTGATTTTTAACTTTATTCGTAGCATCATTAAAGTTATTGACGGCACCGATCAGGAGGTTATTGGAGATATTGTCCAAATGTCCACGGTATTTCAACCAAGGACCTGCCATCGAAATGTGGTCGGTGGTACATTTACCTTTGGCTTTGATCAATAGTTTTAGTCCAGTTAAGTCGGTTCCTTCCCATGCTTTGAACGGATCAAGGAGTTGCAAACGATCTGATTTTGGACTAACAATAACTTTGATACTTTTTCCACTTCTAGCAGGTTTTTGATAGCCGGCATCTTCAACAGCAAAACCGTTGGGTGGTAGTTCGACACCAAGGGGTGGATCTAGTTTGACCTGCTCGCCGTTTGCATTGGTGAGGGTATCTTTTGCTGGGTTAAACGTCAGGCTTCCGGCAATTGCGAAAGCGGTGACGATTTCAGGTGATGCCACAAAAGCGTGCGTATTGGGGTTCCCATCGGCACGTTTTGCGAAGTTCCGGTTGAAGGAGGTAATGATGGAATTGCGCTCCTGTTTTTCAGCTCCATGCCGAGCCCATTGGCCGATACATGGTCCACAGGCGTTGGCAAGGACAACCCCACCAATTTGGCCAAAAGTGGCAAGAATACCATCCCGTTCGGCAGTAAAGCGAACTTGTTCTGAACCAGGGGTAATGGTGAACTCAGCTTTGGCTTGAATATTTTTAGAGGCAGCTTGAGCGGCGACCGATGCGGCCCGAGTCATATCCTCATACGATGAGTTGGTACAGGATCCGATCAAACCTACATCCAATTTCTCAGGCCATTTGTTTTTCTTCACTGCCGCTGCGAATTTAGAAAGAGGCCAAGCCAAATCGGGCGTGAATGGGCCGTTGATCCGCGGTTCAAGTTTGGAAAGATTAATTTCGATGACCTGATCATAGTATTTTTCTGGATTGTCGATACAATCTTGGTCAGGACGCAAATATTCTTTGATTTTTTTAGCGAGGATAGCCACCCGAGCGCGGTTTGTTGCACGAAGGTAATTTTCCATCTTCTTATCAAATCCAAAAAGGGAGGTAGTGGCACCAATTTCAGCCCCCATGTTGCAGATTGTCCCTTTTCCTGTTGCCGAGAGACGATCGGCTCCGGATCCAAAATATTCTACGATGTAGCCCGTACCCCCTTTCACAGTGAGGCGTCCGGCTACTTCTAAGATGACATCTTTGGCCGACGCCCATCCTTTCAATGTTCCGGTTAATTTGATACCGATGAGCTTTGGCATTTTAAGTTCCCAAGGCAAGCCTGCCATCACGTCGCAGGCATCCGCACCACCTACACCAATGGCCACCATACCCAAGCCACCCGCATTTGGGGTATGGGAGTCAGTACCAATCATCATCCCTCCTGGAAAGGCATAATTTTCGATCACGACTTGGTGAATAATACCAGCGCCTGGCTTCCAGAAGCCAATACCATACTTATTTGAAACCGAAGCAAGGAAGTCATATACCTCTTTATTGCTTTCGGTAGCTGTTTTTAAATCTTCAGAAGCGCCAATTTTGGCTTGAATCAGGTGATCACAATGGACAGTTGAAGGAACTGCTACTTTATCCCGTCCTGCTTGCATGAATTGCAATAAAGCCATCTGGGCAGTGGCATCTTGCATCGCCACACGATCTGGGGCAAAATCAACGTAATCTTTACCTCTTTCAAATGGCTTGGCAGGCACACCATCCCAAAGGTGTGTATATAGAATTTTCTCTGCAAGTGTCAGTGGTCTACCCAATAAATTGCGTGCGGCATCAACCTTTTCGGGCATTTTGCTGTACACGTCTTTGATCATGTCTAAATCAAAAATCTTCATTTTGACGCGTTATTTTAAAGTAAAAATAAGATAGTTAGGAACGTTGACCCATAGATCATTTCAAAATTACGAAACAAAAAGGGAAATGAAATAGGATTTTTCTAATTTATGCCGGAAATGGTTTTCAATATTGTACTGATATTGTTGTAAATAATTGATTATAAGCGTTTAAAGTTGTTAATTTAAATAAATTATAAATAAATTTCTGGCAAATAAGAAGCGAAAAATTCAAATGTTTGTGATTTTTGCACTTTTTGAAAATTTACAATGCGATTTGTTGATCCCAATATTGAATTATTCCAAGATTTTGAGCCTGATTTCGGCTCTTTCCTGGGATATTCACCCGATTGACTTGAAACAAAATTTTTGAAGTTTTGCTTATTATTCATGTACTTTGAATCTTCAACACGTTTCTCGAACTGCTTCCACAACACATGGCGAAAAATTTAGTAATAGTAGAATCACCGGCCAAAGCAAAGACCATTGAGGGGTATTTGGGAAAAGATTTTATCGTAAAATCGAGTTTTGGACATATCCGCGATTTGCCCGAAAAGCAAATTGGCGTGGATGTAGAGAATGCCTTTTCCCCGTCCTATGAAATATCAGCGGATAAAAAGAAAGTTGTCGCTGAACTAAAAAAAATTGCACAAGATGCAGAGGTATGGTTAGCTACGGACGATGACCGTGAAGGTGAGGCAATCTCCTGGCATTTGAAAGAAGCTCTCGGATTGGCTGAAGATACCAAGCGGATCGTCTTTCGTGAGATCACTAAAAAGGCCATTACGAAAGCGATTGAGCAACCCCGGACCATCGATATCGACCTTGTGAATGCGCAGCAAGCTCGTCGTATTTTGGATCGATTAGTCGGTTTTGAGCTATCTCCTGTGTTATGGAGCAAGATACGTTTAGGCGGCAATGAGCGGAAAAACCTTTCGGCGGGACGTGTCCAATCGGTTGCTGTTCGACTCATTGTGGAGCGTGAACGTGAAGTGGAAAGCTTTGATGCCCAATCGTCGTTCAAAGTAGTCGCGCTCTTTCAAGTAGAAAAAGGGAAAATTTTAAAAGCAGAATTGCCCAAAAACTTTGAAACCGAGCCCGAGGCGCTTGCTTTTTTACAACGGTGCGTAGGAGCTGATTTTTTCATCAAGAATCTTGAAGTAAAACCCGGAAAAAAATCACCCGCGGCACCCTTCACGACCTCCACCCTGCAGCAAGAAGCATCCCGGAAATTGAGCTTTTCCGTCGCCCAAACCATGACGGTAGCCCAAAAATTATACGAAGCAGGATATATTTCGTATATGCGTACAGACTCGACCAATTTATCGGATGAGGCGATTGACAAAGCCAAGGATCAAATTGCCTCGGCTTATGGGGAAGAGTACATTAAAGTTCGTAAATACAAGACCAAAAATGAGTCGGCTCAAGAAGCACACGAAGCCATTCGGCCTACAGACTTCAGTCGGTTATCGGCGGGTGCCGACCGAAATGAGAAGCGCCTATACGAATTAATCTGGAAGCGTTCCATCGCCTCTCAAATGGCCGATGCCCAAATCGAACGGACGATTGCTACCCTGGGTATTTCAACTACACCCGAGGAGTTAGTGGCCACTGGGGAAGTAATTAAATTTGAAGGGTTCCTCAAAGTATATTTAGAATCAACCGACGAGGAAGACGAAGAAAATAAAGACATGCTTCCACCACTTTCGATCGGACAATCGTTGATTCTCCAACAAATGAAAGCCACTCAACGGTATGCTAAACCTCCTGCGAGGTATACCGAAGCGAGTTTGGTTAAAAAATTAGAAGAATTAGGGATAGGTCGCCCATCCACCTACGCACCAACCATTTCCACCATCATCAAACGAAACTATGTTCTCAAAGAGGATCGGCCCGGAAAAGAGCGAAATTTTAAAGAGTATACCCTTCAAGAAAATCAGGTAGAAGAGCGCGTGGGTACCGAGACTTTTGGCACAGAAAAGGCCAAGCTGTTCCCAACGAATATTGGCATGATTGTCAATGATTACTTGGTTGAAAACTTTGATGATGTCATCAACTTTCAGTTTACGGCCAAAGTAGAAAGTGGTTTTGATGATATTGCAGAGGGGCGTGTTCCTTGGCAACAAATGATTGCTGGTTTTTATCAAGATTTTCATGACAAGGTTCAAACGGCCTCTGAAACAAAACAAGAGAAGCGGTTGAATGCCAAAGAGTTAGGTATTGATCCGGATTCTGGTAAGAAGATTTTTGCTAAAATAGGTAAATTTGGTCCGTATATTCAAGTAGGAGAAAGTACCGATGAGGAAAAGCCGGTCTTTGTCTCGCTGAAAAAAGGGACGCTCATCGAAAATATTCAGCTTGAAGAGGCAATGGCTCTTCTTAAAGGACCCAAATTGCCCTTGGAGATAGGAATTTTTGAAGATCATGCCCTGGTCGTGAATGAAGGGCGGTATGGTCCTTATATTCTACATGATGGGAAATATTATAATCTTCCCAAGGGCCAAGATCCTTTACTTGTGACGCAAGAGGAGGCTGTGGCGATTATTCAGGCAAAGCGAGAAGATCCTTCTAGTGCATTACCCCGGTCGGTGGGTACATGGGAAGGGGAAGAGTTGATTATTGCCAAAGGGCGATTCGGTCCTTATATCAAACATGGGAAAAAGAATTATCCTTTAGGTAAAGCCGAGGATCCTTTAACGATATCCGCGGAACGGGTGCAGGAGATTGTATCTGAGAAGAAAGCAGCTGAGGCAAATAATGTGATCAAAGAATTTTCGGAGAACGAAAAGGTAAAAGTTTTGAATGGCCGGTATGGGCCTTATATTCAAATTGGGAAAAGAAATGTCAAAATCCCCAAGGATGTGGATCCAGCCGCCTTGACCTTGGAGGAATGTTTAAAATTAGCTGAGGGATGAAACACCATGTCGTTGTCTTGAGTGGAGCAGGAATTAGTGCTGAAAGTGGACTCAAGACCTTTCGGGATATGGGAGGATTATGGGAAAATTATGCCATTGAGGAAGTAGCCACCCCCGAAGCCTGGCAAAAGAACCCCGGTCTTGTTCAAGCTTTCTACAATGAACGACGGCGGCAAGCTGCCGAGGCGCAACCCAATGCCGCTCATCTGGCTTTGGCGCAATTGGAAATGTGGGCCAAGGTTTCGATTATCACCCAAAATGTAGATGATTTACACGAACGAGCGGGGTCATCCTCGGTGTTGCATTTACATGGGGAGCTTCGAAAAGTTCGGAGTGTTCACAATCCTAATCTAATTCTCGATATCGGTGGGCAAGCCCTTGAAGCGAATGCTATGGGCCCTGACGGATACCCTCTTCGCCCGCACATTGTCTGGTTTGGGGAAGAAGTACCTTTGTTGTCGAGTGCAGCTAATATTTGCCAAACTGCCGATTTTTTGATCGTGGTCGGCACATCGTTGCAAGTATATCCTGCTGCCGGCCTGGTCCATGAGGTTTCTCCACACACCCCCATTTTTGTGATTGATCCCTCGGCACCCAAAATAGCATCTACCAATTTGCATTATTTCAGAGAATCTGCTACTAGCGGAATCCCTAAAGTTATAGAGTTTTTACAATCGAATTTTTAACATGGCCCGTATTTTAACCGGAATTCAAGCAAGCGGACGTCCGCATTTGGGAAATATTTTAGGCGCAATTTTGCCGGCTGTTCGGGTTTCACAAAAACCAGAGAACGAGTCTTTTTTGTTTATTGCAGACCTTCATGCCATGACTACCATCAAAAGTGCGGAGGTTATGCAAGCCAATACGCGTGCAGTGGCGGCAGCTTGGTTGGCTTTTGGTTTTGACTCCGACAAGAATTACTTTTATCGCCAATCTCGATTGGCTGGTTTTCATACCGAGCTTTGTTGGTATTTGAGTTGCCTAACACCCTACCCGATGTTGGCTAATGCCCATTCTTTCAAAGATAAATCCGACCGACTCGCGGATGTAAACGCAGGATTATTTACCTACCCAGTTCTACAGGCAGCCGATATCGTTTTGTATCAAGCGCATTATGTTCCTGTAGGAAAAGATCAAAAGCAACACCTCGAGATGTCTAAAGACATGGCCGAGGTATTTAATCGGACTTACGGAGAGACTTTTGTTTTGCCAGAACCTGTGATTGACGAGCAAGTCATGACGATTCCAGGAATTGATGGAAATAAGATGTCAAAATCCTATCAAAACTACATTGATATTTTCCTTCCAGAAAAAGAATTGTATTCGGTTATTAAAAAAATCCAAACCGACTCAACTCCTTTGGAGGAGCCTAAAAATCCGGATACTTGTTTGGTATTTAAACTATACTCCCTCATCGCAGACGAATCTCAAATTAACGCGTTGAAAGAGCGGTATTTGGCCGGAAACTTTGGCTATGGGCATGCCAAAAAAGAATTATTAGATTTGATTTTAACTCGCTTCGCAGAGGAAAGGAAGGTATTCAATCATTATTTTGAACATCCCACGGCTTTGGAAGAAAAGTTACAACAAGGTGAAGCGAAAGCAAGATTGATTGCCGAGGAAACCATGCATTTGGTTCGGCAGCGAATTGGATTTATCTCATGATGCAACTAGATCATTCCCTGTTCTTTTTCTTGAATGGATGGCATTCCCCTGAATCGGATGTGTTCTGGGGGATTGTCACCCATCGATTTACCTGGATACCACTTTATTTCATTTTGATCCTTGTAATTCTTTGGAAGGTACCCAAGGGTGGAGTGATCATCGCTTATTTTTTAGTTTCGGTTGGCGTAGCCGATCGATTCACTTCGGGATTGATGAAACCCACGTTTAAACGCCTCCGCCCATGCCACAATGTGGAAATGGTAGACCGAGTCCATGTTATAGGATCGTGTGGAGGGCAGTATGGATTTGCTTCCTCGCATGCAGCCAATACCTTCGCTTTAGCTATGGCCTTTTCCTTGACTTTTCCTCGCCAAAAACGAATCAAGTACAGTATGTGGGGATGGGCATTCTTGGTTTCGATTAGTCGCGTTTTTGTAGGGGCTCATTTCCCCGGCGACTTGATTGTCGGGGCACTAGTGGGTGTGTTTTTTTCTTGGGTAATTTTTCGATTAATACAAAGTCGATGGATTAATTATACTCCTTAACATCGGCAATTTTGTATTGTCCTTTTTCCTTCACGATTAAGATGTCTCGTCGATACTTGATTTTATAATCAAGATCAGAAAGAACGACTTTCCACCAAGTACCACGTGCTTCCGTCTTGAGTAATTCACATGAAGTGACTCGAATTTTACCAAAATCAGTCCCTGAAACAAAGTAACCTGCACTCATTCCTGCCCGTTTCGTATCAAATTGTTTGGACCATTTTTTATGGAATTGTTGAGGTGTAATTCCTCCATCCATATCGACAAGCATGGCATCGTTTTTATACGCAACGTAGGTAGACGTACAAAATTTAGATTCGGGTATGTCCGGATATTGAGAAAAATAGCTCTCCAAGGTTTGTTTTATCCATTGATTGGGCGTAATCGACTGAAAAAGAGGGAATAGGAGTGTTAAAAACAAGACATTCATTCGGTTCGTAGATTTTCATCGAAGGTATTATTTTTTACGTAATCTACAAACAAAAAACAGCAACCATGAGGCTGCTGTTTTTGGGTTCTATTAGCTGGAGGGGGGAAATTATTTCCCTCCTTGTTGTTGCTGACGCAATGCACGAGGAATCGTGATGGTTGCTACAGGATTGGATTCAGGGTCAAGAATAGTCAAGTTCTCTGTTTTGATCGACTTCACTTTGATTGATTTTCCTAATTCCAACGCTGAAATATCTAAATCGATGTATTCAGGGATGTGTTTCGCTTGGCCAGACACACGCAATTTACGCAAGGTCTGAACCAATTTACCCCCCATTTTTTGTCCCTCAGACACACCTTGAAGGCGAATCGGAATAGCGACTTTGATTACTTTTTCTGGCGTAATTTGCAAGAAATCCGCGTGAATCAACGAGTCATTCACTGGATGAAATTGCGTATCCTGCAAAATAGCCGAATATTCGGTTCCCTCGATGTTCAATACCACTTCATACACATCAGGTGTGAAGATTAGTGGATTGAATAAATAAGCCGGTGCGTAGAAAGAAACTTGTTCTTCACCACCATAAAGAACACCAGGAACCATACCTTGGTTACGAAGTTCTTGGGCAGCCGTACGACCGAGATTCGCTCTCTTATACCCTACAATCTCAGTTTTTTTCATTGTAAACGAAATTTAGAAATTAATTTGATTCTGATAATTTATAAAAAGTGTGCTAATAGATCCATGATCACGGATTCGTCCGATGGCTTTGGCGAAAAGCTCTGCTACCGAAAGAACTTTAATTTTTGAGTTATCCTGTTTCAACGGGATGGAGTCGGCAACCAATAACTCGGTCAATACTGAATTGGCAATATTATCGTGGGCATTACCAGAAAGTACCGGATGAGTACAAATGGCCCGAACGGATTGGGCTCCTTTATCTAAGATTAACTGGGCGGCTTTACAAATGGTTCCACCTGTGTCGATCAAGTCGTCGACCAACACGACATTGGCCCCTTCTACATCCCCAATGAGTTGCATGGAAGCAATTTCATTGGCTTTTTTCCGGTGTTTATCACAGATAACAATGTCGGCATCAAAATAACTTGCAAATTTTCGAACCCGAGCCACTCCACCCACATCAGGTGATGCGAAGATGAGGTTATCTAATTTTTGAAGTTTTAGATAAGGAACGAAAATGGAAGTACCCTCTAAATGGTCCACCGGGATATCAAAGAAGCCTTGTATTTGGCCTGCATGTAAATCCAGGGTCATGATTCGATCGGCTCCGGCGGCAGTTAACATGTTGGCAACTAACTTTGCACCCACCGCTACCCGAGGTCGATCCTTGCGATCTTGACGGGCATAGCCATAGTACGGAATCACCGCACACACGTAGTGAGCGGACGCCCGGCGAGCGGCATCAATCATGAGGAGAAGTTCCATCAAGTTGTCGGCCGTGGGAAAAGTCGATTGAACGAGGAAAACATCGCATCCACGAACGGATTCATCGAAGGAAACCGAAATTTCACTATCTGCAAAACGTTGAATAGTCAATTTTCCTAATTCGATCCCATAAAAATCGGCGATTCGACTAGCGAGGTATTTTGACTTTGTCCCGGAAAATATTTTAACTTCAGCCATTTGTTGGTTATTTTGCGAAAACAACCGCAAAAGTAGAAACTTTGTAGGGTAAAAACTAAGGTTCCTTCGAATAAATCCAATCAATTTCGTATATCTAACCAAGTTATGGGGCAATTGTCACTTGTGGATGAGTTTCCGAACTTCACAAAGCATGTCTTTTTGGATGTGTTTGTGGAATCTACATGGGATCCCAAACGAGGGAAGTTGGTATTAAAGACCTTAGGAAATCAATTTTGTCCGGGGGGTGTTCGGGTAGGGTGTCCAGTTCGGTACTATCAGCAGTTTCCGGTGGGAACAATTTATAAGATTGACATGAGGCGTGTTCATGTACGTCGGCAAGCGCCTTATTTTTTGGTCATTCGGAGAAAGCACATGCAACGAGCCATTGAGTTTTTTGAACATAACCGACGCTTATTGGCGTCGGCTATGTTGTCAAGTTAGAGGCTTAAGGTTGTTTTGGAATCGTCATAATTTGCTCTTGACGTCCGTCTACATACCGAAATGTAGTCCCATCATAGTACCCATTTTCTTCGAGCATAATCCGGATGGTTTTTTGCCATTCAGGGATTCGTACGGCGGCGTTGAGTTCGATGGAATAGGCTGTTTCAGGGTACATGGGGTAGTCACCAGATCCAACGGTCCGTCCTTGGTTATCCCACATACCTATGGTAGGCCCGGCTGCATGGCCATGTAAACCGATCGGATGGGTATAGATGGTACCTTGGATACCTGCTGATTTTGATTTAGCTAAAGCATCCGCTAAAATTTCATTTCCAGGTTTTCCTGTACGAAAGGATTCTGTTAAAAAATCTTGAAGTTGGTTTCCTTGCTTGAAGGCCTTGACTAAATAATCGGGAACCGATTTTTCTCCAGGTTTCAATACATAGGCATGTTGTTGGTGATCGGTGTGCAGGCGTAGGTAGGCAATTCCAAAGTCACAATGAAGCAAATCACCGGGTAGGATGACCTGCTTGTCGGGTCTTTTTGAAAAAGTCCGCAGATGATCAAAACTTTCAGGATCAAATCGTTGGACATCCACTGTTGGATGGAACCAAGTTTCGAGCCCTAAGTCCGTTACTTTTTGGCGCATCCACCAGACCACATCGTCGGTGGTGGTCACACCTGGTTGGATGACTTTTTCAGAAAAAGCCTCGGCAATGATTTGATGGGAGATCCGCGAAATCATATCATACAAGACCATTTCTTTTTCTGTTCTTGTCTCAAGCCAAGCGACGGCTAAATTGGACGCAGAGACGATTTTTGATTTTTGATTCGAAGGAAGCTTATCCATGAATTCGCCGTATTCCGTATGGGTTAGGCCGTCGGCATGTCCGTAATATTTGGAAAAATTGAGACCAATTTTTTTGGGATTCTTTTTTTCGATTACATCCACCAGGGCTTGCCATTGATCGGGGTGCGTTTGGAGGTCCCAAGCTCCTTTGAGTAAATTTCCTACATCATATCGGGCAATCGCAAGTCTTTCAATGCCTTTTTCCGGTCCTTGGTCATGAAAAACAAAAATCGTTCTCCGACGGGCCGAAAGCCAGACGGCGGGAAGCATGGTTTTCATGACCGGATCTTCATTGTATTCTCTTGAAATGATAATCCACATGTCGATCCCATTTTTTCGCATCAGCGTGGGAAGTAAGTTGGACATGCGATCCTCCAAGATTTCATCAATCACCGCAGCGCGTTGCCGCTCAGGTAGAATCGTGGGATATGTCTGAGCTTGGAGGTACGGGGAGGTCAACAGTAGCAAAAAGCTAACAGCAAAGGATAGGGATTTCATTGGGTGTTTCAATTAGATCGACAAGTTATTAAGACATTTCCAAATATGGGAATAGTTCATTAAACTGTGTCTAGGTTTAAAATAGTATTAAAGGAGGGACTGG